>Ga0049105_1000384_pt1 | contig 14718 bp, 8 predicted proteins | sample WorMetvaBAHAMAS1_FD_61260 | JGI IMG/M metagenome (GOLD analysis project Ga0049105, IMG submission 61260) | Worm MetaG Olavius vacuus BAHAMAS.1 | ecosystem: Host-associated > Annelida > Digestive system > Unclassified | place: Germany: Marburg | collected 2013-04-09
AAGTCTGCTTCAGTGGTCAAGAGATACCAAGTCACACAGCTTGTCTTGGCCAGCAGTTGAACGTAGCTGATTCTTCACTCTCTTGTTGTTCGGGAATGCTTAAGATATAATAAAAATCCGTCTTCTTGAATGTGTCTCACACAAACTGGAGGTGAAACAGCTTCTGTATGATACTGTATAATGTAGCCAACGAACTAAATTAGCTCATCCTCAAACACATTTTTTTCAATGTCAGTTGAGAAATGTCACTCAGAAGATGTCAGCAAGGTGAACAGAAAGCCAAACTGGTGCATCATCTTCGAATACACTTCCGTTCTCCGAACTAATTCCCTCAAAAAAGAATTGTAAGATGGGAAGAAATCTTGAAGTTCTGAATATTTCTATGGGGAACAGCTCTACCTCGGAATCCATTCATTGAATAACCGCTTCTTCTTCCTTGCTCATCATGTTCTGCACGATAGCTAGAATCTTCTACCATCAACTTTGCTTGGTCTTTATAGTAAGTGAAGGCTTCTTTAAAAAACTGCGGACAAAACTGACGAATGACTGCAAGCTTACGTGAAGAGAAATGCAGGTTGCCAGATCAGTGTTCACTTTCTGCAATGTTTTGCTGGTGGCATTGAAGCGCTCAAGAACAGTCCCAAACTACACGCAGCACAGCCATTTCGAGAGTTACCATTTTTGTGGCTAAGCTGTATGCATCATTCCTTGTGGGTGCAGTCTGATTTTTGTCATTTGCAAGCTGTTGAAGAGCTGAATGTATTCCTGAATAGTTCTTTCTCAGACCCCGACTGGCATCAGCTCTAGCAGACCAACGTGTGGTTGACAAAGACTTCAGAACAGTACCATCTATGCAAGCTGAAAGAATTGCCCAGCAGTGTGTGGAGACGGAAAAGAAGTTGAACACTGCTTGCACCTTCTCAAAGAATGATACAGCATGCACGCAACATTCAGCAGCACATGTTCCTATGGTGTACTAGTTGTAGGGTACCGGTAATATGCCGCTTCTCCATTTTATTCCAGTGATGCTATCATTATGGGCAAAAATGCACCACATTTTTTTACTTTGCTTAGTGCGGGGCCCTTATAACCGTGGGGCCTTAGGCCATGCCCTAGTTGGCCTGTGCCTTAATCCGGCCCGATTTTGTGTATTTCTTTCCGCATCATGTAGGCCTATACAATATGCAGGTGTTATGCTACCTCGTACATGTAAGATGTTACTTACTACTATTCTTTACTTTTACACTCAATGCCAGTGAAACATTCTAACCATTTACATGACTGTAGCAATCAGTAACGTGATGGCCAGTGCTCGATCCTCAGAATATTGAGTACCAGTTACCGGTTATCGATCCAGGACGATATTAAAATACGAAATAAAATATTTGTTGTTGCCACTTGCCAGGTTATCTGTGCTATGTGTTATATCTTACGCTGTATTTTCAGCAAACAGAGATGGAGGTGTAGCGACAAATAGTAGTATTGAAGAGCAGCTGCAACATGCCTATCTGCAGTCAAAGCAGTAAGTAAACTTTTTGAGTATGAAGTGATTTTTGCTAGCGATTGATGTCTGTTGCCACATAATAATTGCACCCAGGCCTAAATTTGCAGTTCCTAGCTCAGCTAGTTGAGGTAGTATAGCCAGTCAAAAGAGACTGTCTGTTTGTGTGTTAACCAGTGTAGCAAAAAAATCATAATTGCTACACATACAGACTTATAATCCTGCATGCACAGATCCTACTGAAGAACTCTCAATTACAAACCAAAAACTAGGTCAGTCTCATCTAGATTACTGCTTTTATAGGTCATTTTGCTGTCAAATAGCTGTCCTACCAGCTGAGTATAACAGCCATGGGCTGCTTGTTCAAATGCCATTTTCTTTTTTTTTCACAGACATGAACCGAAACTTTATGCACTTAGTGTGTTACAGTGAGCCAGTTTTGAGTGAGATCAGTCAAGGGGTGGTTCTGGACTGGAAAACGTAAACTTTTGTATAAACTTTCTCATGCCTTATTGTCCACATTATTTTGGTACAGAAATGCTTGATTTGAGGTCAGAGACACTCAGTTTTGAAATGAATGAAATGAAAGTCACTGATTTAAAGTGCGTTCGAAAACCGATTAAGAGCCGGCTTAGTCTAACACACCATGCAAACAAATCCTGTCGCTGAGCAGAATAAAAACATTAGATGGTCCGAGAGTTGATGGGAAATTTAGAAAATTGCGTTATGGGCGAAGCTATATCTTAAAAAATTACATCTGTATCCAGATAAAAAATACCCTTTGTCTGCATGTGTACAGTTTGGCATAGTAAAGCAAAATCTGGCTATGTATTATTTAAGAGTTATGCAACAAAAATATCTTTGATTAATGAATTAAATTGCTGATACAGCAGTGCAGTATCTAATGCATTGTTTAAAGCTACTTGCATGTGATAGTATGCAAAATCATATGCATTGTTTAGCAGTACATGTTCTACTGTGAGTGTATGTTCAAAACATTTATTAATTGTTTACTTGTTCATTTAGCTGCAACTGCTTCATGTACTATATTTGAGTGAAATAGGCCAGAATTAATTTTCGACATGAGCAGGCCAGTTGTTCATCACTCATCTAATAATACAATGGGACAATAAGCTTTGGCCAGTGGCCAACGTGTGCATTGGCTTCTGAAAAGCATTGGGTGACGTGGTTCATTTTTTTCAGCATCTTTAGTGAGAATGTTGAGAATAGAGGACGACAAACAGTGGTGTCATATTGTTACATCTTGTCTCGTTGAATGTTATGAATAATGCAGAATGTGCTTTATTGTCTTGTAGTAAGAAATATTTAGAAGGTTATAGGCCACTATACTTGTTCATAATTACTTGATAACTGTCTGCAGAAACAAGAGCAGAAAAAAGAAGAGTAACGATCAGAAATTGGTAAATAAATTCAGATGATTGAGTCTGACATTTGTGTCACTAATGTGTACTACATTTATTAATTTGTAAATGCCAATTTTTTACCTGCATGCATTATAATATTGGTTTAATAATATTTTAATTATATCATATCTTAATAATTTTAGGATGTGTGCTTTGACCCATCTTTAGTGCTAATAGGACTTTGGTAATTTGTAATACTGAGCTGTTTTTGCGAATGTTCACAACTATCAGTTCAGTTAACAGTTGTTGCCATTTTGTCTAATGACAAAGTATCAGAAAGGATACAGTGAGGCAGTGTGACACATATGGTGTCATATATTGCCTGTCTTTTATGTTGGGTCTGTTTGTCTGTAGCTGGAGAGTTTGAAGAAAGGAGAAAGTATTCACAAAGACGATGATGGGGTGACTTTGCTTGCCAACACATATGATCCCGACGTTGATCCAAAGAGTGCAAAGAGTGCAAAGAGCAATAAACAACGTCAGCAACAGCGGGAAATTATCAGTAAATACAGTTTGTCGTCGTCTTGTACAGAATTAACAGTTAAAATTTTTTGTGCGACATTACTTGTTACTGTTGTAAATTAGTGTCATATATAGTGAAATGATGGTTGAATATTCTGAACTTGGACTTAAAAGTTTAGTAACTGTAGTGTGCTTTTACCAACACATACATCATATTGAGTCTTGTGGAAGTTACATAGTTCGATGTGATCTCATTGTTGTTGTTGCAGGTAGAGAAAACTCTGGATTCATAGAAAGCGATGACGAAAAGGCCCCAAAAAATAGGCGAGTGAAAAATAAGCAACAGGATGTTATTGAAAGGTAGTTTTCGCGATGCAATTTTCACAATAGTGCATGTGTATTGAAATTTTTGATGGTGAATGTGTATGTGAAATTTTGATAGTTTTATCCAGTAAGTAAATATGCAATTAATTTTGTAATTGGTTTGTTAATTGTTGGTTGTAATGTACATGCTTGGATGGAAATAACTTGACAGTACAATGCTATGCAATGTTTCTCAATTTGTTTTAAAATATTAATCGCAGCGATATGCGGTGTTACCACAGGTCCTTGAAAGTCTTACTATTTTTCCTCAAATTCCTTGAAATCTATTTATTTGGTTTTCAGAATTGATTGAAAACCCTGGCTTTGACTGTTGGTTGGATATTATGGAGAGCATCTAGCTTGTTAAAACATCCCACTGCCACAATTCCCATGGGTTTATCTCGAGATCTTTGTGGGAACTGGCTTAACCTAGAATGTTGAGCATGAATAAATGCTGGTTAAACAAAGAAATTGAATTATAACTTGTATTTTGAACACGTGTTGCATAGCAAATGCCCGGCAGAGATAGAGCATGAAAACGAAGTAGCACCTCGTAAAAAGAAAGCACGAAAGAAAGAAAAGGAGCTGACTGAAAGGTACTCTTGTGCCAATAATCACCTTTAGTTCATCTTTTTTTTATATTTTTGCATAATTTCAAATTTCAAGTAAACTACAGACAGTTGATGGTTGTATTGTTTATCTCACTATGAAGCAGTGGATGAAAGATGTTGACTCTCGTTAGCTGAGTTAAAAACACAGCATATTGTTAGTGCACAAAATTGAATAATTGTAATTCATTCATTTTGTGAGTAACTTTCGTCACACGTCTGTCGGCCAAGTAACCACGTTGTCATTAGAAGAGTATAGGAGGCTATTATCAGCAAGTTTAATTGGTAGCTATGACTTAATGACATGGTTGATGAGGTCATGTCAAAAGTGTGATGAGTGTGCTTAATAAAGCTTGTGATGTGATGTGACTGAGATATGAAGATTTGGTTAGTGGGTAGCATTATTACCGCACTGCATGGAATGCAGACGCAGTCTGGTGATGAGAATTTGGTCTGTCCGTCAAACGCGTGCATTGTGACAAAATGGAAGAAAGATCTGTCCAGATTTTTATACTATACACTATTCGCTCGTAGCGCCACAGCCGTAACACCTAGCAAAAAAGTTCAATTAACACTAATAGGAAGTCCACCGTGCGCTTTCCAATGAGCGTAAGATGATCATCATACGTTGCTCCTAAGTCCCCAAGGGGGGGCTCAAAAACGCAAAACGACCATTTTCCCTAAAAAATTGCACTTCGCTTGAAGAAAGTCTCCTACAAAGTTTCTTTGTGTGAAAACTGTCAGCAACATTGTTGTAAGGCATTCATTGGCCTAACTATCCGTACAAAAATGATTGGTGTGGTCGACCCCTTTTACTTGAAATTTTGGGTCAAAGTGACCGCATTGGAGCGAAATAGACGATTTTCTATCTATTTTCACTCGTAGCTCCTCAGCAGTAACACTTAGTGAAAAAAGCTCAATTAACACTAATAGGAAGTCCACTATTCACTTTCCAATGAGCCTAAGATGAACATCGTACGTTGTCCCTAAGCCCCCAAAGGGGGGCTCAAAAACATGAAGTGTCAAAAATTTGAACAATAAGCTGCGATAACGCCGAAACGGTACGAGATAGGATGTCAGTTACTGTTAATCACTAATAGGAAGTCGCATACGGGCTTTCGATTGGTACCGACCTCGATGACCTTGAATGATCTTGAACAGCGTAATAGCCCTTATTTTGCGTTTTTTTTCACTGAATTCGATAGCTTTGCAGGCCGATTATGTCACAGTGGTTGAAGATATACCTATAATGTCCATAAAATATTGTCTCCCAGTTTCAGTCTTTCACTTTTGGCCAAAACTAATGCACTCTGCAGCGCGGTCTCTCTGTGATAGCTGAGCTACTTGTTAGTTCACCTGCAAGCAGAAAAGGTGTAGAGGTCACAAGGACACTGATGCCATCCCATTTATTTTAATGAGGAGAGTGATCAAACCTGCTGGCTATTTATTATCCTAACTTGTAATATGAGACATGTTATTTGGGAATTTGGTGTCTTGTCATTTGTCAGATATGTGTTGAAGCATTTTACATTGCAGTTCCTTGGTTGCATCTCACCAGTGCTCACTAATTTTTTTGTCTGATACATTTGTTGCTGTATACTTCCGATCAAGCACAGAGATGTATGCATGATCTGTAATGTGTTGCAGCAATTGTAGTAAAGACACAGCAAGTCCTACAACAAGTCAGTTAAAGCAGTCTAGTCAACTGGACCAAGAAATGGCAAAGAAGAAGACAAAGAGCTCAAAAGCTCAGACAAAATCAAAACAGCACGATGCTGTAAGTCTTATACGTATTACATTACATTATGTCAGAAAGTATTTATAGTGGCCTAAGTAAAAATAACGTCAACGACCACTATGGCGAACAATCTGTAGCTAACAAGCTACAAATAATGTAGATATTTGCTGTTGACGGAATATGAATTTGACAAGTCACTGGTGTAGGTTGTGAAAACCAAAGTGAATGTGTTAATGACATGCAGTGCTTAGCTTGTTACTAACTTGAGTTGAACATCAACTAACATGAGATGTTAGACAGAGATATTCAGTATGTGTTTAGTGTAAGAGATGAGACTGAAACCTTCCCAGATTTTCTTGGGACCAAGATGAGGCTGAGATTACTACTTTGGGGTGACTGTGGATGCAGAGGCTAGTATGTCAGCCCACAGTCAACGCTGAGGCCCAGCTACTAAAGTGCGGCCCATTGTGCATGCCCCGATGTATGCTTTAGTGACCGTGTATGAATGGTGCGCTACTCTGCCCTGCAGACAGGGGTGGTGTGGTGTGTAATTGAAGACCTTGTACTGTTTATTTATAGTGTCCAGCCTAGCTGTAAGTTTCACTGGCTGCTAGTCTTATACGCCCTACATCTGACAGGCCTTAGTTCTGCCAACCTTCCTAGCCATGTCATAACATAGTTGATGCTACGGTGACTTGGTGCAGTGCATAGCCTGCAGCCATCTGTTTTCTAACAGCCAACACTCATTACAGCTCAGACGTCCTTATTCCTGAGTGTAATGGCCTGTCACAGTTTAGAGAGGATGCAGGCGAACCCTCTATACCTGTCTGAGAATTTAATCTTGTAGCATGCCCGCTAGCCCAAGCTGAGATAGGTATGAAAACTGTCTCAAGAATGAGACTTCAAGATCATGAGTGGATGAGAGTGACATCAGTGTGAACGAATGACAAAGACAACCTGGACAAAGTATTGACACTTGGTTGCTGTAGTATAAGTAGACTGTTATGCTAGATGTCATCTAACATATTGCTACCTCAGTTTATCTTTAGTCGTCTTCAGTATTTTGAACCAGCTACGTGCTTAGTTCTGTAAGATCTCTAGCTGATCTGCAGGAATGCCAATCTCTTGTTAAAGCTTGGTGATCCAGGCATGGTAAGGTGTGGTCTACCTGGAGCTCTTTGACATGATGAATCTGGACATATACCTTGCACTGTCAGTCAGGATGTCAGGATTTAGCCGATACAAGTGGCCAAAAAGAGCACGATGTTATTGTGAATGATGCTTGTGATGAAGATTAGTATATGCCATCATTTGAGCAGGGGTGAGTGCAGTAAATGCAGTATTTCATAGCAGTCTGTTCTGTATCTATCTAATCTGCGTGTTGTTATGACCTTCTTTCCTGCTAGCATACTAGTCCCCTGAATTTAGAATCAACCTTGCGATATATGTAAAGTGCAATAATTTACTGAGAATGAGAAAAGTAACAGAACATGATATAACAGTGTGACACAGTCAATAATATACGGCTCGGCAAAGATAAATACAGTAACACAGTCTAGGGTGTTAACTAGCCTAGGGGTATGGTGAAACAGCTGGGACTAGGGCAGAGTAACCAAAAGGAGTTAACACAGAAGGGGAACGAACATAAAGAAGAAAAGCAGTCACCAAGAGCGGAGCAGCAGGCACACCACAGCAAGCAGAGCGGAGTGCTTCCTTGTTGGCGTCGGTGACTTGACTGATGACGAGTTGGCCTGGCGGCTACTCCGACAGCTCAGTGGTGGTGTTGACGGCCAGGTCTTGCGGCGACCTCGTTGTTTGGAACTGCCACGTCGTTTGAAACCGTCACTTCGTTCTGAACCACCACGTCGTTCTGAACTGGCCGCTTTGGCGTCTTCGCCCGTCCGTGTCGTTCTGGGTCTCTCAATGCCCATACCGTCGTTGTAGTGCCCGTACGGTCGTCGTCGGTGCCCGGTCTGTCACTCAGCCTCTAACTGGCGATAATTGTGCAGTTTGAGCTCATTGCCGTGAGCTTCGTAGACTTAGCCATTGTCTCCCAATAAATGCACGTGGCTGACATGACTGCTCTCGTGTAACGTGAGAGACAGTGACACATAGCACTGGCCGTCTGTTGTCCAACGAGTTCAAGAGTCCTTGCGGTAAGCGAGCCAGCGCTGCATGGGGACAGGTAACTAGGTCATACACCCACTGATAACTGGGTCACACTCTCATCAGTAAGTAATGGGGAAATGGTACCACAGGCCACTTCCAACAGTGTACTGTATCTTTTAAAGTTTGACGTAATGTAATTCACGTATTTGCTATAATTTTATCTGACAGAGTGCTTGCGAAGATGCAGAGTCAGATCCTGGGAGAACAGTGTCAGAAGACCCGTGTGAGTGTGAGGATGTGCAGCAGCCAGGTGATGAACAGCCAAAGCCAAAACCAAGAAAGAAAAAGAAGGTCCTTAAGAAGACAGGTAGGTAGTCACTTTGTGATTACAGATGCTTGGTACCATTCTCATAAATAAGTAGGCCCTTGACCAGGACTGCTGGCATACTGATATATAGTTGGTTAAAGGTGCTGGTTGTTAACTGAGCCGGTCAGTGTGGGACGTGCTATCTTACCCTCACAGGCTGAAGTGCTGCAAAGGGGATGATCTCTCTTGCAATGGACCTTTCCACATAGATGCTTCTTCTCATAAATTAAAAACACCTGTGACTGTTTATTATATGTAATGCTGGCTACAGTAGTACACTGACTTCCTCTCCCCTCTCCTTTCTCGTCTCCAGGGTTGTGTCTTGGTCTCGACGTCTCGTTCTCGATACGGTCTCGAGACATACCTACGTCTCGTCTCGGTCTCGTCTCGAGAAAAATTGTCAATGTCTCGGTCTCGGCCATCTATGTCTCGTGCCTAAGACCAATTTTTGACGTTCACAGTACGCAGTATGAACGGGCTTTAGACGTTGTAAGCCTATGATGTAGTTACTATTGTTCATCGTATTAACACGTTAAAAACAATAAACGTGAAAGATAACATCTAGGCCTGTTATTGCAATCAATAAAACTTGTACTTTAACGTTTCAGTCACTTCTGGAGAGCTACAAACGTCTCGTCTCGTCTCGTAATTTTAACGTCTCGTCTCGGCTGGTGAGGCCAACGTCTCGGTCTCATCTCGGTCTCGAGCTTTTACATCTCATGCCCATCCCTGCTCCTCTCCACCAAGATGATTTAGGCTGTTGTCTTTGTGATATTCCTGTCAACGATATGACCTATAATGTGTTTGATGGGACGTTAAACCTTGCTTAACAGCTTTGTGGTATTCTGTAGGTGATGCAGAATGCAAGGATGATGAGCCGGTGGCTGGTTCTAGTGCCAAGCTGCGTACCGAGGACGTTCCCGACAACAACCGAGTCCTGCAGCTGACAATACATCGCACTGATAAACTGAGATCTAATTTGTACATTGCACATCCAGTCGTACGAGTGCATATTGTCGACCTTGACACTGGCACCTGTGTGAAGAAACAGAACAAGTGTGTTACGTTGTCATTGCCCGATGTTACTTATTGTTTACTTGACTGAAAAAGACTGAGCTGTATCACTGTTAATACAAAGGATGCAGTGACATTACAATGGTATTATGTAAAGCAGTTTATTGTGCTCAGTCATATTTAAAGTTTCCTTCCATCCTTTCTTCATTCGAGGTGACTGTTTACCCCAGAGGCTGGTGTAATAGCCCACAGTCAGTGCTGAGGCCAGCCTGCAAGGCTCAATGTACCAGGTCCCCAGTGAATGCTATAGAGTCTGTGAATGGATGGTGTGCGACACTGCCCTGAATCCAGGGCAGGTGTGTAGTGTGTTTGAGGGACCTTGTACTGTTTGTGTACAGTGTCCAGCATTGCCGTAAGTTTCACTGGCTTTAGGCTTTATATGCACTACATAAGACAGGCACACCGTGTAAGCCAAGTTCCGCTCTGCCATACCAGCCTGGTCACAACGTAGTCGGCACAGCGGTGGCCTGTATTTAGTGCGTAGCCCATAACCATCTGTTATCTGACGGCCAGCACTCACTACACTCAGTTCCCTTATTCCTGAGTGTAATGACCTGTCCGAGAATTTAATCTCATAACGTGCCCGCTAGACTAATTGAGCTGAAAAACCCCCTTCCAGACCTGAAGTTGAACTCAGACCGGCGAGAGCCATCAACCCATCAGCCAGCAGGCACTGTGGCCTATTAACAGTGGTGCTTAGGCCACTGAGTTACTTGTACAGGCATATTTAAAGTTTACATGCACCAGAAATTTTTTCATTGTTGTATAGCATTGTAATTGCCATTAGACTCTGCCGAGGAAATTTTGCCGTGGTCCAATTTCTAGAATAGTACAGTCAAAAGGTCTTTTGTAGTACTATACAGAGAAATGAAAATGTGTAATTGTAATAGGTTCACAGTCTTACAAAATTAAAAAGTTTAGGTGTTTTTCACTTAGTGGTTATCAGGTAAATTAGTCGTTCGGACCCTTCAACATATCTCGTGTCATGTACAGTCCAGTATCATACATGATGTCATATATGTTGAAAGTTTGCTATTAGTGTTTTGTTTTGTTATTTGAATTAATAATTTATATAACAATGTTGTGTTAACTGTTCACAGGGATCGACAAGTAACGTCATATTTTGAGGCAAAGAATGAACAAGTTGACTTTATTCTGCCTATCATGACAGTTCCATTTGATTTCAAGAAACGCCAGTTAGTGATGGTGACATATTAAGTTAATGTTTCATGGTAGTTTGACTCATCTGTTACAAATTTATTTTACGTGGCTATCTCAAACAAATAGTAGCATCGGTAATAACCATGATGATCATGTGTTTCTATTGGCTGGAAGCTGCCTCTTTAACTGTCTGCTGCCCGACATCACCTCAGCTGCAACGCTAACTATTTCTCAGAACCGCTTCAAAACTTATCGTTTTTCGCAATCATTTCCTTCCTAACTGTTTTGGTTTCTAGTTCTGTACACCATGTATTGTTGTGGCTTAGCAGTCTTGTACTTAGGCAACTCTAAATAACTCTAATGTCATGTAATACTGTGTTCCACATACTTTGTTGTTTCATTTAATTGCTGTTTGCATTGAGCATTGTTAGGAGCAGTTAATATTCTAAGTGAGTTCTTTGTTTATTATCTGAAACAGAGTGGCTCATATGCATCTACAGTTCAACTTTGTTTTGTTCAACTTTGTTTAATTTGGATTTCTTGTCGTTTAGGTCAACTTTGCCAGTTTGGGAAGAAAATATCATCTTTAACGAAAACTTTGATTATCTCTGTCAGCCTACAATGAACGTGATGTTGTTCTTTGAGGTCAGTTGCAAAGTTGCAGGTTTGATAACGTGTTTTTATTTGTGACAAATATTATTCGTTATTTACTGTGAAGATAGCAGTACAGATGTTAGCATTATAATTTCCATTGAATAGTGTGTGTTGAGTTACTGCCAGGTGGAAATATTGGCTGTTTTGTAGGTGTTGGATTTTGTCAGTATGAGGACCACAAACAGGCAGTTAGATACGAGAAGGCCAGAAGGAGGATGGCACCATATCGCATGGGCTTTTTTAAAGGTGAGAGTTTATGTATGATGTCAGCCAATTGCTGATGCTGTATATATACAAATGACATGTCTGACAGGAATTCATTGTTTTGTAAATCTGTCAGTTTGTTAATGCAATTTTTATGACACATGCAGTTGTGTTGATTGTGTCAGCTGACTGGTGCAAATGGACAGCTGAATATTGGGAAGAAAGTTCGACTGCAGCTCTATCAACCGCCAAATGCATCAACTCCAGCAAACAATGCCATGCTACAAGTTTGTAATCATGTTCTAACGCACATAATCATTATAGCATGCTGATATTTCTCTGATATTCTGGTCCAATAGAGCATCACAGTGGAGGCAACTTCCTTGTCTGTGTCTTTCATTCACTACATTTTAAACACCTGTGTAGTCTGCAGCTTTGCCTATACAGTATAGAGGACCTTTGTTATTGATTGTTTACCATCATTGTACTTATAGACAGATTAACACATCTGTGATGATTCAGTTTTGTAGCAGGCTATTGACTCACATATTTGGTTTAATGTATGGACACGCACTCGTGACTGCTTAGGCTGTACAGTCTGTGCATTATAAATGTTCAATATGTGATATGATACAAGTGAGAATCTTGCAACAGCATATTCCACAAAGCTAAAAGAAACTTTGTTGACAGAATTCAGAGCATTGTAAAAACTTTAATACACAGCTATATAGCCGACAGCAGTTTTTAAATATTAATTGCATGCTATTTAATTTGTGATAAACTTCTACAAGAATGAAGTTTAACTAACACAGCACAGAAGATGATTTTGGACAGCAGTTACAACATTTTAAGGCACTGTGGAGTTATAAGTGACAATATTTCTGTGGCTGATGATTATAATGAGTAGTCATTTGGTACATGGCTTAACATGTACGTGGTTTGTCATGTGCAGGTGTACTCATGGTGGAAGAATTGTAATTTCATACCATATCCATCTACGCTGTATGTAACTGCTAAGTCTATTGAAATGCCATCTGCTGTTGATCCAGCCATGCGATCAATGCATGCAGTGCAAGAGGTTAACTACTTTCATTACTTCATATTTTGTTGAATTTCGTGACTACATGAATTAATAATAATACTAACAAGCCAAGTAAGATGGTCATGCTATTGTTAGAGCATCAGACTTGCAATCGAGAGGTCACGAGTTTGATTCCTGGCTGAGCATTGCTGCACAATAACCTTGGACAAGTTATTCACACCTGTGTGCTTCTGTCACCAAGCAGTATGATTTGGTTTTGGCCAGGACAGTGATGCCATGCAGCTGGGAAGATAGCTGCATGCCTGGTGGACAGTAATGGCTACAAACCTGTACATACACTGTGTCTCAAGAAAAATCATGCTGTCAAATTTTTGCAATAACTTCATCAAATGTTAACCGATTTTGAAAATTTTTCAACTGTTGGAAACAGGAATAAATTATCTACAAAACAAATATAATACTTCTCGCCACCTTCTAAAAACCTCATTGTACTACTGTGTGAAACGTAAAAATTTTTATAAAGTGCATTTGCTCTACCAATTCTTGATGCCAAATGTTTATGATAAGTTTGTGAATTGTTAACCGATTTCAAAAACACATTCTATGCATTGGAACATTGCTTCACTTCTTCAATGACTGCTCACTCGATTACCGTATTGTCGGAGCTCAAAATGTCCCCCTTTGGCCCGTATGCAGGAACGAAGATGCATGTACTCTCCCTCATTTGTGCTATCAACTGCACTCTGTTGAAAGCCATGCCAAATATCCAACAATTCCTCAACTTTGTTGACTCGTGATTGGTACACGAATTGCTGGATAAGGCAGTAAATAAGCAAGCAAAGTAATATGTTTATTTAAATGTTTAAAAATGTTATTGGTGGAGTTAACAGCTTTGTCATCAGGAATTGTTAGAGCAGATGCACTTTTTAAAGTTTCATGTTTCACATGGTTGTGCAACAAGGTTTTTCAAAGGTGGCGAGAAGTATTACATATATTTTGTAGATAGTTTATTGCTGTATCCAACAGTGAAAGAATTTTCAAAATTGGTTAACATTTGATGAAGTTATAGCAAAAATGCGAGAGCACATCTTTTTAGACACAGTGTATATATTCTAGATGTCGTACCTCCTATTCACATCGTGTCAAATCATGTAGCCACTGATAAGCTTGCCACTGCAAATTGTGGAACGTTTACTTCCAGCTCAGCCAGTCTCGGTAGCCAATCACATTAAAGCATATCAGTCGCTGATCTAGATATCATGCGCCAGGATGAGATATCTTCACAACTGGAGAGGGATTATAATGGTGGAAACGTATTAGTGTGCTAGGCACTTTATGCTATTTTTAGACTGTCGGATGTAGTTAAAGAAAGCTGTATAAAGTATTGCAGCATTTATTTACCAGTGGATCTCTAATGTAGCAGACCACTCTGAGCAGCTTCCCATAAAAAATTTTATCAGAGGTTGGGTCCTAGGTCTCACACGAAAAATACGCTAAGATATTTTGTCCATCCCTCCCCTAATTTTTATGGGATGAAAAGTGTAAAATTTTGCCTCAGTTGGGCTAACAGTATGCCTAGTGTTAGCAGTACAGTATCATGTCTATTACTCTTACTGTGTAGGAGAAACTGGACTATCATGGCAGTACTGTAGATTTCGACGACACAGCTGGTATTGGTAGTCTGACCTGTGTACTGTCGCCAAGAGAACCGTCTTTGTGGAGTCGCCTTCCTGGTCAACAGTGTCGTATTCCTAACTGCCTGTCACTTAGCCTGACTGCTGGTCAGAAAGGCTGTTTTGTTCTGCGATTTTCCCACAGTGGAAGGTAAGACACTTACCAAAAAGTAATGGTACTTACCGTGTAACTTCTCCCAAACTTCAGACTATGCCATTTTGTTACTTCTTTTTAACAACACAATGGTTTAAAGTCAGTGTAACTGTCACAAGTTACTACTGATCATTGCTGACGTTGATATAGTCTAATTATTGTTAAAATTGACTGACTGACTGAC
>Ga0049105_1000385_pt1 | contig 14716 bp, 10 predicted proteins | sample WorMetvaBAHAMAS1_FD_61260 | JGI IMG/M metagenome (GOLD analysis project Ga0049105, IMG submission 61260) | Worm MetaG Olavius vacuus BAHAMAS.1 | ecosystem: Host-associated > Annelida > Digestive system > Unclassified | place: Germany: Marburg | collected 2013-04-09
GGTCCTGTGCAACGACCGTGGAACATGCAGCGACGGTGACGATGCAGATCGCAGATGCCTACGTGACTCGATGTCGGCGACCCGCTGTAGCTCACTGCCGAGATAACGTGGTGCTGTGCCATTCATACAACGGTAAACTAGAATGGCGAGGCGGAAGTCGATCCGCTCTGGGACGCGCAGCCAGTGGAGCTCACGAAGAAGAGGAGACAGAGGAGAGGAGCAGTACTTTGTTATTAATGTTGGATTATTAGTTCACTGTTAGATAACTGACCACAATGATGTGTTGTTTGCACTGCACAGAGCACGGATCTTGGCCAGTACCTTGAAAAACACACCGGTGGATTGAATCCTCGAAACGTTAAGGTGCGCTGTTTTGTTATTTGTTGCTACCGTTTTCAGCGTCATATTTTCATAATTATTTCTGATTCCAGGTAAAAATAGTTCCCAGCCACAAAGTATCACAAATTATACTGCTTGATAACAGAAGAATCAATCAATCAATCAATCAAGCGTAATATTTAGAGTGGCCTAAATAGAATCAAGTCCATTTCAAGGTCCACTATAAGAGTGAGAAACAGTCAGGCAGCGTTGTAGCAGCGGCGAAAAAGTGTAAAAGAATGTGTGTAAACAACTTGCCTGGCATCATTAAGTGAAAGTAAAATAGTCCACTTGCATAATTTATGTATGCTTGTGCTTAGATATTGATCCTCTATACTTGCCATAGAGAGTGTGAATATTGGTCATGTATTTTTTGACAAAGTCCAGGATGGTCACTATGGTAGTTGAATCCATACTTGATCACAAGTCCATGTCCTAACTGTTAAGTGACCATGTCAAACTTTTTATGTTTCTGGTTTATGATCATCATCATTATCATCCCCAAATTTCATGGCGACACAATACAAAAACAAAACTTCCGGGCCGTAGTAAGTGTCACGTATTAGGCAAGTGTCAATGCTGCTGTTGCCTATAGCCTGCGTTGTCGTGCGATTTGTGTTTATGTCGTTAATATCTGCGTCTTGTTAAGTGCTTATATCGTGTGACATTTTGCCACTGTTAAAATGCAGGATGTGGTCGTGTCACTGCATCGTATTCGCATTTTATGTCATTTCACTGTTTGTGTTTTAGTAATGCCTGACAGTCAACATTTAGTTTTCATGGTATTTGTCTGTACAGTGTTTGTTGTACATAAAGTAACCTCGGCATTGTCATTGTTGCAGCTTTTTCTATTTCAACTTCTTCGCGGTCTTTCATACTGTCATGCTCGGCACATACTGCATCGGTGAGACTGGTTTCATCTGCTGTTTGTAATAATGCTTGCGATAGCAACAGCAATAATTCAGCTGTGCTAGGGGTGTAGAAATCTGTTTGCTGCCATCAGTTTGAGCTGTCAAGCTGTCTGCTGTGTGTATCAATGATCAACCCTACGTCCACTCTCTGAGAGACATGGACTGCTGCCACAGCATTTGCTGCGTGGCAAATCAGTATGTCTCACACCAGCTTTGAATTTTAGGTTTATTTATGCCCAAACACTCATCGTTGAGAACCCTGCTGCAGTGAATGATAGCTTGAAAAATGCCTTGAGGACTTTTTTGACCACTTACTAGCTTTACAACAGCAGATGAGAGGTTATTTTTTGTGATTATGCAGTTTATTATATAAAATCTGTGATGGACTTAACATTATATTTATATAGACATTAGTGTGTCATAGTTTTCCGTTGTTGTGTGACAGTGACTTGAAGCCTCAGAATTTGCTAATCAGCGAAGTTGGCGAGCTGAAACTTGCTGATTTCGGTAAGCATATCATTCTAGATTCCTCACAGTGACAACTTGAGCAGAAATCTCATAATAATGTGTGAAGTAGTGATGTTATTAAAAACATAAGTCTGCACCAAATGGGACTCTTGTACCTGAATAAACTTCACAAGACTGTTGCCAAGCAGAAAATATCGTTCTAGTGTTGGTCATTAATTGCAAGCAGATGTTTTAAACACTGTTTGAATTTGAATTTTTAATGTTGATAACTCGAAAAGTTTGAGTCCTGTACTTCGTGTTTTGAATCCAAAAATTTCAGCAAAATCTCGTAAAGAATCAACATGCTTAACTACAGCTTTGGTTGAACCGAAGTTCGTAATCTGTCAGTTTCAACTATTTCTTCCGAAATTAGCCTTTAAAAATCTCAGTAAAATTGTGTTTCTAATACTGATAACTCAGAAAGTACTGGTCTCTTATTTTGCAATGTAAATCTGAATCCTTCGGTCTTAGAGAGAATACATGTACTGGCATCCGTGTGTCTAGTGAGTCTTAACACATGCTGAACCAAGGACTAAGGACGTCTTTGAAGTGACTGTAGATGGATGAGGATGAGGATGAGGATGAGGATAAGACCGAATCTGAACAATTCCATGTAATAGGCTTTGCATAATGTAAATTTACAGACCATTTTCTGCAATCTGTAAGTGATCAGACATCTGTTTAAAGAAAATTACTTGAATTTCTACTTACTTGGTCTTGTGCTATTTACCTTGTTGCTAATTGGTTTGATGTGCTACATGGTTTCAATCTACTGGTTTGAAGTCATCCACTGTTCATCTTTGTGTGATTATGGTGCTGCCAGGACTGGCTCGTGCCAAGTCGGTACCTTGCCACACATACTCTCACGAAGTGGTGACGCTGTGGTACCGTCCTCCAGACGTGCTGCTCGGAAGTACTGAGTACTCCACGTCACTCGATATGTGGTACGAATTGTTGTTTTGTGAACACGCACAAATTATTACCATGTCCCAAAATGTAGACCGCAAACTCATGGCGGTATCTTTGTCAGAACTGAACCGATTTTCGAGATTATTTCACTGTTGGAAAAGTGGTGCATATGCATCGGTTTTTGATAAGTCCACGAACACTGCCTGTGATGGGCGCAAGTGGGATTTTTTTTGCTACAGAAGTGACAACAAATGACCTTCATTCTCTTAGCTGTATTGTGGATCTTCGTGTTTTGAGAAGGTTTGTGTTTGATTAGGTACATAATTCATATATTATCTGCTTATATATCAGTTCTGTCTGACTCTGTATTCCTGTCATGTTATGCCTTATTAGACGTGTAATGAACAGCACATAGCTGCAGGGTATAGGTTTTCTGGGTTTTTTTGGCATATTCTGTTCTTATCTGCAGTCAGCCTGTTTTGTAATTAGTTTCAGTTGTGGGTTTTTTGTGTGTGTTTTGTCATGGTTGATGTGAGTTTGGTCGTCAGTACTGATACAGTTGGTTGCCTTGCAAGGCGCAAATCCAAAATGACCTCGTGTGTGTGTCGAACGAGACATTACTATGAACGAATATGATCAAAGTGTCATAAATCCTAGGACTGCAAGAACACTTTACGATAAAAAGACGCATTCGGAGTCAAGCATGATATAGAGAAACGAGCAAAGCAGAGCAGAATCGTACGACACAGTTCGGTCAAAACATCGCAAGAAAAGTTCTGATTTGAGACGCCGCCGTGCCCATAATTCAGTACAGTTAGTTGCTGAGATTATCTTCGTCTCCTTGCATGGTCATCCCATTGATGAAGTCCAATATCAGCAGCTGTCTGTTAGTGCGAACTGTCTGGAATTGCTTACCCTGCAGCTTGCAGTTGTCAGACAGTGTAGCTGTTTTTAAACGATAGTAAAAAACAACAGTTTTTAACTCAGATTATAGTTATGTTATGTTTTATCAGCCTTTTGACCAAGCAGTCTGAATCCTCTTTTAGTATTTGTGGTGCTGTGTGAATTTGATTCTCTTGTATTGTGCTGTGCTACTGTATTGTCCCTTGTGCCAACTGTGCAGCTGTATGTAAGTATGTTACATAACTTGGTTTTGCACAATTAAGTAAATAAGTAAGTAAGTAAGTAAGTGAAGAAAGAATATTTGTATATGGCGCAAAAAAGCAACAGTCACTATGCGCCGCAGTCCTACACAAACCGAAGTGTCTTCAAAAGTCTCTTAAACTGTACAAGTGAGATATCTCTGTCACGTAATGCGACAGGCAGAGAGTTGCAGAGACACAGTCCAGCGTCGGAAAAACTCGTGTCTCTGAGACGCGTTTGTGTTCTTTTTGTGACACACGTCAAGACGTCAGCCGGTCGCAGTCAATACTCACCAGTACAGTCTGTTTTCAGAGTCTTTGTCTCGTCAGTTGGCAGTGTGTGGCTGTTAGCTACAAACGTCCATGTGTTGCTGTTATAAGGGGTGTCGGGTGTATTTTTACTGAAATGGTGTCCGGCTCTGCAACATTCCCTGGAACAAAAGATGCGTGGGATCAGTTGGATCGTATCTGGCAGGTGAGTGCTTTCTTGTTTGACTGGCTAGTAATAGTCGGCTATTGTGCCAGCTGGACGCAGCCACATTCAGTAACTGAGAGCCGTAATTATAATAACGTAACATGTATCTCTGATGCCATACTCTGTATCGTACGTACTTCTTGTTGGTGGAGTCAGTGATGCTACTGGCTGTAAGTGCTCCCTCCAGCCGAGTGTTTGTCAATTCCACTAACCGTATGGACTAAACATTTGCCACATCAACGTGGATTGTCGGTAGGCAGCGACTGAGGTCAGCAACACAGCAACTGATGGTGGTGCCACGACACCGGCTCTCCACGGATGGCCGCCGAGCATTTGCTGTGCACAGTCCCATGGTCTGGAACTCTTTGCCTGACGACCTCCGCGCACAGCAGGACTATGTCCTTTTTAAGCGGGGCCTGAAAACCTGGCTGTTCGCTAGGTACTAGCGTGCACAGCGCATTAGAGACTTTTGTGACGATGCGCTATATAAATCTACATTTACCATTACCATTACCATTGGATAGTGTGCTTGCAGATGTTTCATGTGTGTAACAACACTGTGATTAAGAACCTGTTTTTGTCGAGGTCAGAGTTTCTTACATTTGTAACCATTTAATACTCTGAACATATTTACAATCTGTTGATGTGGATAGCCCCTGTTAGTGGAGCAGACAGAGTGGTTTATGCAAAATATAATGATTTGACGAGATACGTTACACTTTTCAGCTTATGTCAGTTGCTGCTTTTTATGTTTTTCATGTTTCTGCCGCCGTTAGAACGGTCCGAAACACATTCTGTTTCCAGGCTCTCTCTGTGTGTGTGATCACAAACTAAAAGTTTGTTGACACAGTATCTTAGAAATATCTTGTGGGAATTTCACCATGCAGTTGGGGACAGGGATGAACTGACTAGCAAGACTGCGTGTGGTCCTATAAGCACTCTGGGAGACATTTTCTTACTGATTTCCAGAATTCCGGGACAGTAGACATATTTTAACGAAACTTATCGAAGTTACTCGTTACTAGGTCTACATAATAAGAAGAAGAAAAAGAAGAGAATTTATCATGTGCACTGATGACGTTTTCAAGATCATTGATTCAGAGGTCAGTGTCGCAGAAAACATTAAATTTTCCAAAAATCCACTCTCCACAGTTGGCTTACCAATCAATGGTTTGCAGTCAGAGACATCTAGTCACAGATATTTTACACTTGCACTTAGTGATGTGCCCTCGGTTTTCTGGTAGGGGGTGCAATACAAGTGCCTCAGTTACAGTTACAGTTGCAGTGACTGTAGGCACCATGTAGAAACGTGTTTGCTTGCTTACTTATATGCGTTTGCAGTTGATCATGATTTCAGCTGCTGTTGTGACATGCACAGATGCTGGTTTCGTTGTAGTAACAGCGAGTGTGTGTGTGAATTGTTAGGTCCTCGGAACGCCCACTGAAGACACTTGGGACGGCATAACAAGCTTACCCAACTATTGTACAAGTTAGTCAGGATAATATTTACTCTCTGGCTGTTAAACTCTCGCTTTGACAGTGAATCTGTTGGTTTGACGTCAATATTGTCATCCGTGGCCTGTAAAAATGCTGCTCTGGCAATGCCCAGAGTTTCCTTGGAGGTCTTTGTGAGGCCATCAGCTAACCTCGGTAAACCTAGAAAATGGGTGTTAAAATAGTTGCAAGTTTAATTTGGTAAAATTGTAACAAGAGGTGAATGATCTTTGTCTCACACTCTTAATTGCTGATCGTTAGAATTCACAGTCCAGATCATTTCTTTACTGTTGAGTGTTTAAACTACAAATGGCAGTGAATTTTGGAAAGGCCAGAATGATGTCTAGCATGAACAAACAGATCCCTTTCTTAGCAATTAGCTCCTGTTTTGTGCTGTCCATCTGCGTGTTGGTCTGTAATTGTATATTAAATGTGTGATATCATACAGACTGCTCGTGGGAATTTCACCAAATCTACAACTTAGATGCACGAGGAGGAAAAGATGAACTGTTTAGATTTTGAGGTTAAAAGGTCACAGTTACATCAAATGTGGTTAAATAGGCACCGTGGGAATGTGGATGATTATGGGTTCAGAGGTCCGTATCATGGACAGCTTTTCCAGTGAAGGCAGACTGGTCGAAGGTTTGCCGTCGAGGATCGTCTAGTTTGTGCTTTGACTTGTTTGTTCACTGGTTACCGGGTAGTTTATTGGTAGATGTGACCAGGAGTGTGGAATCAGAGTCGGAGTTGGAGTTGGAGCCCCCAGGAGTCCGGGTTTTGGCCCGGAGTCATGGAGTCTCTCACTTGAAGGAGACTCCGACTCCAGGCCATATCTGTTGCATCTGGACTTCTGTATAATTTTGTTGCGGTTTATTTTTACACCATTGTGCACCTTTTATTAGAAGAATTTAAAATTTCTCTTGAGTCATTCTGAAGTAAACGATCATTACGTCACACAATAAGTCCGAGAGTTGGAGTCGGAGTCTAATTTTGGGCCCAGAGTCAGAGTCAGAGTCCAGGTTTTTTTAGTGCTGGTGTCGGAGTCTGGAGTTCTAAATTTTCCAACCCTGGAGTCGGAGTTGGTGTCCCACAAAAACAAGGACTCCGCATCTCTGGATATGACTGGTTTTTTCTTCGTCATTTTTGTTTACTGTTATTAGAAACAAATGAGTGAAGTGCTGTAAAGTTACAAAAACTCTTTGATTACTTTTCATTGAGAAAGAAATGGTTGACAGTTTCACAGAGAAAAAACAGTCAGACGATGCAATCCAGGTCACGCGAGAACGTTAGCATCTTCGGCCGACAGTTGAACATGGGTAGTTTGGTGATGAACATGACATTTTTTTGGATTTACCTCTCGCATTGGAACAACTCTTGGACATCCAGTTCTTGAATCACGTGGCTTTTGTTGTGCATGTTATGCACTGTTCTCATGGTGTTCCTTTGTCGGGCTTTTAACGAAGCCATTTTTGCTACGTTGTTTGATGCATGCCAGCGTTGACTGTCGTTGCAGACAAGTTCGGTTTCTACACGCCTGTGCAGAGGTTGGCGCTGGCCGTGCCGAAGCTCAGTCACATTCCACATGCCGAGTCACTTGCCACATTGCTGCTACAGGTTGCCGACGTTCTGTTTTCAACTGTTCAGTGTCTAGAACAAATTTTGTGTAGCGCCAAAGTAGCAAAATGAGTCGGAAGTGCTTCGATGGTGCTGAACCGTCCTAGATAACGTATGATGATGCAAACAGTTCAGTTTTGAGTCGAGCTTGAAAAGTGGTGGAAATGTCGGCAGATCTGTTGGATGGTGACTGAGTTTGAGAGAATCGGCATATTGTGACATTCAGTTTTTTTACGCCATACAAATACTCTTGGTCTGGTGGTCTGGCATAGTGGTTAGCGCGTTGGCTTCGATCAACAAAGTTAATCTACGTCGGGCCTGGTTAGTACTGAGATGGGTGACCGAGTCTGGGTTCAGTTCCCATTGCTGGACACTTATTTCGGTATGTAACCAGCCACGCAGGCCAACTCAGCCTTCCATCCCTCTGGGGTCGGTAAATGAGTAACAGCTTCGGCTGGGAAGGCAAAGGCGGGTATGGTTCATTCCGTTAGCAGATGTACGCAAGGTGTACAGGTAAAACTGTGAGATCCCTTGAGAACGCATGCCATATGTGAGCACCTTAGAGGTGTGTTCACGCCGAGGCGCTGTACAAATCCACGTTTACCTTACCTTACCATACTCTTACTTACTTACTTACTTACTTACTTACTTACTTACTTGCAACTGAACATGTCCTGTTAGTGAAAGATGTCGTCAGTAGATGACATTGTGGCTGATGAGCAGTGGAGAACATAGAGCTTGTGATAGTTGTGAATCATATTGTGCAAGTAGGCTGGCAGACCCGACTTCTTTGCCTTAAACATTGCATTAGATGTGTCGAATACAGCAAAGCACTGCTTCTGAGATTATTATGCAATGTACTGATTATAGTGACGCTATTGCAGAGATGCTATAGGAGTACTTCGCACTTGACATGTTGATTTGAAAGAGTAGAGTAAGCTAAGTCAACTCAGTAATTGCCAAAGCTGGTTCTATATAAGAATGTTCTCAGCTCTCAACGGAAGGTGATTGACTGCCTGGAAAGACACTTTAACAAAATGACCCGTTACATCTTCGCTCTGCCAGCCGAGGTCTTCTCATCATGCCTTGCCATCGTCTCAGCAGTTATGGTCGGCGGGCTTTTTCTGTGGCCGGCACTGCGATATCGAACTGGTTATCAGACAGTCTGAGAGATCCGGCCATCAGCTGAGACTCCTTCAGGCGTTGACTGAAGACTTTTTTATTTTTAGCTTACTCATATACATAGCACATTAGAGCTTTTTGGATGATGCGCTCTACAAATTTACTTACTTACTTACTTACTTATGTGTCGTGTGAGACGTAAAACTCTATTCTCTCATTCACTTAGGGCAGGTTGCACCAACAACTGTTAAATTCGCCAGTTAACTAACCTTCAGTTATATTCAACGTTAGGTTAAATCTGTATTGCAGTGCACAAAACAGTCTGAATGACAGATAACAGCCGGTGAGGAAACTGCGTGCTGATCGGGTTACAATTGGTGATGACGCTTGCTGTTGACTGACAAGAATGACGTGACCAGGTTGCTGTGAGAACGCTTGCTCATCACTGTGACCTACAGATAGTGCTGCCACCTCACAGTGACGTCGTCAGTAATTGCGCAAGTTAAAAAGTTCTTTAATGAAACGATAAATATGAAAGACTGCTTTAAACAGGTTTGTTCCTATCAATGTACACGTGTCTTACATGTCGGTGGCATGTCAGGCACTCTAAAATGTAATATTGGATGAAGTCTCATCCACCACGAGGAGTTTTGCTAAGTAGAGGTTGGTATGTACGGTTATTTGGGCTGTAAAACCGTTTGACTGTTGGACACTTCAGCAGTTGGCAACAAGTAATGCAACGCGGATGTTTTATTGCAGCTGCATCCACGGAAACGCATCTCGGCGAATGCTGCTAGACATCATCGCTACTTTGCCGATCTGCCGTACCAGTTGTTTGAACTACAGGATGGTAAGTAAGTGTGTGTGTGTGTGTTTTCTTGATTACAGATGGCTGTTGACCGATTTTGAATTTTGGCGGTGTAAATGAACAATTTGCTGGAGCTTTGCATTTCCGGTGTATGTGGGATTCCTATTTTTGATGCTGTGTGGCTTTATTTTTGCTGAATTTTTGTATATACTGATCATTGTGGAATTTGTTTCTTTTAAAGGACACACTGCTATAACGTTTTGGTGTCGTATTAACTCTGCTGATGTTCACTGAAACAAAAGACTACAAAACGGATCATACCATACAACATTTATACAACATTTATTGGTGTTTGCTTAGCTTCGGCTGGCAGAATGAAAGGCCCATATCACTTAAACATTCTTTCTTTTGAGATTATTACGAAACTGATATCACTTTTAATGGTTATAGAAGTTGTAATTGTGATGAAAAAATTGTTTAGAGTGCTTTTGTTGTATATCTTGCTGAGAATGTGTATTAAAACATTTTACTGGAGCGATTTTTAACTGTGTTTTCCTGAAGACCACTAGGAGACTTACCTTAACAAGAAAATGTTTGTTTTACTACGATACAACTTAATTTGCTAAAAAAAACGTCCACATAACTGTACAAACGCCATTCAGTGGAACTTGCTGCGGCAATGCCACCATTTGGAGAGGTAAGCTCATCGGCGGCTATGTGATAATAATACGATTCAAATAGGCGGTACATTATCTAGATAAAAATAGTAGAGATCTGTGGTCATTACCGTAGTGACTGTGTCGTTCTCTGTGACAGTCTCATCAATATTCAGCGTGCCGGGAGTGAGGCTCGCTCCTGAGATGGACGAACTACTGCGGACACACTTACACAGCAGCGTTCACGGCGACGTGACGTCTAAACGCTGGACGCAAGACTTGGCTTTTCCACTGTCGCTTCCGTCGAACCACACCGCGTTCAATGGTATGTTGGGCAGTCGGTCTGTGTTTTCTCATTAAGTAAGTTGACGCGATGCAACAGAAACGGTCGGTTGATGGACGCTGTGTTTACACTAATTACAGATGAAACTTTTGTAAGTAAGTAAGAAAGAGCATTTTTCAGGCGAAAGTTAGCCGTCGCATTGTGCTGTCAACTACCAAACAGAACTGTTTTTAGTTGTTGTTTGAATTGTCGATATGACCTGAATTTTCTGTGTGTGTGCAAATAAGTCAGTAAGTAGAAGATTTATAGAGAACACTATGCAGTGTTTCTAATGCACTGCTTGCTCTAATGCGTCTTTAACGGTGAACTAAAAGTGTCTTCGCTAAGCGACGGATCATGGAGATAGTCTGGCAACGAGTGTCGTATGTCATTTTGCAAATATTTTGTCGTCTGTGAGATAAGATATGCAAGACTGAGTCACTAGACAGTGGTTACAACTTTTTGTCTAAAAAATACGTAAATTTTTTATTTGTGCTTACAAATAATGCTCAAACTCAAAAGTGTCAATTTTCGGCTCAATGTCACTCAGCGCTTTCGATTTAAATACTTTTGTCTAGAAACTTATGATGTTTCCGATACACAGAATAAACTGTTATGTCTTTATATCTGCGGAAATCAGCCGCTTGCTAAGTCAGTGAATATAAGGACAGCTCTTCGGTTTTAATTAAAAATTATTTGAAAAATCAATCAAACAAATAAAGATCAATCGATTTAAATTTTGTAGGATTAGTCATTAAAATCTGCAGTTTCAAATAAAATATGTGGTGCCATGGTAGTCACAATATACAAATATTCACTGGTGCCGAGGTCCACACTGAAAAATTATGCCCTGAAGTTGTGTAATGTTGCCCGAGGGCCGAAAGCCCGAGGGTAACATTGCACAACTGAGGGGTATGATTTTTCAGTGTCGATTGAGGCTAACAGTCGATATTTGTTTTGTTATATCACAGAAAACAGCATTCTGCACTCTGCCTTACCGGCTCATTCAAACCCGTAATTCACACACTTTCAACTTAACTAGAAATGTATGTTCCAATTTTTGCCAGCGACTATATTATTTTTGCATTTTAAAATTCTTTGAAGTATGCAAAAGACAAAAGCAAACGACTTATAAACCTTTTTAATGATCAAACGACAGTTACGTCACAGTTTGCGAAGTCAACATTACGCAGCGCAGAATATATAATTGATGTGTCTAATATAGCGTTTGGACCAAAAATCAGCCGCGAATGCATGGGATGACGTCCTACTGGTAATGTTGACCGCTGCACTGGTCAACAGTGATTATTTGTACATATCACATGACGCGTGTAGGACCAATCACGATCACATATTTCAGATAGTGATATAACAATATTGAGTATTACCGAGCGCATTGGTCTTCTTGTATGTTTTGCCTGTGTTCCAGTGTGAATTCTTGCATTGTTTGTGTTTTAGGTCCATCGGCTGTCTGATCACAAGCATCTCATCATTCAGAAACACCTGTAGTGGTATGGTGTCAGAATACCTGTATCAGCATTGCTGTCAGATAATGATGCACTGAAGAGTAACGCAAGACGTCGACCGGCAGTCGAGCAGTCGAAACACCTTGTGATACATCTGGCGGAGTGCAGTATGTCGGACTGTGAATCTTGAACGTGCCACGTGACGCCGGTTTTTCTATCGCCTCTAATGGTCGTTGTGATCGTGCAGCGAACGCCAGTATTCAAACTGCATCCGACGTGATACGCTTGTGCGTCTGCTTCTCCGCAGTGTGTTGTAAACCTCTCAGACGTTCAGACGCTTGGCAAGAAACTTATGCAGTCTGTTTCATTCGCGGTAACAAAGTCCGACCGTGCGTTATCCATCCCGTGGCCAGGCTTTGTGTACAGTCTGCCATCCACAAAGTTTCCGGCCAACCTCTCATCATGCATAACACTGAGAATGCATCATACAATATACTTATGACAGGTATTTGTTTAGGAGTCTTAGCTAACCGTTGTCAGTGCAGTGAGAAGTATATTTCCCCGTCTTGTAATGTGTAGAGACACGTATTTTGTTAGTATTTTGCCGGCAAATATTTGTTTAGTTGCTGCAAAGGAATTCTGGAAATGAGACACCAAGTTTTTGTCAGGCAGATATGGGGAACATTGCTGAAAGTGAGAGAAAATAGTCCTGTGAAGTGTTTGGGAGTGGCTCGCATTCAGGAATGCGGCATGTGTGGAGTATAATTCTGGGGCTGCACTGGTGCGGTGAACCTTGTCTTAACCCTTTCCGTCCCCCTATATAAGTAAATAACTCCTATCTGGTCATTAAAACTGACCACGCCCTAGAGCGCAGTCAGGACACAACTGCAAACTGAAGCGCGCTTTATGGCGCGGTTTGTGCTGAAAGGGTTAAAATCAACAGCTGTGGAAGTGGACTTTGTAAACTTCAAAAAAGAACCTTTCGTCTGTTGGAATGAAAAGCTCTGTGTGATAACTGAAGTTTGTTTTAGGCGTGTATGAAGGCCGCCACTTGGGACAGCATAACGAGTAGCAAGGTTGGAAATTTCACAGTAACGGCAGCGTTTACTCTGAGATATGTTGCGCATCATTAGTGGACTTCACTACGACCGGCTAAATGCTTTCGGCTGGTAATGGTTATACAGGCATTTTGCAGTATTCTTGCACCGTTAATCTGGGTTAGAAACTCGGAAGTGTTTCTGAGGTGGATTTGTGATTCAGCGTTTGCAGTATTCTTGCATGTTTTATGAACCAAAGATTTGTAGTTGGTAAATATATCTGTGACAAAACAAAATGTCTGAGAGCCCAGCGTTGTTTCCTTTCTCTTGGTCTGTAGGCCACTTTTCAATGCAGACCATTGCTACAGTGTAGTCGGTCGATGTTGATACATCGATATGACAGTGTCGTATGGCCAAAGGCTTCACATGTGGTAGACACTGTAACTGATATTTAAATTATTAACGTTGTTAAAACGGGCAGATTTTGTTAGATATTTTTTATGCTATTTACGGTCAAGTCTGAATGGCTAAACCCGTTTCCTGTATGCATGTAAATGAACGTTGGTTGCTGTGATGTCTCGGCCAGACAGATATGCAGCATTTGTTGATGAAACCGCTTTTTGATGCATCTACCATGTGTGTGTGTGTGTATTTGTGTGCCATGTGACTGACTGATCATACCCGAGTTAAGACTCTTGAGTCATAGCTGTGTTAGGAGTCTGATGTTGTGCTAAAGAGAGTTGCCGATGTATTGTGGAGTCATGATGTACATGTTGTTCATTCGCTGCTATATGGTGTTCAATAATCCCATGCTTGCTGACTGTCTTCTGTATGTCCGTATTGCTTGGCATAGTTCAGGGGTGGGCAGCCTACGTCCCACAAATTATCTCGCACGGCTCAGTGAATTTGTAAGATGCCAGACAGCCTCACACAAAGATTGCTTACTTACTTACTTATAGATGTAGACAGAATAACGTGCGTAGCGGGACTACGGCGAGATTTTGCGGGCATTCTGTCGCTATCTTCGTGTACCACGTAACACAGTTGTATCAACATATTTTATTTTTTATGCCTTTGCTGGTGATTAGCCACGGAAGGCACCACGTTTTTAAATGGTCTGTTCATCTGTGCGTGCATGCGTGCATGTGTGGTTTAGTTTGTTAGCGTGATGTCTTACAAAACGTTTGGGAGAATTTTACCAAATTTACAACATAGCTGCCTTTGCAAAATGCATTTTATTTGTGGTCGTTCTCTCTATGGTGGGTGGCCCTAGTGGTCACTTACTTAGGCCACCTTAAAAATTTTAACGTGATGTAACAAAAAAACAAAGATTACAGTTCGAAATCAAAAGGTCAGAGGTCAAGTTGTAGCGAAATTTCCCAGCGAAGGCATTCTGATCGACGGCTCGCCTTTGAAGACCATTTAGTTTACCGAAAATAACTTTAGTATCTAATAAATTAAGTTTTTTTGTTTAATGCGACATGCATGTGTGGAAAGCTCTGCCCACCCCCGGCGTACAGTAGTTGCTCGTTGTCATGAACATGTATTTGTGCATGTATTTAGGTACAAATTGACCTCATAGTCAGGCATTCTTTGTGTTCCGTTTAGCATTTTGATGCACTTTTTTACGTGTAAATACGAGACGTTTATTTGCATAACGTTGAGAATGCATAATACATACGACAGGTTTTTGTTTATGAGTCTTAGTTCACCGTCGTCGGTGTAGTGAGAATTACAGTTTTTGTCCTGTAACATGTTACTACACTGTGTCTCAAAAAAAACATCCCCGACGTTTTTAGCTATAACTCGAGAAAGCATTGACGGATTTTTATAATATTTGGCAGAAATGTTACTGAGAAAGCAAGCAATCATATG
>Ga0049105_1000386_pt1 | contig 14707 bp, 7 predicted proteins | sample WorMetvaBAHAMAS1_FD_61260 | JGI IMG/M metagenome (GOLD analysis project Ga0049105, IMG submission 61260) | Worm MetaG Olavius vacuus BAHAMAS.1 | ecosystem: Host-associated > Annelida > Digestive system > Unclassified | place: Germany: Marburg | collected 2013-04-09
ATAACCGCCGCGTCGATCTGTGGCGGAATGCACGAGTCTATTGTATTTTGTAGTACGTGTGCGATGTCGTCGTACAGAAAGTTCACGTTCGCTATCTCATCTCCTGATGAGTTTCTTGTTAAAATTGTTAACAGTCTTTATTATGATTATTACTCTACTGACAGCAGCACAAAAACATCAGTAGTGAATTCTTCCAAAACCGAACCACAGTTTTCAGGCAACAACTTTGTGGCTTCATGTACATTAGTAAATTGTAACAATTGCTACTCTTTACTTTTAAAAATAGTTAATTATATTTGCGTCAGTTACCGGTACTACTTTCCGACTTACCCACCTCTCGTTTCATTTTCTTGCAATAAGTATATTGGAATTGGCTTTGCTCAAGGATGTCTGGGTGTGGCCTCTGCGTGACATGCTGTTTTCAAATTTGTCTGTGCCAATGCTCACTGTGCCTGACCACTCCCTCGCTGTAGTCCAAGATAATGCACTGCTAATAACGTGTCAGCTACTGTCAAAGACAACCACAGTTGAGTTTCCTGAACCATTAACAGTACATGTTGCATTTGATTGTAGTTAGTTTATATTTATTGCAGTTTTAATGTTTTTATGTCATGTTATGCAAAGATCCATATTGCATTTGCATCATATGGCAACTATCACTAGCATCTTATTGTTATTTTAGGTGCTGTACTTTGGACTGTGCTTGCCTGGGTTCATATTTCAATTTCTGCCATTTATGCAGCAGTTCAAAATACAACAGGTGTGGAATACTTTACTGAATGTGTTGTTTGCTGTTGTTGCAAGTTACCTTAACACATTCAAACTTGCATCGAACCATTTTACTTAAACTAACTAGGACAGTACAGCTGGTAATTAATTTTTGCTGCACTCTTAAAGTTTACTGCTGTTATGATCAGCAAAGTATGTTTGATTTACAGGATCGGCCAGAAACAGTGGCTAAACAGTGGCAGTGCTTCAAGCTACTTATGTTCAGTCACATCGTTATTCAGGTAAGAAATGTTTGGCAGCACATCTGTTAGCTTGCTACAACTTGAACGCACATTGTTATACAGTAAAACTGATTAACTACTGGAAAGTGAATTAGCTGGAAGCAAATATTTAGTCATTTAAGTTTAGCCAGAACTGTTGTTGGTTAAATGCATATCACCAGTTTGTGGTTAACTTTACATATAGGATTGCATTTTACTGTTGCAGCAGGGTTGTTAATATCACAGTATTGGTATTGCAACCATATCGGCGATACTTTTTGTATGCAGTATCGATATGGGTATTGGCGATACTTTTTCACTTATTATTTGGCAGTTGTCATGTGCACTAGTTAAATCTGTCAATAACACCATTACTGTGACAGAAAGAGAAAAAACTAGACTGTAGTCTTGTATCTAAAGTAGATACTGCTATACAGTGCTTACTTATTAACATCATGCCACTGTAAACTATAGTGATTTTGCCATTTCTTGACAACAGTCATTAATGACTGTTGTAAAAAATGAACGTTGCTGAATGTAATAGACAGTAAAAAGTATTGTCACAAAAGTATTGTAATTGGTACTGGCAATACTTTTCAAAAGCAGTAATATTGGTATTGGTATCAGCAGTACTTTTTGTCAAAGTATTGTTATTGTTATTAGCGATAGTGTACACAAGTAATATTATTAACATCGCTGTGTTGCAGTTTCCAATGATATTTGGAACGTTTACATTCACCGAAGTATTTGGAATACCTTATGAATGGGCCGAGATGCCTCGCTGGTATATCATAGCCGGACAGGTCAGTTCTAATGCAGTGTTAACAGAATGTTTACAAATGTACCATCTGCACTGTACGCAAATATATTCATTTTCAGCGGGTATCTGTCTTTAACACACACGTTGGGGTTAAGCCCTTAACTCATGACCTTGAAATTTGGCCTCCAGAAACTAGAAACATCACTCTGTCGTGTGGTGCAAAATGCATTTCGATACACATGTTGAACCATCTAGGCATGGCTCATAAGTGTGACGGTCAGACAGAACTGTCACTAGCAATAGCGCGGTCTAACAACCTGTGATAAAAGTTAGTTACGTGGCCATCACTGGTGGCAAGCAGTTAATTCCTATACATTGTAATACCAGGTATATACCAGAGTTACACTGGCTGCAATGGCAGTTATCCAGTAGGGAGCAGGGATTTTGTCACCAGTTTTGCACAAACCACACAAGAAGAGTAGTCGACTGCTCACATCCCTCTAGCTTTGCTACAGTGCAGAATGCTGATATGTTTGTTTACCTGTGCATGTATACTATTATACTATACCACTGAGACCATTTATTTTATGAATCACTGATGCTGATTTAGGTGTTTATCTGTGCGGTGATCGAGGACACATGGCATTACTGGATACACCGCCTGATGCATGACAAACACTTGTACAAGTATGTTCACAAGATACATCACACGTTCCAGGCACCGTTTGGCATGGTCGCTGAATTTGCCCATCCAGTGGAAACAGTTGGTCAGTAATGTCATTTATGATAGATGGCTGTGATTTGCAGCGAGTACAAATTAGGGCTATGTAAGAGACATTGTTATTGTCATTATTATTACTATTATAGCAAGCTTCATACCGGTGGATAAGATTGACTGACAAAAACTGTAATGAGAATGCAAACACATTTAAGTTGAATCCTTTTAGTTAGTGTTGCCACATGCAGCAGACCACAAGACAATCACGAAGTAACTGATATTGGCCATTTACTGGCGATTAATTGGCACCGAACACTGTTGTTGTGTAGTGTCTCGCCATTTATTTCTTAGTTGTGGTGCACTCTATAAGTTTAGCTTCAACTGTAAAACACAGACAGCGGCTGTGGATATAATAAGAACTGCGTATTATATCCACGGATCTGAGTTGATGAAATTAATATTTGCCATTTTATATGTGTCATGAATGATGAGACTTACACATTTCTATAAAACAGAAGTTTTTTCCACATTTATTACACGTATAACACGACTGTTGGTAGGCATAAACACAGCATCGTTGGTTGTATTTGCAGTACTCGGTCTTGGCTTCTTTTTCGGTATCATGCTGACCACAACTCATTTCATATTGATGTGGGCATGGGTCCTGGTCCGGCTGATGGAAACAATTGATGTTCACAGTGGCTACTACATACCACTTCTCAACCCACTGCACCTCATACCGGGCTATGCCGGCGCTCGATTTCACGACTTCCACCATTACAACTTCATCGGCAATTATTCGTCAACATTCGTCTGGTGGGACAAACTGTTTGGAACAGACAGCCAATATGTTGACTTCTACAAGAATAAACAACAAAAGCCCAAAAAGCATTAACTTGTCGCATCTTATGTACATAGACTGTCTAACAAGATATTCTGTATCTAAACAGTTACCACTGTCGAACTATGTGACATTGATAATTTAACTGCAATATTTTGTGCAGTTCTGTTCTGCTTCAATATTTCTTTGCAAGAAAATGTCACTGCTGTGCTAGCACCGGCAAACAGAATGCGCCTGTTTTGTGTGTCATTAGGACACGTGTAAATATTGCAGCTCCCGGTGATCAGTGATGTGGTATGTCAGTATGGTACAGTACAATATGATACACAATTATATAACACGCACTCTAAAACTGATATGTCACAAGCTTAGTCTAATGCATGACATCAAAACGAAAAATTGAAATCAAAAACCAGTGAGCAAGAAAAGTCTGAAAAAGGTTAGAAAGATATGCTGGTATTCGGAGTTTACTTACATTTTGATTTTAGCCATACTGCAATCTGTACTGCTGATCACCCTTAGCATTTAGTATTTACCGTATGGTATTGCCGCTCAATACCAAACAGTAAAGAAAGGCAGTAATATGACGACTGCGCTGTGGCATTACATATGTACACACATTTTAAAGCGACTGCTTTATGTAACTGAAACATTATGACTAACTATTGTGCCATCAGCAGTATCATGTATATGTTTGTGCATGCATGCACTGTATGGTATTGTGATATACATGGCTTGAATCACAGTGTGTTGGATGTGCAATTAAACTCCAACTGACCGAATCATTTTCTGAAAACACTCAATTGACGCATACGTTGGACACCATACTATCCAATATCCTAATATTTCTAGAGGAGAATAGAAGGCAGTGCTCGTCTCATTTTTGTAGCCTTTGAGCCTATAGGTGTACGTGGCACAAAAGTTCATAATGCATGGCCAGGACAGTGCGAGACCTATGTTGCCTTCCTATCTACAGTGAATCACCAATGTATCCTGTACCAAATTATGCCACTTGGTAACAGAAGCAAATGCATCTGTGAACAACTTGCCAAGACAACTTGGCTGGGAGACAAACCCACAACCTCCCAACTGTGTCACCATTTATCACCTAACAGTAATCCTAAACAAACTTCTGAAACATGATTGTTAAATGGAACTCACCACGGACTGCACTAGGAGATGCACTGAACTAAAGAGTGAGTATTTCCACGCCATGTTGAGTAATGATAATGGTATGTTCAAACTGAGCGGATCGACTGTCGTCCACTGACACAGCAGTCCAGCCATCTTCCAGGATGTGAATCTCTGCTTGTCCTTCCGTTATCACTGGCTCTACATACACACAAACACCTGCATGTATAATAATGCAGAGAGACTGATCATTCACACGGATAAACTTAACATGCATTTATTGTTGTTCTGCTTGCATCAGATTGTGCAGTAATATTATAAGATTTCCAGACTGTACTACTGCTAAAACTGTTCTTCTCTTGGCCAGTAATTCCTCCAGCTCCTGACTGGTAAAGATCTCCAGATCAGCCTCTAACAACTGGGCTTTGCCACCAAGGCTGTAACTATGGAGGTGTTTTGTGTGTTGAAAGACCCAAAATTAATTTTTAAAATATCACAGAATTTCAAATTTTGGACTGCTTAACAGAAATGGAACGTTTGCAGCCACCGTGTGGTCTAAATACACCAAAAATGCGTTTGTGGCCAAGGCTCTTCCCAGGATCCCACTGGAAGCTGAATTTGACGAAAAAGGAAAGGTGGGGAGAAAACACCACCCGCCCCTGAAATACTTTTCTGGCTATATGGCCTTGTTCACCACAACTTTTCCAAGTCAAGCACTCGCCCACATCCAATTCCAGTGCCATAGTGTGGCTGCTACGACTTCATGATATTATGATGCTATATGTAATGGATTTTCAATAGTTTTCAGTATTCACAGCAAAAGCCCTAGCTGCTCATATCACATTCTCGTTGCACCTAACTAAAGAAATAATATCAGTATATTCAGAAGTGTCAAATTATAAAACAACTATATGCAGACATATCGACTTTAGCAACGAACATGACTAAGACTCATTCGTACCTATAGTAAAAGTCATTCCTTCTTGCATAATGGAATTGACATCGTTGTCTGCAATCATATGACAATTACGCAAGCATTAAGGCATACTGTAATGTATCTGTTATGCATGCAAAAAAAATTACACAACAAACCAGCTTCAGGATATCATTATCACGATATACTGTAAAACCCACATTTTTTCGTGTCCTGTATTTAGCAAATTCTGCAACCTTGGTGCCTTCGCAATAATAATGGGTCATGAATATAATTATAATAATTATTATTATTAATATTAGTTCAGTAAGCAAAAATGCCAAAACTGAGGGTGCTAAAATAATTTAATAGACATAAGTGCCCAAATTATATAGGCAGTCAAAATTAGAGCATTTAATCAAGAAATTTTCATTAATCGATTAATCGAGAAAGCTGTCGATTAATTAATCGATTAATCAGACTGATTGATGATTAATCTGATTAAGTATTAATTATTAATCAATTAATCAGATTAATGATTAATAATTAATTAGTTAATCAGATTAATCTATAGGCTAACTCACTTGAAAGGGTGAAACTCAGGCCCCCTCCTACTTAAGGAAAATTTCTGAAAGCATGTTTTACTGGTTTTAGTGGTTTTACGACTGATTGTTGATAGCATGCATGATGCAACTATGCAAAATTGTTTTTAACGATTTTTAAATAATTTCCTACGCACTAGATTTCTTTTGCGTTTAAAAATACAAATAACAAACCCAAAAAATAAAAAATAGAAAACAACTGCATTTAGTGCATTTGTTTTCTAATTAGTAATTTATTAAATGTGTGTGTGTTCATTGCAGTGATGTAAACAAGACCAAAATGTGTCGCTATCACCATGTGTGCACAGTAGTACGGCTGCCGGGCTGTTAATGTTGGCAGTTAATTACTGCAAAAAAACGAATTCAAGAAAATGCTGTCTGCAAGATAATTTCACTAAGACCAGACCAAGACCAGCAAAAGCCCAAGACCAAGAACAAAGCCTGCCAGACCAAGACCACGACCAAAACTATATTCTGCTGGTCTGCCAGCATTTAACGATTAATTGAGTGGCTATCTTTAGTCGTTAATTAGGATTAATCATTTAATGATTAAATGCACTAGTCAAAATTATGGATTTTATGGAAATTTAGCAACAACAATAATCAGAGAAATGTGGCTGCATACCAACGTGAATGATGTCCGGTGGTCCATGAAAATACGAACCAATACCATGACCACAGAATGCAGGTATCACCTGATAACCATCACTTTCAGCAGTCTGTCTGCAACATAAGTTGTAACTGCAGCCATCTCGAGTGTTTTGCAATGCAATTGCAGCAAAAGCAATAATGAAGCAGTACTTCCCATCTGTTTTCTGTATTTGCAACAAAATTCCGTAACAGTTGCACAAAGGATAGGTCAGGGCAGAAAGAGACACAATGGGTGCTACTGCCGGCTATTGTCACTGAACACTGTCAAACATCTCTGAATTGCAGGAACGAGTACAATACATCACTAAATTGACATCACGTGGTTGTTAGCCAAGAGCTGCCTTTTGAAGTTCTCGATAAGAACTGTTACCATATTAAAAGCAACTCTGAGGTTCAAAGACGTGACAATGGTATGTATAACCATCATCACCATCATCATTTCAGTTGAGAGACACCAATTAAACACAGAACGAAGTCTTAACAGTCGTGAACTAACAAGTAGTAACAACTAACAAGAAGTGTCAACTAATTCAGGTCGGCAGTTTTAGTAACGAGAGATATGTTGCGAGTTCTCTCACTAAACATAAGACCGTTTCGGATAAATATTTCTGCAGATGTCAGCAACAAGTATTAGGTTTGTTCCTCTGTAACAGGGCTGAAATGAAGACACTGCAGGCACTTTGAGTGATCCACTTGACTGACAGGCACGTAATACATCAGCATTGTCAGTGGTCATCTTGGCAGATAATTCATAACCAGAATCTGATCAAGATTGAGGTGAGGCAGGACCATAGTAACTATATCAGACAACTGGTCAGATCTAACAAAACAATCCCACGAGGTAACGAGCCAGATCAACGTGCTGGGCAAATTGCAGATTGCATCGTGCTGCTTATTCAACAGAGATGCGAGTTTAATTTAATTTAATGGTACCAGCCTGTGCATTGTACGAAACAACTATTTGCTGTCTTCAATGCAATAAATGTAAGTTATATTCTTGTTACAAAACACTGACATCACTTCTGTGTCTTTCATTAATCTCGAGACATACTATTCTCAAGACTCAACCTGTCGAGCAGATGATGGTAATAACACTTCGTGCTCTACAGAAAGGAATGGCGTAAGAGAAATTGAATGTCCGACAGAGTACAGATATTTCCATCAAATATTTACGTAAGTAAACTACTTTTATGTTGTGTGTATACCGGATGGTTGTGCCAATAATATTGATAGGCTGGCCTGGTCCACACACCGCTATTCCTCTGTCACGACAGTATTTTGCAGCATTTACCAGCTGACGACCCATGCTGTCGACATTTCCTATAAGAAAAGTTTCTGACACATCACCGTGAAACCCACGGAAATAAACCTACAAAATCAACACATTACACTGCAGTCTATGTAATAAAGGTGCCACAATGCTACGACAGCAGCTATTTCCAACTTACGCTTAAGTATAGAGCATGAAACAACTCTTTCCATAGTTTTAGCACATATGGTGTGTTAGCCAACTAGTACATTTAAGTTCACTGTCTAAATCTTTGTTGCTGAGTGACACAACTCATTCATGCTTATTGGAAATGTTATCTATGGACAATAAATGGCAGTACTCTGTCGATATGTACATTCATGTGCTTGGAATTTGTTGTGATAAGACTTACTGTCTGTGTTGCACTGTTCTTTTGGACCCATTGACCTACTGCAGTGTGTCACTGGTACATGTTTGCATGCAACTTTGGTGAGTTTTTGCATTTTCTTATTCTTCTTCATATTAATACTGTGCTTGTGTCGAACTCAACAATACATAAATAAATATAAATAACCAATGCTCTGATGAATATTAATTAGTTAATGCTGAGGAACTACATTCAGTGGCAGACTAGTATACTTACAGTAACATCAACATTGACAATATCTCCGTCACACAGCGGCCGGTCATCAGGAATTCCATGACATGCAACATTGTTAACTGACGTGCAAATCGACTTCGGGAATCCCCGATACAAGAGCGGAGATGGGTAAGCACCAGCAGATATACAGGCATCATGTGCAATGGAATCAATTTCATCTGTTGTTACTCCACATTGAACTGCTTCACCAGCTTTGTTCAGCACCTCACGAGCTACTCTACAAATAGTCCACCAAATGTAATGCAACTGACGTAATTATTCTCAAGCTGTTAGATACAAGACAGACACGCAACAGCCAATACAGTAACACATCTAATGTACGTATACAATGCATATTACATTATGATGGTTGACTGAAATATCAAAAAATAACGATTTACTACTTTACTAAATAAATCAACTGTGATGACAGTCCTGACATTGACAATGTAGTTTGGACTGAATAACGAAAATGTGTATGTCTGTAATCGTACGTCTACAGTGTATCCAGAAAAGAGTGATACCCAAACATTTTGTGATAACAACTACAAACATGCACAGAAATGACAGAATTAAGTAAAATTTTATATACACAGTGAAGCAATATCTATTTGGGTTACATTACATTCGAACTATTTAGAGTGGCCTAAGTAACAATAACTTCAAGGACCACTATGGCGAAGCAGTTACAGAACAACGTCTGGGTTGTCCACATTAAATTTTATAGGAAACCCTCGTCCCACTTAACAAATTTTCATTTTTTTACAAAGGGCCATCACCAATCTCAGCTGCAGCATGATTCTCTGTACAATAATCACTTTGTAATCTGTGATATCACTGTGTGTTGATAAATGAACAAAATGTTATTAAAAGAAGACCAAGTTTTACTTAAAATATGCATAGTTGAAAAAGGATTAATATGCAAAGGGGGACACTTTGAATATCTGATTTAAACATTTAGACTGTTCAGACTGACACTGGGTTAGAACTCTACTTTTCGGTAAAAGTGTTATTTAAAATGTGACACCTCAGTAAAGTTAAGGTGAATGTTTACGAAACCACTCAGTATTATTTAAAACAGATGTCAGGTTGTACATGTGAAGATGTCAGTTTGTGCGTGTGAAATTTTACTTAATTAATTCATTCAGGTTTTAAGTTGTTACTGCAAAATTTTCATGGTCTCACTTTTTCTGGACATGGTGTAGTTAGAGCAGTACTACATGTTACACACTGCACACATATACCTTTACATAACACACAGCGGCAACAGCAGTCATACCTGCAAGCATCTCGCATGCCTCTGATCTGTTTTTCAGACTTCACCTCAATGCTGCGTTTATTGGACAGCCACGAGTTATGCACAATACGAGACAGTTTGCTGCCCACCGCATATGGAGGTCTTTCAATGTAATTCGGCACAACACGTTCAGGTGACACTTTACCTGGATGAACTACCTGATAATTTGTTGTAGTATAACCAACATTATGCAGACTATTTGCACTGTCCAAACATGAAGTGTTCTCATCACCCTTAGTGTTTATAACTCGGGCTATTTGATAGCAGCACGTCTGTTGTCTCCATTTACTGTGTGTCAGTAATGCAGTTACCAGTATGCCCTTCTTCAGCATTCTGTTCTGTCAGCACTGGAACAAATTCATTACACAAATTAGCTAAAAGCTTTATACAGATAGCAACAGAGTTCTCACATTAGTATGTAACAATAAATAGCATAGTAACAAACCTATAACTAATGCAGAAAAGGTAAATATGAGCACATGAGAAATATTCTGTCAATGTCTTGACAAAATTAACAGAAAACACTGCAATTTTGAACACTTTAAACATATGCCTAAATCAGTTTTTTTTTCATTTGACAGATGTAATAACTCAGCTGCAACATTGTATGATTCAGCACATTAAAAATTACTAGAAAAACAGCCTACTCAAGTTAACTCAACAGAAAAACTACACTATCAGTACACCACACTGCAGCTGACTATCGATGCACATGTGTGCAATAGGCCTTCCTAAATAAGCCCCACAGTGAACCACTACAGTTGCCTTGCCAAAGGCATCTCTAACCTAAATGGGCATTTTAAATAACAGCTCTGAAACTTTCCACAGGGATGGTTTACTGGTACACCACATGCATTTTGAAGACATATAAGAAAAGAGATATCTTACAGCAAAGTGGTATACACGGCAAAGTTCCACTGGACGTAATGTTAAGGACTTTAGTTATCTAGATAGTTTTTGAGAACAATTTATATTCATTATGCCTAATCGCAGTGCACAAAATGCAATCTAGCTTGTTTGCAATCGTAAAGTTAAGAGAATTATCTGAAATGATTTGGTATGGCTGCAATACCTCACACTATTTCATATGCTTAACATGTTGGAATACGATTAATGAGTGGAATGAATAATAACAAGTAGCTCAGCTATCACAGAGAGATCGCGCCGTCAATCGTCAAGGTTTATGCAAGCAACGCAAGATCCAACACATGCCTCTAATTTGACACAAGCCATATCACGTGACAAATTTGCCGTTTGCCATATGGCGGCGGACGGCAACACAATTGTGCCCATTGACAACAATGGTAAGTAGCATATAATTAGCATTTGCAGTGTCCTGCATTGACGTACCACAACTTACGGTGCCATACGTCAACGTACATTGACGCACGTGGACACGTCCCCAAACGTCCACATGTGTGCATGGATGTACGGCACCATACGCAGGCTGGAAACCACGTTTAACTAGTGCAGGTACGCATCTCCAGCCCACGCACATCATGGACACCATGCTTGGCCAGACTATGGCTGAACTAGCAACTCGAGGTCGGGACCCGAACGGATCCCGAGAAATTTAGTTCAGGTCCCGGGATTCAAATTTCCCGGGCATTAACATCCCTAATAACTAAAGATACTTACACTGCTCTACCTCTTGGCAGACAAAGTCACATTCAGATGTCGCAGATGAGTGTGTGCAGGGAAGGATTAGTGATCCTAAATGAAGCTTCATATTTTGGGCCGGTAAGGACAGTGCTGTGTTTCTACTACCGCTTGAGGGGTATGACTAATTACCGTGTTGGACCGCATCGAACTACATCGGACCATGTCTGACCATGTCTGCAAACGAGATATCGTAATTTCAAAAGCAAAGCCAAAAAGCGCTGAAATTAGCTTCAGGGTGAACAAGCCACCCAGTGCACAGTTAGCTCATTACAACTTAGGCCACCACAAAAGCAGTATTAGGAATATGTCATCTGTTGCGTACATGTCTTCAACAGTCAGTATAACAGCATAACTCCCCGTAAGCAGAACTTTGTAATCCACTGGGGACTCTCTCAGTGCTTCGCACAGCCACTGCGTGGAACAAAGGGTTTTCCTCTAACATCATATATGTAAGACATATTCGACTGTGTTTTACTACTGGTATATAGGCGGTGCGTGGCCGGTACGGATGTCTCTGGACAGTTTAGTCAGATGTGGTCCGATGTGGTAAATAGTCATACCGCCAGATGAGGGCTGACCGATCCGCACCACCTCGAAGCTACAAACTAATTAATTTGTCCACTCCTAAAAGTTTCACTCCCAGAGCAAGTCCTGGAGAAAAAGTCCATTAACCCACACAATACTGACTGACAAGACAAATCTAATTAAGAGTAAAACCTTACAGTGAAAATTTTATGTCACTGTCTGTTCATGTTTACAAACCAATGTTTACAAACACGACGGCATAGAATACGTAATAACCTGGAACTTGAACGTCGAACAGTGATGGGCAAATCTCAAATCTAATCTCATTCTCAAATCTCATTTCTCTAATTTGTATTTCTGAAGAGAAATCTGAAAGCTTGACTCGCAGCTCACAGCAGAATATCAAATATCAGATTTCAAATCAAATGTCAAATCGTAACAATAACAAGTTAGGTCGATGTAGTCATCAACATCGACTTTTTGATCGGTTGATACTGTTATTTCGAAATTAACTTTTACAAAATTGTTATTTTGGTGAATAAAAGGTTTGATTATTCAGGCTATAATGTCGTCTTTTATGCGATTAATAAACACAGATTATTATAAATGAACTACAACACCGTAGATAAGATGTTTACAATTTAGACAGATGGAACTGGTGAGGCTTGGAAAAAATAAATTCAAGTAGGGCCTATTATTTTTTTCATGTGTTGCTATTTGGCATAAGGTAAATGCGTGTCGCTTGAATCAAATCGCTGGAAATTCTGAATCGAATCAGTATTGCATCACACAACCGAATAGAATCATGTAATGTTTGAATCGAATCGCCCATGCGATTCAAATCGCCATTGAATTGAATCGCGATTTTGATTTGCCCCTCACTGACTTGGAGTCACAACCGGCTTAGAACTACGGTATCGATATCGGTATTCGGTATCGTTATTTTGCCAACTCACAGCGGCTCATGCGACACACGGGCACACATCATCGGCTGACCAAACGAACAAACGATTTTTAAATCATTGCAGTTCGATGCTATTTCGCAGAAAAATCTATACTTGTCGGCATCCACGACACACTGGTCTACAGTGTCGGTCAGCCGTCAATGTTGGCCAACAAACCGTGCTTTCATTATTATACAGGGCATGTCGAAGTAGCCTAATAATTAAATAACAACGAATATTCTTACAGTCATTTTATTTACTTTTTTACGCGCTGCATGGAATGTAGACGCGGTCTAGCGACGAGAATTTTGTATGTCCGTCTGTCTGCAAACGCGTGGATTGTGACCAAACGGAAGAGAACTCAGTCCAGATTTTTATACCATACGAAATATCATTTAGCCTAGTTTTCTGAGAAGAAGAATAGTTGGTGGGGCGACCCCTTCTACCGGAAAGTTTTGGTCAAGCAGCCCCCGTTGGAGCGAAATCGCCGATTTTGAACCGATATTCGCTCGTAGCGCCTCAGCCGTAACACCTAACGAATAAAGTTCAATTACCACTAATAGGAAGTCCACTACGCGCTTTATAATGAGTGTAAGATGATCATCGTACGTTACTCCTAAGTCCTCCAAAAGGGGGGGGGGGTAAACACAAAACGACCGTTTCCCGCTAAAATCACACTTCGCTTGAAGAAAGTCTGCTACAAAGTTAAGTTCCTTTATGCGAAAACTGTCAGCGACATAGTTGTAAGGCATTCATTGACCTAACTATCCGTGCAAAAATGATTGGTGGGGCGACCCCTTCTACGTGAAATTTTTGGTTAAACTGACCGCGTTGAAGCTTAATCGTCGATTTTCGATTTATTTTCGCCGGTAGCGCCTCAGCCGTAACACCTTGCGAAAAAAGTTCAATTAACGCTATAAGAAGTCCATTACGCGCATTCCAAGAGCCCAAGATCAGCATCGTACATTGAGCCTATAAGCCCCACAAAGGAGGCTGAAAACAAAGTGTCCAAAATTTGAACAAAACAATAAGTAAGCTGCGATAACTCCGAAACGGTACGAGATAGGATGAATTATCAGTCAATAATCTATTATTAAACGGCGTACCCTTCCAGTGACTAAAAATACGATCGTAGTAATACGACAAGAATTGACACGTTCATTTCATTCACGGCGTATTATTACGATCTGCATCCCGGCGTCGACGCTGTAAAATGTAAGGCGTCATAACGGTCGCCATTCTCGGCAGCAGCAGTGACGGCGCCGCAGTGTATCGGCTGCTGCGTTCTAGAATCGTATAAGTAGCTAACAACGTCATTATAACGACTGTCGACTTCCTTGCACGGAGGTCGGTCGCCACCGGATGGTTTTCTCAGGTCCTCAAACAATAAGCGTAAATTAGTCGTAATTTTTACGAGGTTTTTACAATTTTACCCTAATCCTAATTAACCCCTCTAATTAACACTTAATTAATTAAAATGATAACTATAATGACCAACACTGTGTTCTGACCCGACAGATAAGAGATCAAAAACGAATTGAAGTCACTGGGTCCTGGGCCTAACCCTATATCGTGGTCACAGGGTCCTAAGCCTAACACTAACCCTAATTACCCTAATTAACTCTTAATTAATTAAAATAAATAACATGTGAGCCAACATTGAATGGTAGACCTACAGACAAGCCGTGGGTGACGGACCAGTTCCGCCATCTCATCCGCTGTCGCCAACACGCGCTGGCGACTGGCCAGACAGCGCGGTTCAGGGCATACCGCAACCGCGTGCAG
>Ga0049105_1000387_pt1 | contig 14703 bp, 11 predicted proteins | sample WorMetvaBAHAMAS1_FD_61260 | JGI IMG/M metagenome (GOLD analysis project Ga0049105, IMG submission 61260) | Worm MetaG Olavius vacuus BAHAMAS.1 | ecosystem: Host-associated > Annelida > Digestive system > Unclassified | place: Germany: Marburg | collected 2013-04-09
AATGTCAATATCTTTAAAATAACTCAAAATCTGTTGCCACGAGGGTGATTTTCGTTTATTACTATATGAAACAAATCATCTGACTGCCACTTGTTATAAAGGTTGAGTTCCCCTTTAAGGTTCCTCGCTATCACACCTGTTTTGTGTTCAGAAAATCAAGGTCTCAATGAGCGGTCAAGAAATGTGTCATAACGAACAAAAGAGTAATTGTATATTAATCAGCATTTGTGCAAATATTGTCCCACTAAATGTGACTGTCACAGAATTTACGCATGATGATAGGTGTCCTATCACTCTTTATTCGGTCAGTGACTGCTGGTTGTTCCACACTACCATTTAAGTACATTCGCCCAACAGACTTTTTCCGTGGCTGGCCCGACAGCCTGTTAATGTGGAATTCTCTGCTGGATTATCCAAAAGATCTAGCTATCAGCAAATGATGTTTCAGACGTCACATGAAGGAAATACTCTCTGTAACATACTGATGCTTAGAGCATATTAGAAATTCTGCAAAATGTGCTGTATTAATTTATTTTGCCATTGTCATTTTTGTGAGACACTTGTGCTTATCACGTGACAATGGAAGATTTTCAAACACATTCTGTTAGTTGTTCGTGTTATAATTTGGAGAGATGGGTGAGAAATCTGATTATGCTGTGGGTGTATAAAATGAGCTATGTATACCAACTCCGTTTTATTAGTTTGATAAATACCGAAAATAACTTGACAGTACAGTAAATAGTTGCAAGCAGAAACTGTGTGTTGTATTTTAGTTGAGATTAAGCCGAAATGTACTGATTATTGTACAAACTAAGCCAGAGCTATTGTAATTCACTATGCTAGCGTACGAACCATGTCACATATTGGTCTGTTGACTGTGTTTGATAACTGTTTTTCCAATATCATCTGGAGTTTTTCTGGATTCTCATCTTGTGCTCGCCATTTTTATGTTTTCGTTTATATTCATTAATACTGAATTCAGTTGCAGTGCAATATACTAAGCTAGCCAGTGGCTGCCTGTCAGTTTTTGAGCAAATTTGCAAGTTCATGAAGTACATCATGTCATGTAGGATGCTGGTGTTAGGGACTGTGATTGTTCATGAAGCACATCATGTCATGTAGGATGCTGGTGTTACGGACTGTGATTGTTAATGAAGTTCATCGTGTCATGTGAGGATGCTGGTGTTACGGACTGTGATTGTTCATGAAGTACATCATGTCATGTAGGATGCTGGTGTTACGGACTGTGATTGTTCATGAAGCACATCATGTCATGTGAGGATGCTGATGTTATGGACTGTGATTGTTATAATGTTGGTAGAGCAGCGATGAAGATGGCAAACATTGATGCTGTACTTGACTTCATGTTTACCAACCCAAAGGACCGATTTGGGGTAGAAACTTTGGTTGCTTTCTTTTTGTGTTTATGCTATGATGTTATCTTTATTTTTAGTTCATCTGCTAATTAGAACATTTTGACTGTTAAAGCTGATTAAACTTTCAGTTTCTTACCATCTGTCGTACATCACTTGGACGTGTTCTGTTTTTGTTTATTCTGTATTTTTGCTGCAGGTGGTTGTGTAGTTGTTCAGATAAGTAAGTTTGCAATTGTGGTCTTTGTCCGAACTGTTAATAGAAAAGTATGCTGCATCTTTTGTGGGAGCACGGAATTGTAGATTTTGAGTATCTGTAGCAGTTATTGTGGCATTTACAGAAGCCGCTGGTGTCATCCAATGATCTGCTGTATTTTGCCGACATCTGTGCCGGGCCGGGTGGCTTCAGTGAATATGTACTGTGGCGTAAAAGCTGGGATGCAAAGGGTTTTGGATTTACACTGAAGGGACCAAGTGACTTTAAGCTGGAAGATTTCTTTGCTGCACCATGCGAGCTATTTGAGCCACACTATGGTATGTAATTTGAAGTGCTTCTGGCAGCAATTAATATGTAGGACATACAATACCTGTAGTATAGTTTCATGTCTTCTATGCCTTTATGCAGTTTTCATCATACCGACGTCCAGTGAATCGTACTTTGTAACTGATTTCACATTTCTGACTTTTGCACTGTTGACTTTATAATGTGCTGTTAAGTGTACATGTTTGTGCCTACTCAGAGTTTTAGGTGCATAATACGATACTTTATAACAGTGTGTGACATGTACTGAAAAGCTGATGAGCTATAACAATGTGAGAAGTCTTGCCTTCAGTTCCTTGACTCAGTTGGCTGGATGTAAATGTAACGTAATGTCAATATAAATGTCAATTTATAAGGTGCTCTTAAAACATGAGAAAAGGTCATCCTTTATGTTAAAATGCCACTTCTGTGATGTACAAAGGTTATCTTGGAGATTTTCCAGATGAATGTGGAAAACAGCTATTACAATGTCTGTGAGTGAGTGTGTTGACATGAAAACTCTGATGTACAGAACATATCACACACTGTTATGAAGTATCGCACTATGCACCTAAAACTTTAGGTAGGCACAAACATGTACACTTAGCAGCACTGTATGGTGCTTTGACAAAGTATTAGTTGCATTGACAAAAAACAATGCTGCTGCTGAAATAAATGTACTTTGGCACGTGTACAATAAGGTTGCATGATACGAGATAATACCTGTGTAGGTAAGGGTGGTGCCGAAGGTGATGGTGACATCTATAATCCTGAAAACTTGGTGGAGTTTCAGCGTTTTGTGCTAGAAAATACCAGTCAGCAAGACCCCGGTGTACACTTTGTCATGGCTGATGGAGTGAGTGTGTATACTGCTATGCAATAGTATGCATATATATAGAATGTAGTTATATATATTTACAGTATTTATATATTAATACTAGCTAAATTCAAACTAAATTGCACTTAATGAATTGCACTATTTTGCTTCATTGAACGCTAGCTTTTGGCCGTTTCTGATGTTTGACATATATTAGTGTTAGCAGCCGTTATGTGTTATTCCACACATTTATGCTGTCAGATCTACTGTCTCATGTGGCTGCTGTCAGATAGCACTTAATAATCTGCAGATCTGATGTGCTTTATGAATGTGAACTTAACGTTATTAATATTGCTGTTAAACTTATTTGTCGTTTACAAAATGAGTAAGATTCATCTGATTCATCTGGAAAACTGCAAATTGTTACCTATTCGCTGACTTTCATTTTCCACATCCATTGTGATATGTCAGACATATGTCATGAGATCAGCATATGTTGACGATTAGGACGAGTAGAAGTGGCACACTAGTCGTCTGTTGTCATTGAGAACCTGTGCAAGGACATTTATGTGAAGATGACTTCAAATAATGTGTGTGAAGGGATTTTCCGTTGACGGACAGGAAAACATTCAGGAAATATTGTCCAAGAGATTGTATCTTTGTCAGTTTTTGTGTGCATTGATGGTTCTGAAATCAGGTAAGATTTCTGTCCTTAGTATCTACAGGTTTCTGTGTTCTGTCATTCTGCTGTAGCACCTGTTGTGCATTTGTCTAGCATTGTCACATTTTCATTTCTCTGGTGCTTACATTTTACTGCAATTTGTTTTTACAGAATTGTATAAAACAATCTTTTCTCTGACTACTGTTTTTTGACTGTATTTATTGTTTGTTGTGGTGTGGAATCATTACAACTGTTGATGATGCTGCTGCTAGTGCTAAGTCTGATGTTGCTGCTGTAACATATCTTTGCAGCATTATGCTCGGCCATTCTATTTAAAGTCAACTGTGAGTGAACTCATTGTCATCACTGGTTCTTTTTCGACAGAAGTGTCCAAATATTGCACGTTTTCGCTGAAAATATTTAAATCCATGATCACCAATTAGGATTTTACATTACACACAGCATGTCACGTCCCAGTGTACACATAAGTATGATTTTTCATGCATGTAGTAATATTGTTTACTATTTACTGCATGATACAGGAGGTCACTTTGTGTGCAAGTTGTTCGACGTTTTCACGCGGTTCAGTGTCGGTCTCGTCTATCTGATGTACCGTGCTTTTGAGCGTGTTGCATTATTTAAGCCAGTCACCAGTCGACCAGCCAACTCAGAACGGTATAGTGTCTTTCTGTGCTGCTGCATGTTTGTAGATTAGTGTTTATAAGAGATCTAAGAGTACCTGATGCTATTATATATGTCATTTTACTAGACTTTGTGATTTTAGAAGTAAAGCATTACTTGAAACGTAATAGTTCTTTTATGTTTTCTTTTGATTTTAAGCTTAAGGCATCGTTTAAAATATGCCAATTTGTTGGCAGCATACTTACACTGAGTGTGAATTTGTCTGTAGGTATATCATATGTCAGGGCAAAAGATCAGATTCGGAACCAATACAGCAATACTTATTTTCATTGAACGAACGCATGTGTCATATATGGCCGGGTGTGAGCTTTTCTAACATTGACGTTGAAGAAGTTGTTCCATATGATGTCATGAGACAAGACGAGCCATTCTTTCAGTATATCTACGATTCCAACGTGAAGTGTGTTGCATTTGACGTTTACTGTTAGTGTTACTGCTAGTGAGTACCATAAAATCTCGAATACAATACGCACACTTGTACAATACGCACCCCAAACTTTCACAGGAGAACCGTGGGAAAACGTTAGTTTAGCTATACAATACGCACCTGTACTACGCCACCCGATACAAACTTGTTCACTTCTGTATATCGTTTTACTCAGCTAGGTAAGTTATTCTATTGTACATTTTTTTCACACAAACTAACAAAAATGTACAGAATTATTTACATTTCGCTTCGATTAAATCAATGTTTATTGTGTTTGTAAACAAAACAGTAGGCTTTCCGGATCCAGCCGCCCATATCGGTAGGTTTAAGTGCTGGAACTTACCCAAATTTTCAACACACATAATGGTAAGTTGGCACCGGCCATGTTGGACATAGGCTACTCGGTCCATTCCGGTGTTAATGCAGATCTGTTATTGTACCAATAGGCACCATGCTGTCGAAGAAGAACGAGAAAGATTAGTAAGAATATGTAGTAAAAATTATGCGTTTTTTAGTTTAGATGTATTATACGCACCCCGGCTGCCGGACCTCTATTTTTGGTAAAAATCGTGCGCATTGTATTCAAGATTTTACGGTATATTGAATATAGCATAAGATAAAGGTACCATTTTGTCACTATGCTTGACAAGAACCAGTCTCTGAAGACACAAAACATGAGTAAAATCTGTACCTTCTAGGACACTGTCAGTTGGGACACATTCTGTTTTAAATTCAGGGGCAAAGAATGACTATGACTCCTCAGTGGGGGCGAGTAATGCATGTTATACTGCTAAAAATGACAGAAGGGACAATTCTGTATCCCTTGATTGCAGTTGAATCACTATCAGGCACTACTGTGCTGTTTCTGCGATTTTGATGATGTTTACAGTTATTCAGACTGGCTTACTTATTTAGTTCCTTTTACACATTCAACCCTTGTGTATTTATTGACAGGATTATATTTGTAGAAGTCTTGAGAAGTTAGATTTTTTTGTGTGATATTAAAACAGATGGTCAGATACCGTATATACTTGCGCATAAGTCACAAAATTAACGACAAAATCATGCCTCAAAAGTTGGGGGGCGACTTATCGCCGGGTCTGTACTAGCACGCCACCTCTTACTCCGGCTGTCCTGGAATGTTATAATTGCTCACTGAAGACAACGGTCTCACTTAGTACAGCACGCCGGCCACCGCTGTCTACGGCTTTGCTGCTAAAAGTAGACCAGTGTGTCGCGTGATGTCTGCTCCTGTAGCCGGCCGTGTAGGCCTAGTCAGTTGCAATCACATCTGTCTGAAATGGCTACTGCGTCTAAGAGAAAACATTTAAGCTGTGCGTCATAGAATCCGCCGAGAATTTAAACAATTATGCAGCAGGTCGTCAGTTTGGAGTACCTACGACTTATATACAGGTCAAAGATTTTGGTCAACATATGGACTCGATTTTTAGGGGGGCGACTTGTACGTGGGAGCGACTTATAGGTGAGTATATACGATATGTATGACATTGCTATAGTCACTGATAGTCTGAAGAGCTGTCAGCATTTGGATATTTTATTGTTCATTAATAATGTCAATAATATTGATAACAGTGTTCAACTCGTAGGTACCATAATTGTTTGGTGTTTGCGTCATTGCATACAGGCTTGGGGAACAGCAGATTATCGGCCTCGTGAAAATTCAGGCTTTTGCACGAAATGCGTAAGCACAGATTTCTGTGTGGAAGTAGATGTTACAGTTTTTGTGTTACATTCAGTGCACAATTTCCGTTACTGTTGAATTTAAGCATACTGGCTTCTCTGTTGTTATTCGTACAATGTCTCTTGTTCAAGTAAGATTTGTCCTGTCACTGTGTATTTACTAAAGATGAGCACATTATTGATTAATTGTGCAGTTTGTTGTTTAAGAACTTTGAACAGTGGGAAAAGTAATCATTACAAACTTGATTAATGCCAACTTACTGCTGTTGCTTATACTTTGATTTAGTGTCAAGCCAACGACAACCACTTTCCTTAATAGATGTGCTTACGAAATCTGCTTTCAGTGTATTCATTATATCTGTTCCTCATTTATGCAGATGACATTTTAAATAATGTTAATTGCACTGTTCCATGAAAATGGTGGTGTTTATATAGTCTTATGCACTTTATTAAGAAGTGATACAGGACATACTTCCGTTACAGTTTTTTATGTTACACTTACATACTAATAAAAATTATCTCAGTTTTGAATTTGAATATGCTGAAATTGTTATTGTAAGAATAACACCTTAATTAAGAGAAGTAAACTAACAAAATTAATTTTAAAAATTTTATTAATTACTGTGCCAGATTATGAAACAAGTTATATGTTGGAAAGCAGATTCTATCAAATGAAAGGCTGAGAAAGAATTAGATTGACACCATGCAAGACATGTAGGCATTTAGTTTGACCTGGAAAAAAGTGCAGGCGCTATCTGCCAAAAAGAAGATTGGCGTCAAAGTGTGGCCATATGGCTGAACTAAGGACCAAGGATTTTTTAGCAGTCCTTGGTTTTTGCCACTTTTAAACTGTTAATGTCAGTATGTTCAGCATATTTTTACATACTGTGTTTTATATTTCAGAGATCTTCACGAACGTCGACAAGCAGAAATTAGAAGACTGTGTCTTGAAAAGTGGCATGTAAATGTCTGACATGTCGTTGACTTTGAGTATACAAATATATGTATATTTGCCATAAAACACAAGTTATTATCAGTTGATTGATCAATCATTTTTCCTATTAAATAAATAATTTACTGTAAATGATTTGTTTTTGCTCTGATAAATTGCATCTGAACAGGTGAAAATGTGTGTCTCACAAACCTGTGGATTAAAGACGAAATAGAATGGCAGATCTGGAATGAGATACAATGCAAGAATGATGCCATGATGTTATAGACCATTATTCCAAAATTTTAAAATGTTTGACGTGTTGTAAACCAACTGCTTGGTGAAACTAAAATCGCATTAGGTATTTGATCTTAATTTTTAATGCATTTGTTTATTTTATTTAAATTTGAATCGTAATAAACAAATGTTAAAGTGAAGCAGTTGCTATCAGCATTCAACTGAACGTGTGTAGATTCCTGACGAACTTCGAACTGCTCCTGATAAAACAGAAAAGCCACTCGCACGGTTTCAGAGCCTGACGAAGGTCAGTTGTAGAATTCATTCATTCATTCATTGAAATCAGGCAACAAGGCCCATAAGAACACGCATGTAAAATAATAACATGCAACAGATAGACAGAAAGACAGTCCAAGGAGATGGACAGAATGCAAAATTTATTAGTTACAATTAATCAGCTATGCTAAGTTTTGATAGCCTGCAAGAATAGAATTCAGAAATGCTGTAAATCATAAGAGAACAGACTCATGCATGAGTATGTTACAGTGGACTGCATTTTGGGTCTATTAATGTTTTTTTCTGCAATTTTTTATCTGGTATGCAGGATAATATCGCAGATTATCAGGTCGAACCAGCTCAGCTGTCATCAACGTTGCTTGAAAAAATCAGGAGTGTGTTTGACTATCGGTGTATAATCTCTGGTGCCGAGCATCAAGTTTACGTTATCAGCCTCGGAGTAGGTGCTATTGATTGTTGCCTTGTTTAATTAGCAATTACAGTATTAACCATTATGTTAACTTATGCTGTTCCTATTTTGTATATTTAGATATGCTTATATTATTTGTGTGGTTGTTGAAGTAAGATTGTATTCCATGCATTTTCAGTTATTCGATTAACATTTTTTGAACTGGAGATTTATTGACATATGTTTGGTATAGCTGTGCTGATGTGAAATAGCGGATTCCTTTGTGCTAAACATTACTTTGGTCATTTGTTGGCAGAGGTCGCACGTCTTTCAGTGGGATGGAAAATCAGCTGGAAAATGGACGAAAGTGGATGTGAAGCTGGAGCTGCCCAAGGATAGCATTCTGGAAGTGGAGTTTGTACAGGAACTTCGTGGAGAGGCAAGTCTTCTCTGCTGAGAAATTTTTTGGGGAAAACTGTTGTGATGTGTGATAATTGCAGCCAACAAGTGGACCGTCACCAGTGGCAATTTTTTAGTACCCAGTGACTTGTTATTTACAAACTTTCTGCAGTTATTCACAAGATCAGAGTTGAGCACCAGTTAACTGTGACATCATTTTATGTCATAAATTATCCACATTTGTGTACTGTTGCCTAATAATTAGACCGCCCCCCCTCTCTGCTAGACAGCATCTGAGTTATGGTGATTGTCTGGAGGTTAAGAAGGAATATTATCAGAACTGCTCTGTGCTGGGTTGTGTGACACAATGTTCACAGTCAGCAGCACACTTATATGAGCAGTTCTTATAGGTCCAGCTGATTGAGTTTGTCACATTGGGACCCTTACACTGTGCATAGATGCGGTTGCCTAGAGTTGTATTATTGTAACATGGTGGAGTGGTGCTGGTGGGATTCCAGCCTAATCTGAAAGACCAATTAGTTTCCTTCAGTGCTTTGACACTGTTGGTTTGGTCATATGACCTGTATAAATTGTCCCCGATATGACCCATAATGTGTTGAGTGGGACGTTAAGCCTCTACACTACTACTACTACTGCTTAATAATTTGACCAAAATCAATAATTAAACTGGTGCGTTTGTCAGATGGGTTAACTTACAATATTTGTTAGCTGTTACAGTGTACGATAATTGCATTGATAGTATTTTGACGAGTTTCTAAGTTCCTTAAGAGGTATTAGTATAGCACCTTTTAGCTACATGCTTTTCAACAGTATCTTCAGTGTTGATGTAGCAATATGTGTTTTCTGTATCGTTGATGATTACTTATTTTGTTTGTCAAATTTGTTCGTTGAATTGTCCAAATGTGATATCCACTCTCGGGACATCAGGGCAAAGGACAGCGAAGAGTGATGGCGGTGCATGTGGTTGATGCATTGTTCATCTGCGGCACTGATGTCCGACAGCTGCATTACAATGAAAGGCATGTTGTGCAGTCTGTTGATTATGGCAGCATCTTGCAGCCGTGTTTATTGTTTGTGTTTTTGATTCACATTTTCAGATGGTAAACTAATCTGTTCTGATGTAGTGTTCTTTTTTAGATCAGTTATTGTTAGATTAACATGTGTGATCTACCTTTATTTTCATGTTAATGCATTATATATCAGATTTTATATATTTATTTGGATTTAGAATAGAAAAGGCCAAAAAGTTTGTGAAAGCAATCTCACGTCCGACACGATCAGATCTTGCTCCGATCCGTGTGAAAGAGCCGGTCAGATTTGAACAAGTCGAGACTATATTTCCTAGGTTTGTCTGTTGTACATTGTTATGTTGTGCATGTACACCCCGAGTCAAAAAAACAAGGCACCATACTCATGTTGATAACTTAGTGAAATAATCGATTTTTAAAATTCATAACTGTTAGACTCGGCACAAAGTGCTACAAAATGATCATTACTGATCCCAGTCCCACCACGCCTTAAAGACATCACTGCACTACCCTGTGAAACCATCATGTTTCAGTTATTGGCAAGTTCTGGAGCAAACACACTGTTAAAACGTAATGATAAGTTCGGTCATTGCTTCCAGTTTACTTCACTATCTTCAGCAGTGTATCAAGCCTGGCTTTTGCTCAGTTTTTTATAGGAAATTCTGCTAATAACCTTCGTGAACCATAACCTTTGAACAAGTTTACATTTTTTTATCAGTACTTTGTCATCTTCACTGAAGGGCATGCTATTTTCTTGTTTTAACGCAATTAAAGATAAATTTTTATTTGTTTATCAAATTTGTCTGCTTTTACTTATATCAAACTGAAGTGTATCTAAAGTGAAGATGTAACCGAAACTAAAATATTAAATAAGTAAATCGGCATAAATTTCTTTTCAAAACAACATTTCTTCAGTACTGTATTGTTGAATTTATGCGATTTTTTAAACAGGATGGTTTCACCAATGTCTTTAAATTGTGATGGGATATGTAACGATCATTTTATAGCAAATTTTGTATGTGTCTAGCAGTGAAAGAATTGTGAAAATTGCTTAATATTTTGCGAGGTTATCGACACAAGTAGGGTATCCTGTTTTTTACTCATATTGTAGATAGTATAGTGGCAGAGATATTGGTAACACGTTGGCCTTAATGAACATAGTTGCTCAGTGTTGGCCCAGTGAGCATTCAGTTGTGGGTGAGTAAACAACATTGATATGTAAACAGGTCAACTCAGCTAACCATTTTCCATGGGTAAGCATAATGAGTACCAGTGAATATTCTGCACACTGTGCGATGTTTTGGCTTTGAATCAGTATAAGCTGATGTCTGGCCGAGAACCGTAGAAATCGTCTGTGCCCTGTGACTACCTGTGGTTCAGGAAAATGCTTTACTTTCTACTTACGCAGATAAAATGGTGAAGTTCTTGCCTGCTGCAATGGTTCATAGGATGGAGCTGATCTCCATTGTGCTGCAAGACCATGAGTGTAGTGCTAGTATTGTAGTATTCGCCAGTTACTACTTATTGCACCTACCTACAGGCAATGGCCAGGCTGAGTTATGCTAGGTTGCTGCTTGGTAACAAGATGATGCTAATTGCATGAAGACGTTACCATTTCATTATACAGCTTGGTAATAGTCTGCATCGGTATAGTTGCTGTTGAATACTAACAGAAAATTATATGTGCTTTATGAAATGGTGACATTGCCGATGACTGAGTGACCTTTGAGCTACTAGAAACCATCTAGGGACTCTGTCTGAAGAAATACGGCATATGTTACTGCCTCAACTTGAGCAGTATTTCATTTGTTGTATAGACGATTTTGAAGCTTACTGTCAACTGCTAACTTTTGTTCAATGTTTCACACTCAGCGGTAATGGTTTTTGTCCCCAAATTAATGCTTGCTGCAGAGTTCACCAAGAATGTAGAATAGTGTGTAATTATTGAACACAGAACGTGTTGAGTAATTAAACACTTAAACACTGTTCTACAGTTACTGCTGGCTACAGATTGCATGGTCCTGAGATTTTTGCTGAGAGTTTGGCAAAGACTGCTATGTGTAAGTTTTTGTCTGTCTACTGTATGTGCTACTAATTATGGATGATGTGTACCTGCAGCTTACAGATGAAGATGATAAAAGGTTCTGGACAGATACGGAAGCTGTGCTACTGTTGTCACAAGGAAGAAGAGCATAGCCGGTATATTATGCCGACCGGGCTGCTGTTTACACGAATAGTTAATGGTAAGCTCATACTGGTTTGTTAGTTGGTTGTATGCTGTCTATGTTATAGCTATAAGGAAACCTTGCAAAATATATAAAGCTTGGAGATGTACCAGAAATCTGGCTATCACTATACATTAGCATTACGTCAGTCTGGGAGTCATCATCTTGGATTTTATTCATTTGTTCAATTTTCTGTGATAACCATAACTGAGTTCCTTTGATCTTTTTTAAGATTGCAGGAGCAGTACTTTTTACAAGCCAGATGCCTGTCTTGGTGCTGAAGGAACATTGTCAGAGAACTAAAGCAGAGTGTGCTTGAGATTAATGTATTCTGCGGACTGCGGAGCCCTTAGTGCTGTGAAAGTTCTGTAGTTCGTGACCTAACATGAAGTCAGCGAAAATGGCACATGACACTTTATCATCATTACTGTCTGTTGTATAGCAGTGTTATTTGCAGTAATTTCAGTTATGATTTAAATCTACAGAATCATAACCAAAATTACTCGACTTTGTGTAAACAATAACTACCATGTATATTGTTGTATATTAAGTATTGAACTGTGAGTAACACGGTAAAATATCAGCTACTGGTGGAAAGTAGAGGCACACTGTACTGAACTGCAACAATTTGTTTGAAAATCCTAAGTGCTGTTCCATACTTTCTTCTGCCGTATTTTGATTGGTGTTCCATATACAGGGTGGGCCAAAAAAACCAGACCATTTTTAAAGTGTGTGACTCGTGTATATGATGACATAGAAAGGGGTGCAATATATCAAAATATTCAGCTCTTTATCAGGAGTAAGACTGGTATTCTGAATGTCGCCAGATTTGGGCACGTTCAGAATACCAGTCGTTTTTTGGCTCATCCTGTATAATTGTAATTTTTGTATTGTAGTAGAAGTTCCATTATATCAAAAATGGGCGAACTGTGATGTGCTAGTATACCGTTAGTATATTGCCATATTGGTACCATTGACCAGCATCCTTCAAATTGCCTGCTTTAATATCAGCATTGTTTGAGTTGTGGTATTTGTGAAATGTGGTGACATGCTTGTTTGTTAATGTCGATGTGCAGATCCATGGATGATAGCAATGAGTCGAAGCCAACGCAGAAAATATTATTTCAACACGGGCATTAATAAAGCAGTGTACGAGACTCCTAAGGATTCTATTCCATCATATGCGTAGGTGTTTTTCTTATTCTTCTGTTATTACTGCGTGGAGTAGACGTTTTGATGTTAATGTCAAGCGGCTGAGTAGTGTGTGCTGTAACAGTCGATAGTCAAACACTTGGAATACTAAAGATCAATGCTATTGCTGTTGCAGACAGTGCAAGAAGAGTAGGATATTTTGGCGGTGGGATGACAGTGTTATTCTGATCGATGAGCAGAAGTCTGACAAACGTGCTGCATTCACAGAAACTGTGTCAAAGGATCATCTGGTTCATTTTGTTCATGAAAAACTAGGACTTTCCAGCTAGCTGGAAACAATGTGACTGTTAGTAATAAACAGTGCGGCATGTTTCATGAGCCATGAATTGTGTGCCTCAGTTAACACTGTCAAGGACAACTGCTTTGCCCTTGAACAGATTACTCTCAAATGCACTGCTGTATAGAATGACGTTATCTATGCATGAACAAGTTTTTACATTCAATTTTATATAGATGTTGCTTACCATAAAGACGTATTTTTTGAGGTTGCAGTTTGTTCTGCTACATAAAAAAAATCACAGTCTTATAAATTCTAATAACAATATGTGATACTAACAGCGAGATATATTGATTGCGAACTTGTGTGTATATAAACAGTGTAAAATTTATAGAGCCAGCCTGGAACCAGTTTCTTGGAATGCGGTCATATGATATTGTCGATGTCGTTTCGGTTTTCTTATTTCGATCTATTTTTTTATGTTCATTAAGATATCATTGTTTTCGTTTTCCTATCGCGTTTTTCTTGTTACATTGGTTTTTACCGCGCTGCATGTAATGCAGACGCAGTATAGCGATGAGAATTCTGTCCGTTACACGCGTGTATTGTGGCAAAACGGAAGAAAGATCTGTCCAGATTTTTATACCTTACGAAAGATAATTTAGCCTGGTTTACTGAGAAAAATGGTTGGTGGGAAGCGACCCCTTCTACCTGAAATTTTGGGTCATCCGGCCCCCGTTGGAGCAAAATCGCTGATTTTGAACCGATAATCGCTCGTAGCGCCTCAGCCGTAACACCCAGCAAAAAAAGTTCAATTAACGCTAATAGGAAGTCCACTACACACTTTCCAATGAGCCTAAGGTGATCGTCGTACGTTGCCTGTAAGTCCCCCAAAGGGGGTCTCAAAAACGCAAGACGGCCGATTTCCGTAAAAAATCGCACTTCGCTTGAAGGAAGTCTGCTACAAAGTTTGTTTGTGTGAAAACTGTCAGCGGCAAAGTTGTAAGGCATTCATTGGCCTAATTAACCGTGCAAAAATGATTGGTGGGGGCGACCCCTTCTACCTAAAATTTTGGATCAACGTTGGAGCGAAATCGCCGATTTTCCATATCTTTTCGCTCGTAGCGACTCAGCCATAACACTTAGCGAAAAAAGTTCAATTAACATTAATAGGAAGTCCACTACGCGCTTTCCAGTGAGCCCAAGGTGAACACCATACCTTGTCCCTAAGCCCCCAAAGGGTGGCTCGAAAATGCAGTGTCCGAAATTTGAACAATAAGCTGCGATAACTCTGAAACGGTACAAGATAGGATTTCAGTTACTATTAATCACTAATAGGAAGTCACATACGGGCTTTCGATTGGTACCGACCTCGATGACCTTGAACGCTGTAATAGCCTTTATTGTGCGTTTTTTCACCAAATTCGACAGATTTTCAGGCCGATTATATCACAGTGGTTGAAGATAGACCTATAATGTCTGTCAAATATTGTCTCCCAGTTCCAGTCTTCTACTTTTGGCGAAAACTATAACGCACCCTGCAGCGC
>Ga0049105_1000388_pt1 | contig 14690 bp, 8 predicted proteins | sample WorMetvaBAHAMAS1_FD_61260 | JGI IMG/M metagenome (GOLD analysis project Ga0049105, IMG submission 61260) | Worm MetaG Olavius vacuus BAHAMAS.1 | ecosystem: Host-associated > Annelida > Digestive system > Unclassified | place: Germany: Marburg | collected 2013-04-09
TTTTCCGGCCGATTATATCACTGTGATTGAAGATAGACCAATAATGTCCGTAAAATATAGTCTACCAGTTCCAGTCTTCTACTTTTGGCGAAAACTATAATGCACCCTGCAGCGCGGTCTTTCTGCGATAGCTGAGCATCTTGTTTAATACTTAATTTTGCTCAATTCCGAGTTGTGATGTTCATTGAAAATGCGTTATAATAGAAAACAATACTAAACTTCAATATTTGTGGGCAGTTTTAATATTCGTAAATATTCGCGAATTCTTCAAAATCTTAATATTCATAATAATGTTTTAGGGGTTATGTAAGTGGTGGCTGAATACCACCATTTGATCACCTGTCGTATATATCTCGTATTGTGTTTCTGTGTGTATGCAAATTTTTTTATGTACTGTGTGCTACAAAATGTTTAAATAAAAATAAAAATAAACAAATGCGTGGGCCTATACTCGTCCTATGTTGTAGCCTGCCATCGCTATACTGTGCTGTGCGAACAGTTGATTCACGACGTGCACACCATTGTTGAATGATACAAACCGACTAGTGTACGTAGGCCTATGTCTTAGCCTGTCACGAATCACGCCCATGCATGGTGTATGTGTGTAGGCCTACACTGTACGGTGTACGCAGCATCTCGGTCCCAGAACCCACCCAGTGCTGTCCACTTTCACTCTAACATTTGCGTGCGTCCTAGAATGTTTGTAGGGAAAATTTTATCGCCGTTTGCCGAATGGTGCATCCTATAGAGCCACAGAGAAACTTAACGAACGAAAGAAAAAAACTAACGAGGGGAATGTATGAAACAGATAAAGATATTCAATGGTCTGTAGAGGCGTCCGCGTCAGGCAAGTACCCAGTTTGCGGTGGAAAAAAATTATGGTCGGCCTACAGGTGGGTTTGAAGCCTGGAATAAAGACTGGCGGCAGATATGATGAAATGGTCACTGTCAGCTGTTGATTTTGCATCTACAGTAAAGCTGGATTAAGGGATACACGATTTGACGAAAACTCACAACATTACTTTAATTTACTTGTCGCACTTAAAATCGCTATGTGCCCAAATCTGTGGTCACAGTTTTCCAGAACAGCTAGCTAGAATCAGTTCATCAAGAACCTCTGGAGCAACATGACAAGAGTCCGGGATGGGTCGCTCAGGCTGCTGGTTTGAATGTTGTGGGTTTTCCTGTCTCCAGTACTGGCCAGCGAAATATTTTTGAAATTATTATAACATGCATGTATCTATTGTTAAGCACAATGTAACCACCGTCAGTCTTCCCGATGCAATGCAAAGCGAATTAATTCATATTATTGTTATTATTTTTTGTACCCTTGGTAGTAAAGATCCCAAGGGTTAAAAAAGAAAAAAAGCTATTATTATTATTATTATTATTACACGTCAACTTCGCCAATGAGGTTATATTTTAGCCGGGGTTTGTCTGTTTGTCTGTTTCTTAGCACCTTTTCGTACAACTACTGATCTCATGAAAATTTATACTCTTTTTATCATTGTATGTTGCACGTGCCTGACTATAGTTAGCCTTTCATTTGGCATGGACACACGGCCAATGACCTAAATCGCAGTCAAGTCCAGCGCCGCCACTGGACGCGTGACACAGTGGCGGATTTAGGGTGGAGGCGATCCGGCCATACCCTACAGATTTTTCTAAGTAATCTTTTTTGGAGAAAAACCTGTAACACTGTGACATAAGAACATTTTACGACTCCATGCAGGACGTCTTCATTACACCATTCAGGGCATCTACATTCAGGGATGTAGCCAGTGGGCTAGGCCCCCAAACCCGTAACCATTATCTGTTTAGTCATAAAAAATGTGACCTAATCGTTCATCTCAAATTGTCTGAAAATACAATACGTCTCTAAATATAGTAAGTATAAAGATTATCAATTTCCTGTCTGTATTATTTTTAGTCGTTGCAACATGTCATTTCAATATTCCTTATCATCATTTAGTATTAGACCTACAGTTACTATTTTATTAAGCCAATAAAAGTCGTTTATATGCCTTCTCTTGAAAGATAAGACTACAAATTCACCCATAAGTCATTCTTTCGCTGGTGACTTTGTCTCCTCTCTAAAGTCTATTGCTGGATACGCCAGTGGCGTGATATCCTAAGTTAAGTGTTCAGGACACTGCTAATATCGGTAAATATCGACGCGTGCTTGTGGGCCGATATAGCAGCCAACTCATCGTTGCGATTTGCGACAACAGTGCAGCTCTTCCAAAGATCACTGAATGTTTATGAAATCGTGCCTTAGTCTACTGACGTCATAGCGCTGCAGGTTCCCGACAGGTTCGTAAGGGTCCGGCGACTGATACAGTCGGTCGCCTCATTGTGTCTGGTTCGCGACAGAATTGCGCCGAGCTGAGCTCATAGCGACAAGAGTCGACAACACCCATCTCATAAATGACGCATGACTCACCGTCCGCATCGAGCGTATCGCTCTAAAGCGCAGTCGTGTAGGCCGGCGGCGCTGGCTGCTGCCGAGCAGCGGCGGCCCGACGACGTCATGCACCGCTGACGTTCAGCGCCTGGCCCGCTCTCGTTGCTCGTAAGCAACTAGTATACATACGACAACACCACACGTCAGCTGGAAGGCCAAGATGGCCGTTCTGCAAACCGGAAATTTAACTCGAGTTAATTTGAGCGTTTGATTTATCTGTTCCTGCTTGCAGTGCGGACGACAGCACCTCTGCCAGTTGATACTTCGCTGTCGGTAAGTCCGATGCTGACAACATCTGCATACGTCACCGGTCGTACTGCAATATGGCATACGTTCTTTAATATGTCTGATGACTTTTTTTACTCCGTTGTCTGGTTTTAAGCGCCATCTTGTAGACTTTAGGGCTACTTACTAACCGTATAGTTTATCAGGTTCTTTTAGCTACGGTCAAGGAAACCGTTAGAGCTTTATCTGTCTGTAGGTTTCGCGTTTTTATTGTATAGTATGTGACAGATGTAAGTGGCGTCTATCGCTGCATCACCGATTCTACGTTATTTGTTTTTGAATCTACTATCTACAACTGTGATGATGATGATGATAATGATGATGATGATTATGAAGGCTTACTGCCGTAACAAATTTGTGGGAGACATGAGCGACCTTAGCGAAAATTGTCGTACGTTGTTTGGCGCCATGTTTCTGTTCGAAAACCTGCTGACGTTGCCGTCAGATAAATTGCTAGAACTAAAAACGTCAATTATAGGCCGGATATATATTCATCATAGGCATCATATTACTGTGTTATAGGGTGAGACAAATCATAGTTGTAACATGTTCAATTAAATATTAAAAAGAACTCTGTAAACGCGTTTTACGGAAATAATAAATAAACGTTCGTAGACGTTTGTAGACGTTGATAAAAAACGTTGCTATAGTTGAGAATCTGATCATGTACCAAAGTGTTAATTAAGCAAATATCAGTTAGCAACAAATGCAGAAAATGTAGGAAAAAAACTTGAAAATTGCGTCAACGATCGATAGTCAAACACTCCACCATTTTATTAATCGCTAGGATTGAAATTTGAAAACAGTTACCACTTACCAATAGTGTCTGTATTACGGTGAAAGTAACGAATTTCAATTCACGCTTTGAGACAATTCGTACGTAAACTTCTGTCATCGTTTTTATTCATAAAAAGCTATGGAAATGTGAAGAAAACTTTTAAGCCTATAACAACCAATTTTTTGTCAGTAATGATGATGATGATGATGATGATGATGATGATGATGATGACGACGACGACGACAACGACGACGATGGTGAATAGGTTATTGTCTGTTGGATTTCTTTAGCTGTGAATACTTGGAATTAAACTCACGGGTGGCGTAACTGAACAGTTTGTCACATCCATTTGCAGAAAATAGTATAGGACCGCGTGCCGGATGACACTGACATCATTTTGTGCTAATAACTTTCTACGGTTACGTCGTCGATGACGTCTTGTAGGACAACTAAATTGTCTGTCCACTCAGTTGAGTCAGTCCCCGGAATCTCGTAAGGACTTGTCGATGCCTAACGTCTTAAATTTGTCCATATATCGTTGTCGATCACCGTCTGGCAATACGTAAGGTATTATCATTGATTGCAATACATACAATGATACAACCGTGCCCTGCAACATAGCGACGAGTCGACGACTAATATTACCATAGAATAGAGTTGAATTTAGTGACATCTCTGCACTCCGTGTATGGACGGTAACAATCAGTAAGTAAAGTTCCGCGCTTTCAATTCACTTTTCGACATGCGCTGCATTAATTCACCTGATTTGACTCGTGCACGCTTTCACATTTTGATAATTAAGATTAAGCGATCTGCGCCAGTAAAAACTGCTGCATTTTCTCTCTCAGATGGCAAGGGGAGTAGGACCTGTTCACCGTTCGGCATCCGAATTGCGTGGTCTGTGCACTGGAGGCGTGCGACAGTAGCGTCACTGGAACCAACTCATCGCTCGTCGTCAGTGCTTCGTTAGCCTGCCGGTGTATCGTATTCTCTTTAGATCTGTCACAGCTGACCAACTCTATACGATGACTCACAGAAGTTTCTCACGACTTCTGCAGGCTGTAGACTGGTTCTGTATTTACAGAAATAGCAAATTAGCCCCTCACTATTATTACCACCTACATTAAAACCTATGACCGACGCTCTCGCTGTTAGCGTGGCGTGGCGTTCATTCGTAACATTTCTGTTTACTTCTGTCTGTCTGTTCTTGTCTACTTTGTTTTTTCATACTCACTGGTTGGCAAATTAACATGCACATTTTTGATCTGCGCAACAGACTGAAGCCGGGTGGGCTGTGCGTAGTGTGGAAGTTCATCGCGTACGCTTCAAGCAGTCGTAACAATGTCGCCTCAATGTAGGCCTGAGGGCATTTCATGCTAGTGGCCGTAGCTGGTCAAGGCCATCAGCCACTTGCGACGTTTGACGAACCGACGAACCGTCAAGATTAATGCATGTACCTATAGCTGAAATGCGCAAATTTGACTGTCTGTATGCGGACATGTCAAACGTTCAGAGCTCTGACACAGTCTGTACATTATACACGGTGCCACCTTTAATGCAGCCGTCGCCAGCGACGATCGCTGCAATCGTTGCGTCGACTTTTGCAAAGTTGAGGCGATTCAGAGCTATACACCTGTTGGATCTATGAATGGGTTGAGTTTGGTTTGTAAAAGTGTATTAGTGTTTTAACAGCACGCACAAATAAGTTCCACAAATCTTTCCTGCCTTACTATTTGAAAAACTTTACATAGTCAGCTAAATAACTATATTTTTACTTACAGTTGCACTGTGCTTTTGTACAGTAAACCTATGTTCTTGTTTTAATGTTTTAATGTTTCATGTACAATCCGGCATTGAGCTGCTATATGCAATAAACCATTCATTCATTCATTCATTCATTCATTCATTCATTCATTCATTCATTCATTCATTCATTCATTTATTTAATATTTTCCATCATGTTTTCCTTAGCAATTTTAAGTGATGGACCGCTAGACTACTGCCATTAGCGTGGATTCTATGACCGAGGAACAATGAACATGTGCTAGGCTAACTAGGCTAAGCTGGCTTCTAGTCAGCTTTTAAGTGCACATTAAATCCGAGCACATCATCACCGCATGACACCGACAGGCTATAAAAGACTACCGGTAATTTGCGTACGGTTTGGTGGACATTATGGCACGCGACTCTGTTGTGATTTGAGTGTTGTCACATGTAGCTCAATATCTAGGGCCTACGCTTTACGTAGACACCTATAGTGGGCGGGTTGGATTTGATCCTTGTGTCAGTAACGCGGGTGAGGTTGGGTTGGGTCTGTATGTAAGTTGATAAGTTGTGTTGTGTGAAGAACAATCGACGCAAGCCTATCACAACAGTGGCTAGGATCTGCATGTAGGGGAGGCACCTTGACGAGCACGGGAATGGCGGATCCAGGGACAATCCGTGGTTCGGGGTAGGGGACGAAGCCCCCTCTCCCTCCCCTAAACTGAAGACGAAGGCGGACCCGTCCTGTTGTCGTTCATTACCTCACGGCGTGTCGTATTCTTATAAGTATAGTTTGATTGTTGTTTGCGTTGTTGTTGTACGCAGGTAGCCTATACAAGCCTGTCGATTCAGTAGACCGTGTCGGCTGCTGCGATGCCGCCTCCTCCGCCACCACCGCCAGGGCCGCCACCGCCGCCCGGGCCACCGCCGCCGCCGGGATCCGGTGGCCTGCCGTCTGCCTCAGCGCAGCCGGGCAGGAAGGCGCTGCTCGCGTCGATCGAGCGAAAACCGCAGCTGAAGAAAGTGGACAGATGCCAGATAAACGACCGCAGCGCTCCAGCCCTCAGCGGTATGACGTCCGCCGATGTATAGAACATTTACTTCATTAAATGACCTCAATGCACGCCTTCGCTCCCCCGGGCGCCGACTTTGAAAACTTATGTGGCTGCGCAGCTTTACCTTCTCTCTTCTTCCTTTGCTCTTTAATTCTTCTCATCTCTCACCTCATAGCCCAGCTCATCAACAAATAACATACTCCGTCCGGCCACCTGGCGACTGCCCGCGCCTCCGATTCGTGCTTAATGCATGACTATGTGCGCGTTATAAATTTCCTTCTTCTTCTTCTTCTTCTTATTATTATTTTTTTATTATTATTATCTCTTCCCTTCTGCTCCAGGCCCCCATCCTTTATTTCCACCTCTCTTCCCGGCCACGGCTAAGGAGCCCGGCTGCCAAACGACATTTGGTGCACTTTACGATGATAAAGTGCTGCCGGTAAGTAAGAGCAATGATTAGTACAATTCACGCAACAATTGCATCAGCGCATAAACTCAAGCGTTTCGATGGATTCAGTTGCAAAAAGAGGCAAATTTCTATGGTTGCTCAACATCCACATAATTTTTTCCATGGATGCTCGAGCCCCGAAGCACACACGGAATCGCCGCCTATGTTCGCTACTGGCTTCCATTCTGCGAAAAACTCAAAGCAAGAAAATGATTTTCTTGCAGAGAACGTATTAATATGTTAGGTAAAAGATCGTCGTCGAAAGCAATGTGTTACGAAAGCTTTCAGACAAGTCCGCATATCCATACAGAAACTGCTACTAACTTAACATTCGGCATATTTGTGTTGCAGCAGTCAGCGCAGTTCGTGCCTTGCTGTCTCGGCTGTAGTACAGAGTGGTTCAGAAAAAAATGCACGAAGTTTAATGCATCGTCATTCTGCAACCGTTTGCAGTAGAATCTCGCGGTTTTCACCAAAATGCTCAGACAAGATCGCTGTCTACCATCAGTTGGTTAAAATATTCTTTGATAAATAGACGGAATTAGATACATGTTGTGAGCGACGTCACCCTGCATGTGAACATGACACTTCTGACAGTTGAAGATCGACTGCTAATAAAGACTTTGCAAACTAAATAAGGCTGGATTGTTGAAAAATGATGGTTGAGTTTCCAGTAAGACAGCGGAAATGGCATATGCTGTTTGATCTCTTACGAGTAATTGAGTCTACTGGCTTTGCTAAAAGGCTGAGTGGTAGCGATCGACGTCGTTCGGACTGAACTGATTCAAATATCAAGTCGATTAATAACTTAAACTGCAGCCAAGACGGGCAACCAGGTCACTCGTTCTTAGGGTGGAAATGTTTTCTGTTAACTTTGTAAAGTTAAGTTTTTGCAAACTTTTATTCTGTCATGAAAATGTCGCCGGTGATGATGCTTTTAAAGTAATTCCTTTACTAGCCGCCAAACAAAGAATATTTAATCACAATATTTAAAATTTCGCTCATTTTTCTGTTGCCAGTTAATTTCTGAGCATTTTGATGAAAACCGCGTTATTCCACTGCAAACGATTGCAAAATGACAGTGCATTAAACTTCGTGCAATTTTTTGGACCATTCTGTAAATGTGTTGTGTATATTGCATGTTCCATTGTTCTGTAAAATAAATATTCATTTATTCATTCATTCATTCATTCATTTATTCATTCATTCATTCATTCATTCATTCATTCATTCATTCATTCATTCATTCATTCACTCACTCACTCACTCACTCACTCACTCACTCACTCACTCACTCATTCATTCATTCATTCATTCATTCATTCATAAACAGTGGTCAAAGTAAGAATGAAAATGTGGCGAAACTTTCTCTCCCATCCCATTCATTCCTCCCCATCCCTCATTTTTTACCCTTAATCCAACTGGGGGTTTCGGGGACTCTGGAGAGTACTGTAAGCTTCCCAGTGGGGTCTGGAACAAAGTCCAGCCGCCAACGGTTTTTACGCACTCAAAACGCTAATCCAGGCAACAAAGCGGCTGGAAGCAACACTATACTACACTCCATGATACCTCGCCGAATACTGTGTGCCAGTCTCCGAAGTTCCTGGTCGCCAGCATCTGCGATCTGCCAGATGTCATCAACTGCCAGTTCCGTGAGTTTGCTGCAGCACTTTTGGGACCGACCCGTGCATTTTCTGTCGCCGGACCAACAGTCTGGAATGCACTGAAATCTACGCGATCCAGCTGTTGACTCCGAACAATTTAAGCGGGACTTAAAGACGTATCTGTTTGCCGGAAATTCAAAGAGTTAGCGCATTAGAGGTGTTACGTAATCGCGCTGTACAAATCGACATTTGCTTACTTACTATATTTAATGTTTTGTTGTGTAATAGTAATAGGACTCAAAAAGCAGATGCCAGAGCTGTTGGCTTAGAAAATCAGATGTGCCGAAACTTAATTCCGTGGCGTTAATCCGCCTTACTTTGACTACTGGAAATAATGAAGAGTCGCATTAGTATATACTGCGTGAATAGGTAACTCGGAGCTCGAGTTCCATTTTCAAAGTGATTTAGGTTTATTCTATATCCTGTCTCTATCCTGTCTCTCTGTCTGTCTGTCTGTCTGTCGCTGTATTTTTCTCTGTATGGTTATACGGATCACAGTTGTCTGAATCAGATGTGTGAATTGATGAATGAAGAAATAAATGAATGGATGACCCATTGTTAAACTGTACTCTGCACTGCAGTGCTCACTCACTCACTAACATAAATTATTCCTTCTCTGGAATTTGGATTACCGTTAAGCTACAGTTGTCGTCGATTGTTTCGGTTTGAAGTGCTGTTGTCATTAAAAGGCATGCATAAGAATCACAAACGGTCAAACGTATTGAATGTCGTCATAACAGAGTTTTGTTTCATAATGTGTCAGGTTCGGCGTCATCCGACAGCAGACAAACGCCTGCCGCACCTAAGATGCCGCCGGCAGCAATTTCTCGCGGTACGTTTCTACTTCTGTTGCGGTCATTTTCTGTTAGATTGGTGCAGCTGCTGTTGCAAGAGTAGTGTTGTCTGCCAATACTGACATATGCAGCCGCAGCATATTGCGTTTAACTGACCAGCAGTTAAGAGAGTTAAACGTTTGTTGCAATAGCGTTTATTGAAAGTTATTCTCAAGTTCAGTCGATCGAAGTCAGTAAAGTGCTTTATCAGTGGCTGTGTTAGGTCGGCTTGACTTGTTACATATACTTGCTTTGCGCAAAATCAGATGCTATTGTACATTAAATAAGTGTGCCAACATCATCATGATCCGTGAATTGCGATGCTTTAAATTAGGTAGTGAATAGTTGAGACTGGTCGCTCTGTACAATTGTAGACTGAAGGATAACACGTTTAGTATCAGAAGTATAACTGATCACTTTATGTTACAAGCAATGGAGTAGCTTATTTATGCATGTTCATTTTTACCCGAACGTGACTACGTCACGTTACGTTCGGGTATATGCTGTCGCATATCCGTCTGTCGTTTGTCCGTGGTCTGTAACGTTCGTGCGCCCTACTCCGCCGGTTGAAATTTACGGCAAAGTTTCTACGCCATTGTGTATCACATCCATCCGCTGACTCTCGTACAGAATTTTACGGAGATCGTCCTAGGGGAACCCCTCCGTAGGCTAAAAACGCAAGAGGGGTAGCGAAATATAGCGATTTTGGACCTGTCGAAAACTATGTATCGGAAACGGTGCAAGATAGGACGTAATTAATCAGTAATAGGAAGTCGCATATGAGCTTTCGATTAGTACCAAAATCGATGACCTTGAATGACCTTGAACAGCGTAACGGCAGCTGTATGAAGCTGGTATTGGTGTCCAATATGTATCCATGTGTATCTGTCTGAGCAGAAACTGAACAAACTACTGGTCAGAAGTTCGCCACGAATATGCTTTGTTTAAATTTTGGTAGCATTTGATCCCGATCTTTGATCACGGTGGTGGCCTGGCGTAACGGTAGCGCGTTGGTCTCAATCAACGAAGTTAAGCTACGTCGGGCCCGGTTAATACTGAGATGGGTGACCGTGTCCGGGTTCAGTTCCCGGTACCAGACATTTATTTCAGTATGTAACCAGCCACCCAAGGCCAAAACTGTGAGATTCCTTGAGAGCGCGTGCCTTACCTGAACGCGTTAGAGGTGTGTTCACGACGAGACACTATACAAATCAACGTTTACCTTTACCTTTACCTTACCTTGAGAGCTATTTTAGTATTTTAGACGGAGGTATTTCTACCCGGCATCCCTGTATGAGGGATATCGATTATCGACTCATCACGTTTAAGTCGATATCTCTCAGACAGGGGGTGTCAGGTCAATCTTGGATCCACGTGGCAAACGCCTTTAGAGCTAAAATTGACGGAATTGTGTGCAGATTTGTGCTGGATTAGGACCATTTAATTGTTGTTGTAGTAATAGTTGTTGTTGTCGTCGTCGTCGGCTTTAACTACCATCATGAAAAGGCATGCACACGTAGATAACTAACAATCCAACATATTGAACGTAAAGTTTTGGTTTGTAATATGTCAGGTTCAACAGCATCTGATAACAGACAAATGCCTCCGGCACCGAGGATGCCGCCTGCGGCAGCTGGTCGTGGTACGCTTCTATTTCTCTTCTCGTTCTTCTCTGTTAAGCCGTGGTTACGTGTGAAACTAGAAAATGTGGCAATTGCGATGCATTGCAACTTGAGGCCGAGCCAGTCATCTTTCGCTTTGACTGAGACGCCGTGCCAAGTTTGAAGTCGGTGAACCTATCTCGTGCTATCTCAAAACTTTTTTACTGCTAATGCGTTACTTTAAGCTCTAACCTTGATCTTTGACCCTGTGATCTTGACCGTTTACCTTTGGTCTTGAACATTTCTGATGTATCGCCTGTGACGTGACGAAACACTGTACCAAATTTGATCAAAATCGAACAATCCGCGGCGGCGTTATTGCGATATGAATATATTGACCCTATCACTTTGAACACGTGTCACGTGTTCCGCTATGTCGGAATTAATTTTAACAAAGTTTAAACTCAGTCAACCTATCCGTTCGTGAAATGTAACGATTTTTATGCTAATACGTTATGTAATGCTGTGACCTTGATCTTTGACCCGTTGACCTTGAACATTCATAGTACATCAGGTGTCACGTTGCCAAAGTCTGTGCGAAATTTGAGCAAAATCGAACAATCCCCGGCTGAGTTATTGATAATTGAGCAACTTTTTTGCCCCCGTTACGTCACGCTGTGACCTTGACCTTTGATAACTTGACCTTGAACGTTTGTAGTAAATTGAATGTCACATGGTCAAACCCTGTACTAAATTTGAGCGAAATCGAACAATCCTAGACTGAGTTATTGACGATTTAGCTAATTCTTCAAAAAGAAACGGACGTTCAAACTCTGTTCCTCAGAAGGGGATCGACCAAACTGCATGCACCAGACGCGAAACTTAAGTACCGTTTCGAAACGAAATCGGCTCAAAGAAGAGTGGTGTCGAAGATCCAGGCAAAATTTCACACTTTTTGACGCTGCCCCCGTAAAAATTAGGGGAGAGTGGGGAAGAATGCTGAGCGGGATGATCGAGTTAGCCCTACGACGGAACCTGTGGCATACATTTGACGGGCGGTTACTGTGCAGCCTAGAAGATTTTAGAGGACCGGTTAAAAAGTTCATCAGCGTTTATTAAGGCATTCGGACATACGACGTGGGGACGCCTAATAAACAAAGTTTTGCAAAAGTTTTGAAAAGACAACTCGATATCTCACAGACGGGGGTGTCGGGTCAGTCCTAGATCCACGTGGCAAACGCTGTTGGAGATAAAATTGGTAAAAGTGTGCATATTTGTGTTTCAGAACGAAACGGTTTAATTGTTGTTGTTGTTGTTGTTGTTGTCAGCTTTAACTGTTACCACATCATTAGCTTTTGTTGCCTCTTAATGTTATGATTGGCTGCCGTTCCGCCGATGACATAAAGCCCGTTAAAAAGGCAGACGTAGATAACTAACAATCCAATACATTGAACGTCGTCATATAAAGTTTTGCTTCATACTTTGTCAGGTCCGACATCTGATATGAGACAAACGCCTCCCGCACCGAGGATACCGCCTGCGGCAGCTGGTCGTGGTACGCTTGTACTTCTGTACCCGTTCTTCTCTGTTAAGCTGTGGTTACGTATGAAATAAAAACAAGTTTTGCGAAATGTCGTGTTCTATTTCATATGTAACCACGTCTGAAACAGAAATTTAAAAAAAACTAGCCGCTAAAAATGGTAACTCTGCCTCTTGCAACACTTTTTTTACATGTAACCGCGGTCTAAAAAAGTTTTGCAAGAGTTGTAGAACTTTTCAGTGGTTAAAGCGTTTTATTTCTGTTTCAGACGTCGTTGCATGTAAAATAAAACGCTAATTTTTTGCAAGACTTTTTCTATTTCAGACATAATAACGGCTTTACTTATACCAAATTCACTGAATTCACCGAAGCTATCAATGTTAAACATTGACGGCATAAGTAAGCACAGGTTTCGCCATATGATGCTCACTTTCTAAGTTACTACGTGTACTTTTTTTACTCCGTTTCCGGTTTCAGCTCACTTTGAATACACGATTTAAAGTTATTTAATGTTGTGCATGTAACACACAGTTTTATTCCTAGAATGTTATTCACTGATATGTACTAATAAGTATTACCTTCCAAGTGATAATGTGTATGCATATTTCATGTATTATGTATTGTATTATTTTTTGTTATGCTGTAATGAAAGTTCGTTTGTCATTTGTGCAATAAAGAAGTACTTACTTACTTAATTAATTATTCTGTCAACAAACACATACTTTGTGATATCGAGCCCATTCCGTCTTTGAACAACTACTCAGAGTGTTCTTTAGACTGGCACCCTTGTCATTTATATAAAAAACAAGTCCGAGTCAATCGTGTAACCGTCATTTAATATCTTGAAAACCTCAATTAACTCACATCTAACCAGCGATGTTAACAAGGACGTGGGACCCAAGGCCAAGGCCAAGGTCAAAGGTCACAAGACCAAGGCCAGGGTCAAGGCCAATGACATGTGTTCCAAGGCCAAGGACTCGACATGGTAAAAAAGGAAAACCAAAGCGAACAACGATCACAAAATGTTTATGCGCAGTGAACAGCTGGCAAACACCAGTAACTGCAATAGTTTGTCCGCCATAGTTTCGGTTTTCTCTAAAAAGACCAGAATTGCTACCAAATTGCTGCATTATCCGGCAATATCGCATTATCATGTATTTGATAACACACAATATTTAAGCTATTATTTCCTGATTTTTTACAGCCAATTCTTTGGTATATACAATACCTAATTCTCTTTCTTTAGGTAAATTACTAATACTACTACTATTATTAACTACTGTGTATTATCGTGTTTTGTCTTTTATTTTATGTTATATAAAAAAGCGATGGGTCATGCGCCTTATACACATAAATGATGATGACGATAATGATGAATAAGATAAGATGTTGAACAAGAAAATTATCATTTTTACTGATAATTCTTCGTCGAAGAGAGTCCTTAACAATTACCAGTGATGTTAACAAGGACTTGGGGCCCAAAGCCAAGGCCGAGATCCATCGTCTAGGCCAAAGCCAAGGACTTAGGTCACAAGGCGAAGGCCAGAGACTAACATCATTGCCTTTAACTCTATGTGTCTCCAAAGTTGTCGAGCCAAAATATCTAGCGCGTTTCGTACTCTGTGCCTTAGCAGATTTTATTCTATTCCACCCGACTAAAGTAACTCAAGCATTAAACAAATTTCATGATTTTCTGAATGAAATGCTCTGCAAAAATTTGATAATTTCGCCTGAACTGAAAACTGTCAGCTGCACTTGCTTGTGAAAAGTAAACGTCTAAACGGGAGTACAGTATTAAATGGCAGTTCATCATCATCACCACCACCATCACCATCACTTTCACTATGCATCACTCATTCTCTCTTCCACTCCAGACTAAAAAACTTACCTTTTCCATCTTTCCCACTGTAGTCTCCCTCACCTTTTCGGACTGATCCCGCTGATTTTTAGGACCATTTTCGGACTTAATTAACTCAACGTTTTTTTTGGTTTTGTTTCTCTCTTTTTAGCTTTTTTTGTTTGATTCGTATGACAGACTAAGCTTTTAAACTGCACATAAAATCTCAGCACTTTTTATTCCTTTTTACCGCGCTGCATGTAATGCAGACGCGGTATCGTGATGAGATTTCTGTCTGTCTGTCCGTCCGTCCGTCTGTCCGTCTGTCACACGCGTGATTTGTGACAAAACGGTAGAAAGATCTGTCCAAATTTTTAAACCATACGAAAGAACATTTAGCCTAGTTTTCTGAGAAGAAGAA
>Ga0049105_1000389_pt1 | contig 14655 bp, 12 predicted proteins | sample WorMetvaBAHAMAS1_FD_61260 | JGI IMG/M metagenome (GOLD analysis project Ga0049105, IMG submission 61260) | Worm MetaG Olavius vacuus BAHAMAS.1 | ecosystem: Host-associated > Annelida > Digestive system > Unclassified | place: Germany: Marburg | collected 2013-04-09
GAGCACTCTCACGGTCGCATTTCTTGATCGATTTTCACCAAAATTGGCACAGACGTAAGAATCCCGAAAAGTAAGAACGAGTTCGTTGGGGGTCAATATCGCACCACCCCTTCCCCTATTATGCCCCCCCAAACCCCCATTTTAGGCCAAGAGGTCCTGAAAACCCATGCAAATATTAAGTAGAAGTATATCTGCCTTAAATGTACACGAATCGCCGAAATTTACGCGTGTTAAAGGAAATCGGGGTCGAGGAACACGATGGTGACGTCAGATTTTAGATCGGAAGTGAAAATATGGCCGTTTCGCGCATGCGTAATGAAAAATACGCAATATAACGCTGATTTATGGCCGAATCGCCTAAATTCCCGCGTCTTAAAAAATCGGGATGGAGAAACACGATGGTGACGTCAGATTTTAGACCAGAAGTCGAAATACGGCTGTTTCGCGCATGCGCAATGAAAAATACGCAATATAACGCTCATTTATGGCTGAATGGCCAAAACTTCCGCGTCATAAAGGAAATCGGGGTCGAGGAACACGACGGTGAAGTCAGATTTTAGACCGGATGTGGAAATATAGCCCTCTCGTTCTTGCGCCATGTATCCGGTCATAATTATAGGAACAGTTCGTTCATTGTGGACGTGGCTATGGGGCAGATACCACGTTCCACAGAACGTATTTCTAGTTTCATTGTATCTTTGCTTTGACAGCTACGAAGTGCATGAAAATTTCGAGAAGTACATGAAAGGAGTTGCTTGTTATGAACAAATAGTTTCTGAGTAAAGGAAGTCGTAACACCGTGTTAACGATTTCTACAGATATGAGGCAGAAATGTCCGCCGTATACCATTATTCTCAGCATCAGTCGCCTTTTCATCGTCGTCTGTGTCAGATTCCGAGTTGGATCCGTGTGATTCGCTGTCGTCAGAATGTGTCGAATGACCCGACGTTGACCTTTCGTCATCACTGCCCGCAGCTTTCGTCTCCGACGTTTTCTTGTCTTCAGCGAGCACGAGTCGGTAGCAACACAAAGCAGCGTATTTGTCAACATCAGCACGAAAGAGAAATTTGACAGATTTGACAGTTCTATAACGCAGCTATCGATTTACAATTCAAAATATATGCATTGCTTTAAATATTCTTTGTGACACAAATTGATATTTGCATTGAACAAACCTAGTCTTGTGCTTGTTGGGCCGGCAGTGCGACATCCCAGTTTGATCCTGGCGGAACTCGTAAAACTGACTCACTCAAACACTTCGCTCCACCCCTCCCTAATTTTTACAGTTATGATTTATGGCGACATTTACAGAGATTACTGCAAAGGAGTGAATCAAACAGAGACATCTCCTGTCAAAAGCGGTAAGGCCTACTGTGCGATAACTTGGAAGCGGTTTAAGACACGATGTAAGTTTCTAGAATTCACTAATATGAAGTCGCACACAGACTTTCGACTGATATGGAAATCAGTGACCTTGCATGACCTTGAAAGGTGTAGGTCTAATGGCCTCATATGCGCGCAATCACTGCAGTAGCTAAGCTTCTTGTTTCGCAAATGAAAATGCAGCAGTAAGCATAGGCGTAGCCAGGGGGAGCACTGGGTGCACGTGCACCCCAGGCAGAAAAAATGGGGTTTATTTACAGGGGCAAGTTGTAAGTGTACCCCCAGGCAGATCAAGAAGTAAAATTTTGGAGGAAGTTTTTTGCTGGGCGCCGGAGATTTGGAGAGTGGGAGTGGTTAATTTAGCAGTAGCCTGTGTATTAAGGGGACGACAAAACACGAAAAAAGGTCGTCAACTTTTTGAGGAAAAGTGCACCCCCCAGAGAAAATCCTGGTTACGCCTATGGCTAAGTAATAGGCCTACAGACATAAACAGACGTATGCACATACAAATTACAAAGCAAATTCCAACCACACAGTGAACGCAAAATGAAACGCACATCGCATATCAAGGTCCTCTGTTTTATTTCTCTTTTCTGCCTTAATGGCGAATAAGCGCATGTATATCGATCGGTCGAATTTTTTTCGAGTTAAGTCTTTCGTGTTATCGAGTCCAGTACACACCTTTATAAATTGTTAACTACTTTTATCGCACGACTCGACTTAACGCACCGTGTGTGTTCTGGCTGGTATGTCGAGGGCGTTTCGCCAGAGTACTGCTGATGTCATCGATTGCTCGTCGAATGGCGTTCTCGGCCGCTCTGTCGTCCTGTAACTTGGCCAGCTGTAGGGCACGGTCGAACGACTCGCTGGCTGCTTCCAGCTCTCTTAGTTTCACTGTGTTCAGCACACGCCATCATCATTGACCACCCGCGAAGCGGCGTCGTATATAATTTCAGTGCCATATATTATGTATGTCTGTCTGTCTGTATGTATGCATGTATGCATGTCTGTCATATGATAACTTTCGAAAGCCTCGACGTAGGACGTTCATTTTCGTTCATCCGGTACAACTTCATACGATACGGATCAAGTTCGTATAGGAAGGTCATCAGGTTAAGGTCAAGGTCACATGAGCAAAAAACGTGAAATGTGACCCCTCTACTCCTACGCTTAAGTGAGAGCATGACTACAACTGCCGCGACAGCGAGCGCATTCAATCACCAAGGGGTGTCGCGCGAACACAGCGATGGGAAATTCCATGCGTCATATATGTGTCGGATTAGACCTATACAAACACGGAGAGTGTTAGACGCATACCACGACTTAAGGTACGTAACTAAGATTTCACGCATTCGCGGGTGGTCGGCCTTAGATTAGAAGACAGTCTTGTTATGGCAAATTTCTACTATGTTGCAACTTTCGTTTTACTGCCTTGGGAAGTTCCCTAACGGCCTAATCACTCAAAAACCACTTTCTCTGAATTTTATGAGTGGTCAGGTGCAAATCTGTTATGCTACCTTTTTGCAACTTTTGCTCGCGACAGATGCTACCCTTTACAGCTGCAACTTCTGGCACAGTTTCGTAATTTTACCATAATTTCCACTGTTGTTCTGACGTGAGCACATAAACCATATTACTGCATAAATTGGGGCGAAATTCCGAAAATTCGATACACTTACGAATTCTTGACTTGACAAGAGTTTCTCATACAAATCGTTGACTGCAACTTTTTACTCTTTTTACTATTGCTTTAGTAGTTGAAATAAGAAGTGCACCGTTCATTGCAACATGTCTTTAACAATGCATCAATATCATTTTTCTCAGGTCCACTCCTGCACCAATCCCGCTCAAAATTGACACGTAGTTTGTTTTTGTGATGCAGTTTACGTATTTCAAATTTCGCAGCAGTCGGTGCAATTGCGAAAATGTCGCCCAATGACCGCAAATTCAGGCCTGACAGCATGCGACACCTAGGCTGTGTCGCCGGTGTCCAGTCCAACAAGAACAAGAAGATCAACAGAACTAGAACATTGCGGACCGTTAGACTGAGCGATGAGTACGCAGGCGTTGAGCTGCCACAGGTCGTCGGATGCTTCAGTGGCGGCCTCTAGCGACTTCTCGCCGTACTCCTTCGCGGCTGCAGCGTGATTCATTTCCAGATGACAGCGTCCGATCTCGTGGTACAGCCATGTGTTCTCCAGCGCCGACTTGGTCGTCGGCAGCTTCTCTTCCCATCTACGAAAATAAACCGCCACCTACAAATAATGTGCGCTGGCTTAGGCTAGCACAGGGCAAACAGAAATCTCGGAAAATTCAACACAGGTTAACTAAATTTGTAGAATTAGGTTAGTACGAATCTACGACGATATGAGGCCCCAGACATAGGCGCAACAACCATAGGGACCGGGGGAGACTGGTCCCCCAACTTTTAGGTTGGGGGACCAACGATGTATTTGTCCCCCCACTTCTTGGCCGTAGTTTTCAAAAAGCAAGAAATTTCACAGCAAGTAGTCACCAGAATGCAGGATTTAGCATCTGATTTTTCAAAAATTTTCCGGGGGGAGTGATACCCCGGGCCCCTCAGAGCGGGAGAGAGCGACCCGACACTCAGCTCGGCCCGCGCCCCGGTGTTGGGACCCAAACCTTGGTCCCCCTCAACTTTTCAGCGCTGGTTGTGCCCGTGGCCTCAGAAGATGTAAAAAGAGTATCTGGCAAAAGAAGGTTTCCAGATGCACTACGTAACAGCACAGTCTTGTAAAACAAATATGCTTTTCGGCACTAAGCAAACGAATTTGCGAGCAGATACTGAAACTGAAAACGTACACATCGATGGCTTTCTGAAAGTTTCCGATGCGGGCGTGAACTCTTCCGAGATTGTCGAGCGCACGAGACTTCGCGTCCGGCATGTAGCTAAAATAACATTTAATCAGCAATAATATTCGAATAAACATTTAGCGCACACATTTTTCGTGTGTAAGATTTTCCAGTTTTTTCCTTTGAAAAGTTGCTCGCAAACTATCCCATTCCTCAGTCAAGAAAAGTAAGAAGTTGCTTTAATTGTATTTTACAAGCATGATGCCGAAACATATTTTTTCTATTTATCGTATTTTCACTGTGTACTGTTGTACGAACTTCATGTTAAATAAATAAATATGTTGAAATTATTCAAAGACGTCACACTACATTTGATGCAATGATAATGTGACTGATGTTCATTATCACAAAACTATAAGTTAGTATACGATCTAATTTTTACAACTCGCGAATGCGGCGTGTCGCATCTGTCTGTCTGTAATGCTCTGACTTTTAAAGGCCTCGATCTAAAAAGTTCATTTGCGGTATGCAGGTATACGCCTTCAAACTATCTAGGTCGAGTTTTGCATATCAAGGTCATCGGGTCAAGGTCAAGGTCACAGGAGCAATAAACGTGTCTGTGTGTCCTATTCACGAGCAGGGATGTTAAGGTCTCGAGACCAGTGTGGTCTCGAGACCACTTTTTTGGTCTCGGTCTCGGTCTCGGTCTCACAGTAATTGGTCTTGGTCTCGGCCTCGGTCTCATGAGGTAATGGTCTCAGGTCTCATACGTTTTGGTCTCGTGGTCTCAAAGCGATCATTTGCTTTCTTAATTAATTAACAACTCGCAACACTGGATCTAATTATTATAGTTAAACATCTTACTTACTGATCATCTTAAATGCAAAATCCATTTCCGGTTCATCATTCACCTCATGTGTGTAATAAAAAATGAAACATACCGATTTGTGTTACTTTCACATGCAACTGACTTGACTGGACTGGTCTCGGTCTCGGTCTCGTAGTTTTTGGTCTCGGTCTCGGTCTCGATCTCGGTCTTGCACTCTCTGGTCTCGGTCTTGGCCTTGGTCTCACTATGTTCTGGTCTCATTAACAAGCCTGTTCACGAGTGGTCTGCCTTCGATCGATGAAAAGGCGATGTCACTCTGGCTGATTGTTTATGAAAATGTGTATCATCAAATGCAATAGGTTCTAATAGTATCGGATGCACTCAGTGGTGTTCTATGAGCAGACCGATCAGCTTTAACCCCCAACAGTGGCCATACCCCCCAATAAAATGTCACAGCTTTTCCCTCAATTAGCCCCCAATTATCTTGTCCTGGAACCGCTGCTGGACGCAATCCTATGCTGAACGTTATACTAACTTCACATTTAAAAATTTTTTTCAATCTTTCCAGCAGAAAATACTTCGCTAATTGCTTGATGTTTATATGACAGTTTTGAAAGTCAAAGTTGTTTATCATCATTTAAGATACAAAGAATGACTGCACGCTAAAAGCGTGATTTTGTTCGAATTCAAATGCTGTATAAAACACGTCATAAATTCACGTCAAGTTCGCGACAATGTTTTATTTTATGTGCCACGTGATGTTTGCAATGACTGAAGCAGTCCAGCCAGCACTGTGTTCAGCTAACTTTTTTAATACAAATACGACACCATAAAAATTCACGCCATAGCAAAAATGCGTACATAAAATATCGCCGTGTTACGTACAACATCACCATGTGCTAATCTTGGTCAAAGAAGTTGAAAAACTTCATACGTTTCATAGACAATAACTTGCTTCTTGTTTTTGACTTATTACACCTGTGTCGAGTGGGACGTTAAACCTTACTATACCATACCCATACCTATTCATTCATTCATTTATTTTGAATCAGGCAACATGGCCCATAGACAGTAGTATACAATAAAATCAGAGACAGACTAGACAGAAATATAAGGCCTACATTAAAATAAACAAAAAACACACACACAAACCGAAAAATCACCACACAAACAGAATGAAGCAGTATTACTACAGTAAAAAAATAAAATAAAATAAAATAAAAATAAAATAAAATAAAGCAAGCAATACCTTATTACACTTATTACACGCTCCGAACAGATCGAGATCGACTGACTGGAACCCAAGGGCCCCCAACAAAAACCTGGCTACGGTCTACAGCTCTAAAAGCACATTATCTTACTGTTCGTTCGCCAAATCATAGTCGGTCGTGTGATGCTGCAGAGCTTTGTTGTAGTCGCCTGTCTCCAGGTAACCGTTGCCAAGGCAACTGTGAATGTTCGCCAGCAGCTCCATCTTGTTGCGCACATCGTATTTGCTCCACTTGTTCAGCTCTTTCAGAACCTTCTTGGCTTGCTTCAGACTGTCCTCGTAATGCCCGTTGGCCTGCGCTGTAATACGACAGTCGGCAGCAGTATGAGCAAAGGAGAATTAACACACACAAGAAAACAGCCAGATAGCGGGCTGCCGGACCGCGTGGGAACTTTTCAGCGGTCACGTGAGCGTAATTATAATAAGCTAATAACTAATCATAAGTATTTAGTTGATCATTATAATTCTTTGAATACTTAAGTAAGTAAGTAGTTTCTTTATTTAGGTCTGGTAAACGCAAACCATGACATCAACATACATGCAAATACAATAGGATGTAAAGTTCTCAACACATACATTGAAATGGTGAAATTAAATACAACACAATACGAACACCTAGTAAATATCCCTAAATAGCATTCTATGCAAAAAATTCTTCCTGATCAAATTGTTGTCTTCTGAGGGAAGAGTAAGGGAATGAAATCGTTGTCGCAGATTATAGTTAATGTCCTTTTCCCAACAAAGCGCAAATACAGTTTAGCATCAAGTGGGTACGTACCGTCATCGATTTCTTCCAGGTTTTTGAGAACCCACTGTGTTGGATCTTTGCACTTGTCGGCATCGGAAGCTTGTCGATTGGCGTTCTCACGCATCTTCCTGTCTCTTCTTCGTGAATACAGCGGCTTCTGCTGCTGCCAGAACTCGGTTCGCGTGTCGAGGTATTCAAGTCCTTGAATCGCCAGAGTGCGAATCGCTTTGTTCGTCACCGACTGATTGCTCGCAGACTCTTCACACAACAGCTCTTTGCCATTTATTCAGTCTTTTGTTTATTTCTCTGCCTACGTATTTATCTTGTTATTTGTTCAATTCATTAATTTTTCATTCATTTACACATCCATTCATTGAACTAATTTATTTTTTCAATATTTCTATACTGCTAGCCTTTATCTATTTATAAAGATGGAGCAGCTGGTAAAAATTCACAATTGTCATGGTAACGGTTGCCTGGAAACAGGCGACCACAAACTAAAATGACAGCTTGTAATCTAGCAGAATTGCTTCCTGCATGTATGATAAACCTACATGTCTCCGCCTTTTGTGGTGCAGTGTCTAACTCTGGCCATTTCACACATACTTCAATTTTTCATATAATCGTGACAACAAAAGTTTCATTTTAAACGCGTCTTGTGCTAAAAGTTTCAAAGTGCTGAACGCTGAGTAAATTATCTGTACGTGCTGGCTGTTGTTTACAATTGTTGTAACTCATATGCCAAACACACAGGGACTTGCCACTTTTCTTACAGTCAGATAGAAAATGATTTCACATAAACCAAAGTCAATTGCGTGAGAGCTCATCGCCTTTGCGGCGCTTGAGCCAACGAGGATCGGGTCTAAATCAAATTAATCGTGTTAACCATTTATTTATTTATTTATTTATTCAATTTATCAGTCCACAGCTTGAAAGAGTAAAAACAATAAGCACCAAATAAACGCAATACCTGGACTGAATGACCAATGCAGGGACTCACCGCTTAAACATGGCCAACACAAAGGATAACAATACAATACGCAGAGAATAATACACAGAATGAGATAAAATACATTGTATGAGCACGCCAGCAGTGCTGGTAATAGGGCCTACCGTCACGCAGCCGAGATATAATTACTATTTATCAGTGTGCTGTGAACCTGTTTCATGCAACAGTTTCTCGAGATATTCCTTGTCGGTGTAGAGTTCGCCGAGAAGTTCTTTGACAGTTTTCGGATTGGTACAAGTGGTTTGTTGTCGTCGCTCAATCTTCTCCTGATTCTTGCCGGGCGGCTTGTTGTACGCTATCGCTGACTTCTTCTGCTTCTGCTGCTGCTACAAATACCAGGCTAAACCGTTGTCGCACGATATTACAATCACCAGTTTGCAGTAGCGTAATCACGGGGGGAGGGCACAGGGGGGCACGCCCCCCCCCACCGTCGACAGGCATGATCACAGGATTCGTGAAAATCCGAGGAGATTTTTTGGGGGGAGGGGTAGGGGGTAGTGACAGCTCTCCCCAAACCTCATAGCTGATGGGGAGGGGGCGCCCTGCGCTGCCCTCACCAAAAAACCCATCATCCGCGCATCGGCCCTTCGGGTCACGTCACCGGTGTCCCCCCAACTTTGAAATCCTGGCTACGCCACTGCCAGTTTGCTAGACAGTTTATTTACTTATTTATTTGAACATTCTGTAGCATCCAGTGCATTAAAGTGATTCAGAAATGGCGTACACACGATGCAAAAAAAGTACTACAGGCGATTAAAGGGTGGTGTTCAGCCACCACTTACATGATAACCTCTTAGAAAATAAACATACACAAACAATAGATGCACATTACAATTAGAGATTAAGACCTGAAATAAGACCACAGTAATGTGCTTCCTGGTTATTATGCTTACTATACATTTATTATGCGCCTAATGTACATAAATTTTGCACTTGCATGTACTAATTTTTCAAAAAATACTACATGTGTGAGTTCATATACAGCAATAATCTTAAGTAAAAGACAAATTCCTCATGTTTTTTTTGTTTCATTTTATGTCCTATATCACCGAAAATACGTATACATACACATTAAACATTGTGAAGCTTATGCATACACGCTACTGTTATTTTACTATCAGTGGCTCATGTAGACTTTATGTTGTGGGCCCTCCTCATCCACATTAAGAAAATGTTGCCTTTTCTGCAATTTTTAATCGAAATTCTTATATTTTATCATCTAACATCAGTGCCCCATCCCATGGATGGATCCGTATCCCTTCCTTGAATGATTGAGCAAAGTTCAACGTTCGACGCACGTACTCGACGACAGATTCTCACATTTATATTTGTCTTTCTTGCACTTTCACGCCTCCTTAAAGCTATTCGCCAGAATTGGCATTGCTCTGAAATGACGTACTGGCCCTCTTGTCTTTTGAAATCTGCACCACAAGGGCTATCCCCGTATGTAATGCAATTAAGTTGCTGCTAATTTTGCAGGAAAAACTCCACAAGGAAAAGGACGATGGAAGGGTGACAGTCGACCAGCTAGAGAAGGAGCGATGTCGCCTCCACTTAGTAACTAACGACGCCGCTATTATTACTAATACACAATATATTCAACTATACGGTGGGTGGTATTTGTAGGGAGGGATGCCTGGAATTTTCCCCGTCACTGGTTCCCCTGTTCCGCCCCACCGATTAGAAATTTACCGTCCCAGCCAGGGGAAAGTAGCCTACCCGTCACTGGTCTAGGACGGTCGAAAATTAGTTGTGTTATAGATGAATAAACAGGCCGAAAATAATGGCAGAGATTGACGAATAGTTAACAAAATTCGACAGAATCTGCATAAAATTTACATCTGTAACAATCGGCCAGTCCAACTGTATTAGCGCTAATAACGTAACGGCGTGATCTCATTATATGTGCAAACACGGCACAAAAGCCAAGCAGTTTAACTTACAGCCGTGAGCACCAATACAACATTCACAGCACAACAGCCACAGTCTTGTGACTCTTTTAACAACAAATTGATAGCGATGATAACGACACTGAGTGATATCTATTGATGTCGTTTTTAAATAGATATTATTTAAATAATATACAGAGTGGTCCGGAAAAATGTACAAAGTGTAGCGCACCATAATCTTGCAACCACTTGCAGCAGAATAATGCAGTTTTCACCAAAATCTAAGAAATTAACCGGTAACACGAAGAACGGGCAAACTTTGAATACTGTGATTATATATTCTTTGTTTGGCAGCTGGTAATGGAACTACTTAAAAGGCATCACTACATGCGACATTTTCTACACTGTCATGACAGAATAAAAGTTTGCAAAAAGCGAACGTTACAAAATTAACGGAAAACATTTCCACACTAAAAATTAGTGACCTGGTTGACCACTCAGCCTTTTAGCGAAGCCAGTAGACTCAATTATTCGTAAAAGATCAAAGAGCATATGCCAATTCCACTGTCTCAGTGGAAACTCAGCTATCAATTTTTTCAATTATTCAGCCTTTTCAGTTTGCAAACTCTTTATTAACAGTCGATCTTCAGCTGTCAGAGGCGTCATGTTCACATGCAGCGTGACGTCGCTCGTAATACGTATCCAATTCCGGTTGTTTATCAAAGAATATTTAACCAACTGATACAAATTATGCATCAACTGGTAGACAGTGATCTTTTGTGAGCATTTTGATGATTCTACTGCCTTTACCTTACCTTTACCTTTACCTTCGGGGAGGACAAAAGGCTGTCCATCGCTGAACCATAGTCAGTTTCGGCCCAATGCGCAACCCCGAGATAACCGAAAGGTTATGTGAATTACCTTGAGACTTTTGCAAGCCTCAAAAGAGTGTTGGTTGAACTTGTTGAAGTTCTGTGATATCCATTAGGTATGATCCTAATACGGAACTAACGGAAGTGATTCTACTGCAAACGGTTGCAAAATGACAGTGCATTAAACTTTGTTCATTTTTACTGGACCACTCTGTAACATATTATATATTTTGTCCAAAGACAAGAAAAGCTACTCAGAAAAAGTGACATGCTGCGAGCTGATTATTATCTTAGACTAAATATCTACTGTAAACTGGACATATACGCTGCATCCCTTGGCATATGTATGTATGCATGACATGTATATTCGTTTCATTTACAACTGGCAGTTAATAAATAATAAAACAAGCCTACACCCTAATAACAAAATATAGTATTGTTATTATTTGATTTACAATGATGTATCATTAATTACTACGCTGTAATGACATAGCGTCGGTCGCCAAGCATTCAACAGAAAACTCTGCAGCGGTGAACACGATGCACTGCACCAAGCGAAAACAACTTTCAGCAGGACGACACACGACAGCTGACAGTGTAGCGACACAACTGACGACGAATGAAGCTCAGCATTCCTGCATCCATCACTGAGTACATCACCGGTGGTGCATCGCAGGGCCGGATTATCATCCGTCAGGCGCTATAGACCTCGTCCTATACAGACCCGAGCTTTCCACGAGATCCCGCAGCCAGCGAATTGAGCACGAACATTTTTCATGTAGTTTTATTTTAAAAATTGCTTACGTCAACAGAAAATAATAAAAATAAAATAAAATAATTTGCCGAAAATTTTCAGCAGTAATAGCCCTTGATCTCCGCTAGGGGGGGGGGGTGGTCGGGGCAATCCTGGCCCTTCGACGGCTTCTGATCCGGTACAAAGACTGAACAGTCCCCCCCCCAGTCAAAATTTGACAAATACATCCCTGCCCTGCGTCCAGTAATCAATACATTCAGAATACATAAAAAGTGGCCACATAACATTTCGCAGTTGCATTGTACTGTACCCATACGAACACTGCGGCAGAAAACGTTTCTTTTCTTCGTCAACGCTTGTGGGTATTTTACAATCCAAATACGGGGAGAATTTTAGGCAAAACCTCAATCCGGCCCCGGTGCACCGTGATCACAAAACTGATTCAGCCACGTGTGCTTGCCATCTGGCTATCAGGCGGCGGCTGATCGCTTGGCGGCTGCTGCGGCGGCTGCTGTGGTTGTTGTTGCTGCGGCTGCTCCTGTTGACCACTGTTGGAAGCCTGTTCCTCGTCGCCTTCAGCCGGGCTCCTAGCGTTAGCATTGGCAGACGCCAGACTGCGCACTGAAGCAGCAGACATGACTGAGCGTCTGGCCGTCATCATCGGGTCCTCGATGATCACGCTGTTACGTACCACCGTCTCCTCAACGGGCTGGCAGTGCACGTGGTCAGCACAGACAGCATGGTGCCATGACAGCATAGTTCATCAACGTCTACTCTCTAGCGAGAAAACGATATGATATGATATGCAGTTAATTAATGCCTACAAACTAACATGTGGCCACGACATTAGAACTAAAAATTAACTGGAAAAATAATAAGACAGAAACAGAAAAGTTGATGAGCGTAATAAATAGGCGAAACGGTCAGCGAGTCCATGAAGTCATCCCGGCGGGTGAGGTACCAACAGTCTATGGTGAAAAGATACGTGGAGCAGGCGAGTTTTTTTCTGAGCCTGAAGTGGAAAACAAAAGGAGTAATGGATGGTGAAAATGGTCATAATGAGAATAGTCAATTGACATGAAATGTGTCAGATGAGATAAATGTGAAAAGAATGATTAACAAGATGCTCCAGAAAAAAATTGGACGATTAGTTAAGATTGTGTAACTATGACATGTTGCACAGTAAACAGATAATGAGGACAACAGCACAGATTGCATAAACAGGAAGTGCGTACGGTGCATAACAATATTAATACGTGCACTGATACAAGGTTAAACAACTAACCAAATATAAACGACCGAAAGTGCACTCCATACAAAGTGGCAGTGTTATGCTGCAATTCTGTAGTGTTTTAAGCACTGTCAGAGGTTTTCTATCAAAGTGAGGGAAAAAGCAACATAAATTTATTTACAAGTCTAATTCATCATACAGTGAAGACTATGGGGTCTTCAAAATCCTGTATTTAGAATATCATCTCATTAACAAAAATAAACACGTCACCTCAACTGTTGTCTGCAAAAAGTTTTCCACATAACTGACCACTATTCGCCTTTTATAATCTGTTAAGTTTTCTAAAATACCGGTTGAACATAAAATGTACCCCCCCCCTGTGATTTTTGTTGATATTTCTAGCAATGCATGCAGATTTTTGCATGAAATTTTACACAACAAACAGGAGTTAAAACTAGCTAGAGAGTTAAAATCGGTTTCATGCCGCGAAAGTTCGTTCTGGTACTCGGTAAGGGTAGCTGTTAGATATGATATTGCTTTTAAAGGTTGGTAGATATAGCTGGTATCGGTGGCGACGACTAGTTCTGTAAAAATTAGGAATAAAAATAAATAATAAAAAATAAGTTTTAAGTTAATTATACTGAATACAAGTTTATACGTAAAAAGTAGCACTTTCCAGTACAAGCTTATTAACTAGGCGCTGGTGATAAGAAAGTATTTCCATTCCAGAAAACCGTTTGGCAAATTTGCATTGCACTGATTCTAAGGTCTTAATACCTTATTGTATTGTAAATGTTGAATTATGTTACAAAAGACGAAGACTCTCGCATATCTTACCTGATGAAGCTGTTCTTCGTAAAAGAATGTTAAGTCTCCTTTGTTCTCTAACTTTATTCCTGCCATCTCTAAAAGTACAACAATTTAGTTCGGTTACCAATACATGTTTGCAGTTTTTACGCCCTTTATGGATCTTCCTATTTTTGTGACATGACCTTGCTGCTGCTACTGCCATCGTTTCCCCGACAATTTTACATTTATTCCTAATAACAGCACTTCCCCTATCATCACGGACAAAAGTGGACACCCGCTAATGTACACATATTGGCTAAGAGCATTAATATTACAATGCTGATCGAGCATAACCTTCAGTACCGGTAACTCAGTTGAAAAGGCTTGCTAGCGGGACGGAGCACTCAGGGTGTTCAAATCTCATTGTTCTCATTATCATCATAGCCATCATCGTTGATATTACTGCTATCACTTATCGGCCAGTAGGTGCAAACATTCTGCAAATAGGGCAACAGCAGCCGATCAGCAATAAACTGCACTTACAGCTGACGCATGCAATAAATATAACCACAAAATGTATGCACAGTTGAAGTTAAAAGTAGGCTGAGCACAGATATTTAGACAAGTCCAATAAATTAAGTAATGAATAGTATTACACAAATGCAAAGTCAGTGACATCGACTGAGAAATTATGCTACCGTACATGTTAACAGCTAATGCTAAAAAGTAACTGTTGCTACTGAAGTATTTGTACAACTTGTAGGCATGATCTCTAGTAACAGTGTTACTTTATCAGTAACTGTGTTTTATATGGTCTACTTTACTTTGTTCATGTGATGTTTTATTAAACTGGTATGCAATATTAAAATCAGACTTATCACTGAAACTGTCGATATTATACACAGTAATACTCAGCACATAATAATCTTAGAGACTTAGTCTTTTGTGACATTTTTTCTTTACTGGGGCCACTGTGAGTGCTTAGCCAGCCTTGTCGGTCCTGTTCGTGTGTTGTCAGCTGTCATGTTTTTATGAAACTGTTTTATGAACAAATAAAATGATGATGA
>Ga0049105_1000390_pt1 | contig 14634 bp, 10 predicted proteins | sample WorMetvaBAHAMAS1_FD_61260 | JGI IMG/M metagenome (GOLD analysis project Ga0049105, IMG submission 61260) | Worm MetaG Olavius vacuus BAHAMAS.1 | ecosystem: Host-associated > Annelida > Digestive system > Unclassified | place: Germany: Marburg | collected 2013-04-09
TTATTTTTATCAATGCCGTATCGAGTGCAACAAAGAAAAAACATGCGGATGCCATAAACACACTTAAGATGCTGAGCTTTCGATTTGTTTTCAATGTTGATCAGCTACAAACAGCTGAGGACGTTGCTGGATCAGCATTTGCAATGCAAAAGTGCATAAAAGTGCCAACACTATCATGAGTCAAATAATCTCCAAACCTCCAAACGGCTGCACCTCAACTCCTGATGGGTGTTGGGTCCATTTATCTCTGTGGGTTATCTCTTCTGTCTGCGCATCTCTCTCGATGTTGTCATCATTTGTCTGCACATACGCCTGTAAACACGATCAACGACAAAACAACGATTAAAACTCAAGAACGGTCCTCGTCAATTGATTGCAACCATAGTTGTTCCGCATGTTCATTGTGAAAATAAAGTGCATTAAAGTGTGCGCATTGTTCGAAGAAAATAAAGTGCATTAAAGTGCATTTATTATCAAGTTTAAGCTATGTTCTGTGGGTAAGTTGGAATGTAAGTTTAAGAGGCTGTTGTGAACTGAATACTGATAGTCTAAGCTGTTTGAGCTGTTATGAAAGTTTTTAAACATCACTGATGTATTTGATTACTTAAGATTCAATTTCAAAACACAAGGGAATGAAAAACCTAGAAAAATGTGAAGTGCGTTCACACAATAAAGTGCGCTGAAGTGCGCGCACTTTTCGCTGAAAATAAAGTGCATTTTACACGTGCGGAACAACTATAGTTGCAGAAACAGAGTTGGTTTGATAAATAAATACAAACAAGATGGCCTTCGATGACAAACTGCCAGTCGGACAAGTTGTCTGTGACACTGATGTCTGAAACCAAGATCTTCAAAATCTCCCAAAGTGCTTATGTGACCATATTTGGTCTCCCTGTGAAATTGACCTTTGACCTTCTGAGTTCAACATCTAACAGTTCACCTTCCTTCTCAACCGCACCCAACGTGTCAATTTGGTGAAATTCCCATGAGCTGTTTGTAAGATATTGTGCTCATAAACATTTAGCATACGATCATGCATGCATGTATGCACGGACAACTGGAAAACAGAATGGCTCATCTGTATTGCACCACAGTCTGCAGACACAGGAAACCAACTGCAGTGAACCAGTGCCAGATTCCCCAAGGAAACCAGTCATCATGTCATCATTGTTGATCACGTTATTTACATCATCTTCTCCATCTACTACTAAACCAATATGCCTTCTGAAAGTTTTATCAGATATCAAACTGGTCCGCACCTAACACGCGTTGCAAATGATATACATTAGTCAGCATAAATCAGACACAAAGATCATCACAATATGTCACAGTACCATTTACTTCAAAGTCGACTTTTTATTTGTGCAGCTGATGCGATCCATTATTGCATCTGTATAGCGACAATCTTACTGCTAAAAACTTCACTACGAGTCCATCTGAGGGCAAGCAGTTCTTTCTCTGCATCTTTCACCTCAATACAAATGTGAAACAAACGGCTATCACCAATAAATCGGAGTTCACAGTAAGCAAGCTGAAATACAAGAGCAAGTTGAACGCAGTGGCATTGCCAGTATTTTTTGCCAGGAAGGAGGAAGGGCAAAGCTGGAAATTATGTCATGGGGCACTCACGACGGACTTCAGGGCTGGGTGCAGCAGCTGCTTGATGACTTATAGTCTTGTGACTGATGCAGTATTGATCTAAAGATCTGTGAGTTGTTGACATCTGCATCAGCTGATCTTACGGACTACACAACACTTGGATAGTTGGCTACCAGATTTCCTCTATAAATTGAACTAAAAATGAAATTGTTGGAAGTCGAGGGGGGGGGCACGTGCCCCAGTGCCCCATAGCTGGCGACGCCACTGAGTTGAAGTCTTACCTGTGCCATGTGTGACTGTCCAAAGTTCTTGATGAAGTTGTCGTAGTCCTTCGTCGGTTTGTGCTCAAAGAAGCTATGATAGACACTGTCGCATTCTATTGTAGCCGAGAGGTCCTTGGCACGACTCTGCAGATGACTCGCTGCCTTCGACGTCATGTTGCGTCGTTTCGCTGACACAAAGTCTATCAATATTGCAGATGACTTAGCATTCTTCTGTCCACTGTTCTTTGAGGTTTGCACATGTCCACCATCGGATTCTTCCGACTACAGCATCATAGTAAATGCTATTACAACTAACTTGAAATACGAAACACACTGCCCAGGAGCCTAGAGTTGAGTTGAGCAAAGTTTAACGTCCCACCAAACACATTATAGGTCATATCAGGGACGGATTTTTATGGGTTAGATGACCCAACCAACAGTGTCAAAGCACTAAAGGTCCACCCCACCACACTCACAATAATACAACATATATGCAGTATGAAACAAAAACACACAAAAAACACAGATAACACACATAAATCTACGCTTGATTAAGTAAGTAAGCCCATTTATACACAGCGCACAAAAAACACTGTCACTCAGCGCTGAATGTCATGTGGCCAGCCATCTGTCAGCTTTCTAACTGAACATTAAATGTTAGCATTATCATATCATACTGATCGTAAATACTGACAGAAGACTGTCGACGACGTTGTGAACTACGAGTCGCCGAGAGGAGACGTTCGGTTTCTGCAGACACGGCACGCATGACTTCATCCATCTCATTGTTGGAACTGTTCACCTCGGCTTCCTGGCAAAGAACACCGAGCATCTTGACGAAAACAGCAGAATAACAGCAGCAAACTGTTGTCTGTTTGTAGCGCAATCATTTTAATACCGTAAGTCAATCTGCAGCGATATGTACTACATCTTTCACATTTCATTCACCGTTTCAAAAATGTGCCATTTTTAAACTGACGATTACCATAATAATACTGGAAGTGTACAGTGTACTGTGAAAGCCCATGCAGCTCAGGATATGGCTGTAATGAGTTATGGAAAGTGAGCACTGGTTTTGCGGAAACTATGAGTTTTGATCCTGGAGTGGAACAGAGGAGTGATGTATGGTCAAAATGATGAACTGTATGTAACAGCTCCAGAATATGAGCCTTAAAATGACCCTAAAGAGCCATTGTGTGTGGCCTACTCTTAATCTTCGGCCATTATATCACAATTCCATTACAACCATTCACAAAGTACTCATACGAGGTACGGTAAAATTACTGGAGTCTTGCCAGGCTTCTTGACAGGTTCTGGTTCACTGTCCTCTTCTGAACTCTCGCCATCATCAAAATCGTCTTCGTAGTCCTAGCATAATAACAGAAAATACTGATTTTTTTACATCTATACATCACAATTTCAAAATTTTATAACGAAACATACGACAAATTACCATAGCATGGTGGTGTAATGATTAGGACACTGGATTCAGGATAGAAAGGTTGCAGGTTTGGTTCTTACTTTTAGGTAGCGACTCTGGGCAAGTTGTTCACACACACGTGTGTCTGTCACTGAGCAGTTTAATACGATACTGGCCAGTGAGGTGACACTCTGCAAGCACGTAACCATGGTCCTGATGTAAGCAGACACTGATGTTGAGCAAGGTTTAACGTCCTATCAAACACATTATAGGTCATATTGGAAACGGGTTTTTATGGGTCAAATGACCTAACCAACAGTATCAAAGCACTGAAGGAAGATAGGTCCTAAGGATTAGACTTCAATGCCATCAGGTCCACCTCACTGTGCTCACAATAATACAACAGATATGCAGTATGAAACAAAAACACATAAAATACACACCGATAAACATGAATAAATCTATGCACAGTGAAATGGGCCCAGTGTGACAAAACCCAATCCAGCGAACTGTAAGAACTGCTCATCTAAGGGTGCTTATGACTGTGCACAGCTTCAGTACACAATACAACACGGAACAGTTCTGACGATCTCCCCTCTTACCTACAGACAAATATCACAGCTCAGACGTTGTATATCGGAGGAGAGAGGGTCCTGGTGTAAATAACTGCAGAATACTGCTGGGTTTATTACTAAGTTACCTGAGGGTTGAACGCCTGCAAACTGGCATCAGCTTCAGCCCAAATGCTTGTGTTGAGCACTGAGTGGCAATTAAACTAAATAAACTGTACCGTGTCTAGTCAGGAAATGAACTGAATTTATTCAAAACAATATCTGAAGCCCAAAGAGGCAGACGTCATTAAGGAACTGAACCAACACAATAAAACTCTTTTCGTACCGAGATAGACATCATACTTTGAAACTCAGCAGTCAAAAGGTGCATCACATTTCATTTTTTTCATCCCATACTGCATATCAAAAAAGTTTTAGATTGTTTTAGATTAGACCTATTATTGTTATTGTTAGTATTATTACTGTGTGTCTGTTTTAATTTACTGAGTGACAATTAGAGTAATACAATTCGTGTTATTTGGTATTTTGCAATGTTGCATAATTGTCTTGTATCATTTCAACCTTAAGAGGTTGCATTGCAATAAATATCTTATCTTATCTTATCATGGTAATTCGGTTACGAAACAGAACGAAATACGATAACGAACCTCAAAATCGTCTTCATACTCATCATAATCATCGTCATTTGTCTTCTTTGACTCAGTCTGTACACACAAGTGGAGAGAGCTGTGCAAATTCAACATGACTGACAACAGTGCTTTGCGGTGCAACAGAGAAAAGTATCTTTCAATGCCGAGAGTCCAGATGTGCCCATGGGTGTCACTTATGGGAGTACAAGGAGTACAAGCACTGATCTTCTGTAATACAACTGCACCAAATTTAGTCAGTGCAAATACAAAATGCCAGATATAATGGTTAAAATGCAATACGTTCTATTTCAGCCTCAGACTCCTTTTGCTGAGCTCACAGTGCTTCCCAAACGCCAACATCGATTGGGTTGCTACATTACAGACAAAATGATGCCAACGGGTGTGCCCATGTGTGTAGTGAGGCTTCTTCTCATGCACTACAGCAACTTGGCCGGATGTCCACTCCTGTGACTCATACACTGGACAGCAGGAACTGAACTGAGGTCCACCAGTGACCAGCTGACAATCTAATACATTAACTACTAAGCCGCCATACCTGACCTTATTCCAATCAGTTTGGGCAGAAGAACCCAATAATTAATTTCTGCTACAACAAAGAATTTTTCACTGTAACAAGCAACACTTATCACATAACACCATCACTTAATGACCACGACCTACAAGTAGATGACAAACTAGCTACAGTTATTTAAGCTTCACTGCTGTCTGTTTACTGTGATTCTACTGTTAACGGCCTTATGTTTGGCAGTTCTTAAATAACTCGAAATCATCACTAATGTTCAATTAACATTTACATCTTTCGAATAGTTTTAAGTTTTACATCTGCACTAAAAATAAAAGCTGAAGTATATGAAATGAAACTTCAACTGCATCATGTCTCGAATAACATGTAGTGAAAAAAGAACAGAAAAGTACAAAAAAAGACGAATACAAAAGGAAGGAGAATGATTTTGAAAATATAACACTATGCAAATTTCAAACAAAACTTCACCAAATAAAGATATGAGATAATTATAATACTTATAACAAAGAATGTCAACAGCAAAAGAAGCACAAACTACAATATTTAATAACAAAATGAGTAACTGAAAAGAACTGGCATAAAACATTGAGAAATAAACGCAAACTGAGAAAAAGTAAATTCTCGTTCAATGCCACATAAACTTTATAAAAAAATTAGTAAACAATCAACAAATGACATACAAAATGATAAGAACAAGGCATCAAACAGAAACAGTATAAAAACTGAAATGACATGATATCAAGTGTGATGTAAATGAAAAACAGTGGCATTATTATTATTAACAAAGTACTAATAAAGTGACGCTTAATAAAGTTATTGCAGGATGTAAGTAGACACTGATGTTGAGCAAGGTATAAAGTCCCACCAAACACATTATATGTCACATCGGGGACGGGTTTTTACAGGTCAAATGACCCAACCAACAATGTAAAAGCACTGCATTTGGTATATGTCTAAACATTCACAGAAAAAATTAGTTGAGGAAGAAAACGATAACATGAAATAGTTAATCACACGTGCTGCTGGAACTGTAATGCTGGAATAACCAGCAATGGTTTAGTACAAACACGGAACAATGAACACAGCAGTAAGTGTCAATGCAGTTATGAACAGAGTAAGGCAAGTCCCAAACTCATGAACATTAACTTGTATCAGACAAGAAGATAATTCACCACACGACAGAATGACTTATGTTCAGTTTCAGCTCCTTCGTGGCCAGACTCTGCAACACTTCTAGCTAACTGAAGCTGCGAATGTGGCGAGATCGGGCGACGAGGCTCTACAGTGCTGCGAAATTCCTCCCGTTGTTTCTGTTCAGATGGAGATGGAGGGGCTGCAGACACCGGCAAAGGTCCAACATAATGATGCTGGCTTGATAATGCTCGGAAATTCCATTCGCAAGATGAAGCTGGGAAGTCTGTTTCACCTGGGTCAAGGCGTGTAGCATTCTCAAGCAGTTCAACACCAAGTGCTTTGTGTTCTAGTTGCCTTTGGTACATAACCAGTGCCTGATGTAATGGGCTCATGCCGTCACCAATCCTACTCTCATACTGTGAACTGCTTGGTGACAATGACTGTCGACGGAAAGCTGGCTCAACATTTGGCCCAGTGCAATCAATCTGCCATGACTGTGCGCTACTGGCCACTGTGACTCTTGCAGAATTGTTGGCACTGGTGTCATTCGACGGAACAGCATCCTGTACCGGCTGCAAAGATGCATGTCAACAACAAGCGGCTATGCACAAACAACGAAACCACAAGCTGCCACACTATACCATGCACCCAATACAAACAAAACAGAATCCAGTGATTAACTCAGTGACGCAGGGTGAGTGAGTAGTTTCTTAACAGCACATCAGCACACATTAGGCCATTCAGTGCTTTACGATGGTGTGGAAGATATTATAGAAAAAAGAGTGAAGATATGATCAAGGCTATTTAGCTACGATAAAATACGAGTAACAAGTACCAGAGTTAAAATAAAAATAAATATGCATATGATAAACAGGTGAAACAGAGGAATAAAAATGTGAGGTTACAATCAAGGCTGTATAGCTACAAGAAAGCACGGATAACAAATACTAACTCAGTGATGCAAGGGGTGCCAACAAATTATTAGTAAGTAAAATTTGCGAATAAAAATGCAACATAAATGTAATGATTTATGACGTAAGCCAAAAATCACACAATATTCAACAGAGTACAATTTTTAGACATCATCATCCACTCACAAAACAGATATGCAATGCTGGAGTAGCTAGAGGCTAAATTTAGGTGGTACCACCATAATAACAAACGTTAAAAAAGATTTTCAACTGGTACTCTTAAGCCACCACAATAACTGCACACTCTGCCAAGATAGGTTAATCTGGCTGCTTCATGACTGCAAAAGTCAATGCTAGTCATTCACATTGTATTTAAATGTGAATGAAATAAAGTCATATAACTTCCCCGATCTCTAACCCACCGATAACAGAACTCTGAAGTCAACAGAATTCAAGCAGTAGAAAAAGCAAAAAAATAAAATAAAACATACTCAGATGATAAACAATACCAGCAAAATCTCAACCAAATACAGCAAAAGTAGCTGGTAATTCTACATCAGTATTGGAAGAACAGCTGTAACTGCTAACTAATTAAATTAATTCAATTCTGCTGAAACTCAGCTATTTTATAATGACAATGGAAAACATTCTTGTTTGATAAATGTTTTTCATGACTATATATTTGTAATTATATACTGTGTCCTAGAAGCTACTTTGCTTATGCCACATTAATATTCATGTTCTAACAGTAATAACATAGGAAATGGCAATATTTGTACCAACCTTACTGTGATGTTTCTCTCTGCAATAAATATCAACAGACTGTGACATCATAATGACAGCAACCTCCGTTACACTGCATGTACGTTTCGTAACACAACAACGAATATATCATACCCGAATTTTGACATTCCTACACATGAACATATCCTGGAAATTTCAGCCTCAAGTTCCAGTCAGATGCTTAAAAGTTTGAAACTGCTCATCAGCTCCCAACTAAAGCTCATGTCACAGAGAAACGGCGTAAGGTGCCACGTTATCTGAAATGCTACGAGCATAAAAAAGACGCAAGAAATGCCAAAATTCGGTGACAAAAGATTGAATGATAGCCCTACATGTGCATCGGTAAGTACAGCCAAGGTATTATAAATGCTAATTTTTCAACATACTGGACTTAGACCGATCTACAATAGCTGAAATGAGCTGCTGGTCTAGTGTATCTGCAGAGAGTTTTATGTTAGCAAAATCAAGATTTGCATAAAATCAACAAATATTTCACAACTCTCTTTAAATACGAACAATCTCCATTATGCTCTCAATTTTAATGACATAAATTGCACTCAAATCGTTCCACTGTTAATCACCGTTGAAGTAGCAGTTAAAGCCGATAAAATAAGTAACAGAACTCGGATAAAAAAAAAGTGAACCTGTCATCTTCTGGTGATTTCTCTCTCTTCTCTTTGTGTTTACTTTGATCCGACTAAATAAAACCAAATCAGAACACAAATCACAAATGAAATATCATATAATTTGAACTCTTTTCATTAATGAATAAGAATAAAAAAATTTATTCTCATAGCATCTGTGAACAGCAATCAATCAACAGTCATTGCTTGCTGGACAACTGATAAAAGTCGAAAATCTTCCCGAAAAAAATCCTGCAGTACACTGACAGACCAGTTAGCTTTACTACAGGCGAGTACATAGCAAGTTTGGTCCATAAGCACGACTCCAAGATGTGGTTGATGAGGTCATGTCAGACCATTTTTGTTATGGTGCTAAAGACATTGCATCTGGTGGCAGACAGTCCTTCAACATTCAGTTGGAAGATGCGACCAGTGTAGCTTGGCTTGCAGAAATGCAACCAGAATCTAAAAAATCTGGTCAGCGGGTGGCATCGTTAACTTAAATCTAAGCAGAGAAGGTGGAAAAGGCTGATGTCGTCTCCCCTTTACAACAGATAACAACAGTTCGCATAATTACACTACCCTGCTGTCATTTGTGTTTAAGGTTCATGCATTTTGACAGTGGCATTAACAGAATAATTACACCATAAAATAACAGTACCACAAAAAACGGGCAACCTATGAAATTGTCTAAAACACCGGGACACGAATAAAAGTAAAAACAAAAATAAATGGAAACAACACCTGCAACTTACCTTCTTGCTGTGATGTGACTCCGTCGTGTCATCATGTCTCTTGTCGCGACGTTCGTCATCTCTGTGTTTGTCACTCTTCTTACTTCGTTCACCGTCACTGCCCGTCCTGTCTCTATCATCAGCATGTCTTCTCCGATCTGACTTCTCTAACTTTCCACCCACGGAATCGACGTCTGCCTTGCGATGCTTCCTCTCCTGCCTGTCATGGTCATCCTCTCCACGCTTCTTCGACAGTCGGCGCTCTTCGTCCTTGCAACAATCAACATTTAACTATGATAAATAAAGCAGTATGTGGCACAAACTACGCTACAATTTACCGCCACTTCCTTGAACACACTTGCCACGATTCTGAAATCTGTGAAATAACTGTGACACAAAAATGTACGATTGCGCTGCTCCGCTGTCACCTAACAACTCTAGGCAAGTAGTTCAAACACATCCGTATCTATGTTACTAAGCAGCATTATTTGTTACTGGCCAAATGGCAGTGATGCTCCACAGTGGGAAACGTAACTGCAGCCTAGTTGTAATGGCAGCCTAATGCGGGGCTTATAACTAAGTCATTTATGTCCTGACTGGCGAGTCCAGGGCCACGTTAAGCTACTCAGCAAGAAGGTATGATTCAGCTGTTTGCTGCAGCAAAGTGTCATGTGACGCCTTCCCGAGTGAAGCGCTATATGAAGCAGATAAAGCGCTTGCAAAGTTCGCTACAGCACCATGGGAGTGTGCGTGTTTACAAGATGGCAGACAGAGCAGGCGGTGAATCGCAAATGTATGTTTTATTCTGTTATTTTGCGTAATATGAGTATTAACAGCCTCCATCTTTGTTTACGTCTGCTTTGTAAAATGCTGCATTGCTGCTTCGCTGCAAACCGTTAAGTAAGTATGCAGCAAGACCCAGAAGCGCTAACTTGCACTTAACACAGCCCAGGACTGGCTTCTTCGCCTGTATCGAATATGGAAACGCCTTTTGTTTTTAAACGAGTAACATGTAAGACTCAAACAAAGACAAACAACAAAAGTTCTGTCGAAGCTATACAGCGTCTGAACAAATAACAGTTTGGCCTGGGCTAGATCAATTCTACTCGGATGCTGAAGCCCATAACAATACAGTTATATACATTTTTAGGCCAACTCAGCCTTCCATCCCTCCAGGGGTCAGTAAATGAGTACCAGCTTCGGCTGGGAAGGCAAAGGCAGGTATGGTTCATTCAGTTAGCGGATGTGTGCAGGGTGTGCAGGTAAAACTGTGAGATCCCTTGAGAACGCATGCTATACATAAGCGCCTTAGAAATGTGATCACGACAAGACGCTATACAAATCTGCAAAACTATTGTTCATACACACTTCATCTCTCGTCCGATGCTTCTCTCTTCGCTCTTTGTCTCTGTCACGTCGACCAGAATCTTTGGACTCAGGCTCGTCTCTACTTCTGTGTTTCCGTTCCTTCCCATCACCGATATCTTTGTGTGATCTGCTGCTGCCATCCAACTGCACACATTCGATCAAGTAACTCAATAATTTGTACAGAATACGCAAACACACAAGTGGTAGTTGTATTTCTGCATGTGAATCAGCCTTCTGATTAATAAAATTAACCGGAAATTACCACTGCAGACCACAATATATATTGAATTAATTCGCTCATATGGTGAACTGCACTGTCAGCAAAAAAACTCGATTCAGCAACATACAATGAACCACATTATGGAGGCATGCCCAGCAGACATGGGTCAATTACAATTGTAATTGTAATTACTTACAGTTAGCCAATGTAATTACATGATTATCTTCAATTGTCACTATCTTCAACAAAAAAATCATTACTAAAACTTCTAGTTGCTAGCACTTATTATCTTAATTCCTTACGATAATGTTGTTAACGTGGTATATTTTATTTATGAGTATCCTTTTAATACCTATCGAGTTTAATTGTATCGAGTTTAATTGTAATTGGTAAAAATGTAAATGACCTATGTCCGATGCCCACTGACCAAACATGCTGATGATGGCCATGTACAACAGCATTCTACTGACGACAATGCGGTCACCTGGCTAAGAGTGCGGCAATGAAAGCATTCGCAAAATAAATAGGCTAAATATACTGCGAATAAGCTCGTTATTAGTAGCCACCGGGTACCATGTGATGCAGCAAATATGTCAACAAAATTATAAGACAGACAAAAAGGACAGTAGAAAAGTAGCATAAAACTAAGGCAGGAAAACAGCAAAAAGTACAGTTTTCATCCACAGACTTTCTGATACAATCAAATACAATATAATCAGTGACCTGACATGTTCTAGATACTCAATACAGGGACAGAAACTTATGTGAGCAATCAGTCTCGAAAAATCAATGTGCTAATGACCCGAAAGGTACGTAAATTTTCCAATGTAACAGCAAAACTTCCAATCATCATCATTAAGTTTATTTCAGACAAAAGTCCATAGTCACATTACAAAAATAAAAGAAAAAAAAACACACACACACATGCCAATTAATGGTAAGCAGCAAAAACAGTAACAGCACATGCAATCCAATGTATATACATATGCATAGGGTACAGTCACGAGCAAATATCATACCTCAGAGAAATGCCTCGAAGAGCGACCGTGATCCTTGTCTTTATCTACCTCACTACGATGGCGTCTCTCACGATCTCGGCCATCACCACCGTCTTCTCGATGCCTCTGATCTCTATGCTGACTCCGGGTACCATCGTCTCTATGACGAGTCCAGCCGTCGTCATCGTCGTGACGACGCCGTTCGTCTTTTCTGTCGCGATGCTTTTTCTCATCTCGGTTGTCTCGCTGCTTTCTTTCTCCATCATGATGCCTTCGATCCCCTCCGTCCTCTCGATGTCTCCTCTCGTCATCGTGACCTCTCTTAGTTTTAGTATCACGATCATCTACAGCTGTTTGCATCATCACTTAACGTTACCAGACAGCAACAGATTAGATAGCTTTCACACTCAGTTACATTACATTACATTAGAATTATTTAGAGTGGCTTACATTGTGACCTTTCACCTTCACATGATGACCTTGATACATGAGCTTGATCTGAAGATTCCGCAGATGTGCCTGCATATCAAAATGAACTTTGTGGGTTAAGACTTTCGAAAGTTCGAGCATTACAGACAGACAGAGACCTAGACAGATGTGACCAAATGCACTACCATGCCACTTCACGGGTGGTAATAAGTGCCAACATTTCAACAGCAACCAGCATGGACATACAAGTGAAGAGAACAAGGTACATCTAACGGAACTGAATACTGAACATGCAAATTGTGAAACCATTAACCTGTCTTTTTGCTACTACGAGTTGCTTTGTCATCTCTTGCATCCTGAAACCGCAGATATTTAACTGAAATTACCAAAACAGTTGCAACAACAATTTGCAATCAGAACTTTAACAAGACTGCCTTCTAATCTAAGGCCAAACACCCGCGAATGCGTGCATTTAGTTAGGCATAGTTACTCCCGGTCACACATATGACACATAATGAAAATGGCGGGCACACCAATCGATCCGCCGTAGCTGAATGTACTATATACTGCATGCAAACTTCAGCGCTGTATGTGTTACAGAAGCGGAGGTTATTGGCAATAGGACTTTCAATCTGCAGGGAAGTGGAGATGTCTTGGCATGCAGTTTTACGTCGCGGGAATACGCACTGCCACGTTTTTGCTCCTATGACCTTGACCTTGACCTGATGACCTTCATATACAAACTTAACCTGTATTGCCTGGACATACACCAAATGTGCAAATATGAATTTCCTGCATCAAGTCTTTCGAAAGTTATCATCTGACAGACATACAGACATACATACAGACAGAGAAACAGACAGAATCGACCAAAATTATAAACCACGCCGCTTCGCGAGTGGTCAGTAAAAGCACTCAGCACTCCACTGTTCAGGTGCTTGGGCTAGGTCATCAGGTCGAGTGGGATGCAAAACCCTACTAACACAACTCAAATCAACCAAGTTGTCAGTAAAATGGGACTTTTACTGAAGCAGTGGAGCAGTTTCGGTGATGATATCGACAGTTCATTCGCTGTCGCAATCTCACTAAACTAAAACTAAAGGTCGCAGTGTTCTAGCAATAACATGCCTGACTGTGGTGCAACAGATCCCAGGACTGAAACCCACCCCACCGTGGGCACTTTGTGTGTTCGTTGCAAAACAACTGCGATATACACCCTTAGACACGGGCTGCATATCCTCACTGTCTTGTCTAGGTCAACTCAGCCTTCTAGTGGTGGTCTGGCACAGCAGTAGCGTGTGGTCTTGATCAACAAAGTTAACCCACGTGGGGCCGCCCGGTTAGTACTAGGATGGATAACCTTGTCCGGGTTAATTCCCGGTGCGGGGCATTTATCTCGGTATGTGACCAGCCACCCAGGTCAACTCAGCCTGGCCATCCCTTTGTGGGTAGGCACAACAAGTACCAGCCAAAGAGCGGTGACACCTTGCGGCTGGGAAGTAAAGGCAGGTATGGTTTGTGTGTGGGTGGCAGGTAAAACTGTGTGATCCCATTGTTACACATGGGCTATATCTGAATGCTTCAAAGATAAAGGGCTTATAATAAAACGCTATATAAATACATCTGTTTACTTTACTTTTTCACTTCTACTGTTGGGATGGTAAAATGAGTGTCAGCTTTCAGGATAAGTTACACTAAATGGCAATGTTAAGTGCGGATGAGAGTAGCCTACAGTCAGTGGGCTTGGACTTGGGCTGAGCATCGGCAGCCACTCAGCACTTCTACACTTATCAGGCAGCATCACAGCCATTGTTCTCAAGTATTAGTATTAAGGCCACCACCATGTTAGTTCAGGCCCAATGCACATCCAGACGACAACAACAGCAGAAATCTCAATGCATATTAATCAACTATAATTAATAATGCAAATATCTGTTAATAATAGACAAAATAACCAAAGTACACTCACTCTCAGTTTACGTTCCAAATCATTTGCTTTCCACGTGTCTTCCTTACTCTGAAACAGAAATGCATGTCATCTGGAGATTACAAAGTAAAGTTAAAACCATTTTATTTAGTTCTTGTATACCCGGTACTTCCCATTTTCACATGTCCACTATCATTGACTTGCTAGATGCACTACTATACATCTAAAGCAAGGCTGCATCAAATCAGTAATTTCTTACCTGAGCACATAGACAATTACTTGAGTACCAGTACTCACAAAAACAGGAGTTTATTATTCCACGAAGAATAAATTTTAGATCATGGACTGAGCCATCGATATGACGGGTCTCATCATCACGAGTGGGACTTGTTGTGGGCAAGAAGCCCAATCCGTGAGCGACACATCCGGTGGCAGATCTGGCACTCGAAGTTGCTGGTGGATGGTGGACCAGATTTGCGC
>Ga0049105_1000391_pt1 | contig 14634 bp, 11 predicted proteins | sample WorMetvaBAHAMAS1_FD_61260 | JGI IMG/M metagenome (GOLD analysis project Ga0049105, IMG submission 61260) | Worm MetaG Olavius vacuus BAHAMAS.1 | ecosystem: Host-associated > Annelida > Digestive system > Unclassified | place: Germany: Marburg | collected 2013-04-09
AAAATTTCACGTAGAAGGGGTCGCCCCCCACCAACCATTCTTCCTCTCAGAAAACTAGGATAAATGTTCTTTCGTATGGTATATAAATCTGGACAGATCTTTCTACCGTTTTGTCACAATACACGTGTGTGACAGACAGACGGACGGACAGACAATTCTCATCACAATACCGCGTCTGCATTACATGCAGCGTAGTAAAAAGAAATAAGACTGACAATGAAAAGTAGAAATATTATAGTTATTAGTTAAGAAATGTAGAAATCTCCTTAAACACTAACAACCCCCCCCCCCCAGATCGCAATTTTCTGGTGGCACTAAACCAACAACAACGTCACGCTTCCACTTAAACTTTGTTTTCAGATCTTAGATAGAAAAATATGACTGGCTAAAATACAACTTACCCGACCACTAAACGTATAACTAACTAAAGAGCACAAACAACCCAGCCTACGCTGTGGCTGGGGTGTCCAGTGAGACATAGTACAGAATAGTTTTGATAGAAACCTTGTCGTCTCTTCCTATCAGCTCCATACTGATCATCGTCACTGTATCGTTTGCCTGATGAGTAACGAGGCGAGCTGTCAACTAACACATCGCAACAACCACATGTTACTACCAATACTACTACAACTACTACTACTGCAAATAACAACACTTCAGAGTAAAGTACAGCGACACGACAGCCGTGAGGGCACTTTACAAAATTTACATTAACATGCTGCATATAGCAGGAACAGTGGCGTATGGCAGATGACTGTCGGCTTACTTCCAATGTCAGCACGCACCGACTCCGATCGACCGACACAGCGATGTGCATCGTCCGACGTTCCAATAACAGTTTCGACGACCAGTATTTTGTGGCTGCTGGACCACGCTGCCAGTCCATCTACGGCAGTGCGACAGTCTTGGACAGTTTAAACGGTTGTTGAAGACCCAGCTGTTCGGTGTTTGGTACCACGGCGCTTTGTGACGCCTTACTTAAGAGCGCTGTTTAGAAATCATCTTACTTACTTACTTACTTACTTAGTGCCAGATTTCTGTCAGCCCTACAACTGACGGAATAGGCGACACTTGGCTAGCACTGCATTTGCAAACAAACTCACTGTACATATTACCAACATCCGAGTGTCTGCATATAGAAACCTCGCAATTGGTAGGCAGCAAACATCCATGCTTCGAGAACTCTCTATAAGTCTGTGTAAAACGGCAATAAAGTCCTCCCTGTGACAATTTTACTATTAGTATCATTAGAAATAATAATATCGAAAACGATGAATAAATGCACCACAGCTGCAGTCAAAAAATACCAGAGCTGAAGTTTGTGCCGTAGTTCTGAGTGCCGCGCAGACCAGTCGCAGCAAAGTTAGCACCGGCCAACGACCTCTGAAAGTTTGCCAACGGGCCGAACTGTAGGTCCTCAAGTAGAGGTCGCGGCGGCTCGACAGTTGGCAACTTGTGCCTGTGTCCAGACAGAACAGATTCACATAATGTGGCCACATCAGTAAACATTCACATAACATTATCATTATATCTCCAACAGTCTGTGTTATGTCAAGTTACAACGTCACGGCAGTTAGTAAAATGTGCATATTATTATTATTATCTAAATGTTATAGGGTTCCCACTCTTCTGGATGAAAAAAAATTCCAGGAATTTCCAGTCCAATTTTAGAATTTTCCAGGTGCTTTCAGTCACAGTTCGGAACCAAATATCAAACACATTTGGTCCGCAATGGCTACCAAATAGCTACCAAACATAATTGAATGCAATCATAATGTCGGTGGACTCTATGAATCTACAGAGTACAAAATATACAGAGAACAGAGCTATAAGCTCCCCCAGCCGTTCCAGGCAGAGCGCCGGCCGCCAAATGGTTTTACCATATTTTAAGCACTCAGATGCCTTCTCCTGACACTTCAGTGTAAATAGACTTATCATGCCAAAATTCCAGGTCTAACATAAAATTCCAGGAAGAGTTTTCCAGGATAGTGGGAACTGGGAACCCTGTGTTAGTGTTCTTTACTGCTCTAGTAAGCAACTCCTAACATTATAGTTTTCTTGAGCGCCAAATACACATAACATTACACGGTAAGTACAATATGTATAACCAACGCTGAGCGACACAGTCAGATTCAGTTACACTGACACTGACAAATTCAATGGATATATTTATACAAGACTGCCCTCCAATCTACAGTAATGCCAATGATGGTCTGATGTACACATCAACATAACTGCACAACACTGGCAACTCGTCAAACTAGTGATGCAAGACAGAATGTAACGATGTAATACTGTTTGTCCCAGTGGCTTAGCACACTGTGTGCCAGACTTGAACAACTTACCAGCAAGGCCTGGGTTCAACTCCCGGGACTGCCAAGTAACAAATGACCAGCAAGGCCTGGGTTCAAGCCCTGTCACAATTACAATTGAGCACACTTTGAGACTAATGACTTGTGCCACAAGAGGCTTCAACATCCATGACCAATGCTGTCTCTGGGCTTACGATCTTTCAAAGAAGAAAATAAGTTTTGATAAAGCTCGACTCATTTCCTCTGCAGTGCTTTGAGTTGATGAATAAACCCAATTATGCTAGCACACAATCCCATGGGCCCACCCAGACAAGAAGGCGGGCTCAAGAAGCAGCCAGTGCCTTTCACCAAGTTATGGCTATAAGCAGTGCCTTAGCACGGCCTACCATTATGCAGAACTCAGCACGTCTTCCCCAGCACTGAGTGACCTTATTGCAAGACACAAATATGTATGCATTAGTATCAACTAAAATGCACTGGAGTTGAGCTGATACATACGTCAAAGCACTGACAAGACCCTGCAGCTGGTTCACCAGTTTGTCAGCGACATCTTCACGGCGTGCTGGAAAGTTGGCTGCCGTATTACGACCGCCGCCGCGTGGCCCTCGGTTGTAGTCACGTCTGCAATGTACACATCAACAGCACAGTAGTACTGGTACACTGCAATGTGTCAACTGACTGTTATTTGTACATCAATGGAAGATCAGTCAAAAGACAAAGAACAAGATGGACTGAAGATATCACGGAATAAACCAAATGCGGTAAAAATTTCAAATATGACAAGTGACTCGGTAACTGGTTTTCAACAGGCTGCAAAAACTATAAACAGAATGGACAGCACAGTCTTACAGATATCTGCATTTGTCACCAATTTATTGCAACATCTGACAGTAAATCACTGCAGATTGTGATAATGGAGATACACTGCAAAACAGAATGACTACGTCACAAAAATCATAAGTAAATCAAAAAGCGGACCATTAATAACATGAATAACAAGTTAAAACTGCTCCAATATTTTAAAGAACAAACACAGTAAAGTAGACAAAAGTTTCATGTCCACAGAAAACTAATCAGCCCTTCAAACTGATGCAGGCTCTACCTTGGTGGACTGCGTCTTGGAGATCGGCGATCTCTGTACGGACGTCGCTCCCTGGAGCTGCGCTCTTCCTTCTTCGCAGAACTTCGATCTTCTTTCTCCTTCTCCTCACTTTCTTCCTTGGCTGGCGGCACATACTCAGGACACGGAAGATGGAGCACTTCACGTCTTCTCTTGTCTCGATCCATACGTCGTGTCAGCACTTGTAGTTTCTAACACATCACACACTTTCTGGTTTGACTACAGATGTGAACGCCTGCGTCGCCCGCGACCTCTTCCCTTACTTGCAGTACACAAGTTCAATCGGTGGAGGCGCCATCTGGTGAACGCTTACGAGATAAAGGCAGGCATGGTGATTACTGCAGGTAAAACTGTGTGATCCATGCCTCAGCGCTTTAAAGTGGTTTGTATACCATGCAAGGCGCTATACAATACAATACAATACAATACAATACAAAAAAATTTATAGAGCGCTATAGCCGAAAAATCGAATCAGAAGCGCTTTTTGCGTTACCTTTTACTGTTGTACATACAATTTACTAACTCTGCAGTATTATTTTAGCATTTCATGCACTATTTATCTGTGAATGGTTTGCAGCTGACAAGGATCTATTAAACGAATGTCATGCATGATTTTTAAAAGCATCTCCTATTCTTTTTATGCACGTTACATACTGACCGACTATCCACAAACATAAAACAATTCTCAAAAACTTTGTTGACCTTAAAGTGCTTCCATCAAACTTATATTTCTACTGTCGGCACTAATCTCAAAACAATCACGAGACACAGCATACATCTGAGATTCGCCAACTTCACGCATCAACTAAAGGCCAGTGCAGGAACATGACTGATATGTCACTTGACACTTCAAGTCTCAATTAGCTAGTTGCCTAATTAATGCTTGGCCACTACGGGCAAATGAAATGGGCAGCGACCAATCAGCTGTCAGGTCGGGTCATTGTCGTTTAAATAATTTCTTTTATTGAACCAGATTTATTTGACAACAATGTGCCGTTACATAATACCACTCAGATTTATCTTATCAATCTGCTCTGGAAATTAAGGTTAGACTTACATTTGCACTATTTTCGCATTTTTTTGCGGAGAATAACGACAATGAGCACCTTATCTTCCGCGAATTTTACATAAGGTAACATCTTGCTAAAAGAACGCACCCAAACGATCAACAAAAAATAAAATTACATATTCTATTCCATTTTGTTGTGGATTGTTTGCCCATAGTGGCCACGCATTAATTAGGCAACTAGCTAATTGTCCAGTTCTACTTATCCGTATGCAAAATGGCCACCGAGTGTCAATGATATTCATTAAAACAAACAGTGATTAAGATTCACAGAAATACTTATCATTGTCTAACTAAAACTGCATTTTATGCTGGTCTTGTTGCATTTTATGCATGGAGCAGGTTGCAGCAGAGTTTTAAGAGCAACTCAGAATCAAGTGCTATTGAGCTGTTGAATGACAAGTCATGCAACAAGCACCTGTTCAGTGTCTGATATTTCCCACTTGGGTCGACCGTGCGGCTTGTCAATGATCTTCTGCAGCTTGTGTGCTTGTTCCGACCAGTACAGACGCAGCGAATCTCTCAGCAACCCTACACAACGCCACCATATACATCATCATCATCATCACATGGTATTTTTAGAATGGCCTAAGCAGCAACGCCACCACGAGGACCACTATACAGATACTTTCTATATGATAAAATTTCACGCAATCACACAAACAGTGACAATTAACATTTCACTGCATTACAATTACTGATGGTAACATTTTTAAGACTGTCAGACTGCCGAACTGGCAATTCTGTAAAAGCATGATGGTGCACTAAACTTAAGATTTTTTTCTTGACCACTCTGTAGTAGTATTGTCACGATTTCTAGATTTTCAATGACGGTAGGTTTTTGGCCAAAACGCAGATTTCGGTTCGGATTTGGTAGTCTGGATGAAAGCGTTGTAAACAAATCTTACGGTCCAGTATGCTAGCATGAATGCAAATATCTCAGTTGCACACATCCACTTATTGACTTTAAAACCATGAACAATGCTATGAACTAACCAAATAGTCCCAACTGAGAAATGTTGTCAAATATACATAAATCAAATAGTTTACAGTTTTTGCAATTTTTGAAACACTCTGAAAAGTTCTTTTATGAGTAATCTAACCTGGTAGAATAAATTCGTCAAATTCATCCATACAATGTTAGCATATACGTGAGCCTCAAAACCCAGGTTTCCGCAATGGACTGCTTTTTTTTAAAGTCGTAGGTTTCGGCGGCAGTTTCGAATACCTACAACACTACTTTGTATATAACTAATGTCAATCTCTCAGTTGCAACATACACGACACAGTACAGCTCACCAAATTTGTTTTTCTTCTCTGAGATGGCCTGAATGACGTACAACTTTTCACCATTGATCTCTGCCTCTTTGTACTTTTCTGACATCTCATAGGCAGTTTTCTCGTTGGCACATTCGAGATAAGCATAGCTGAAACACAGAGTCACTGGTGCAGTGCTTACGAATCACCAGAACACTGTTAAACAACTAATCTGAAGAAAATATAATGAAATAAAACATCAATCACATTTGCTATATTTTGGAGAAAAGTGATACAATAATGGCAAACAAAATTAACAGAACAGCAGTAACTCTGCAAACTGGAAGTAACGATAAACTATGCTTAAACGCTACACCATTATAAATCATCAAATGAGTCAAAACGAAGAAATAAATGAATGAATGAACGAATGAACTAGATGTAGTAAGCGCAGAGGCAGCGAAGTGCTGTGTAAGTGTGGGTAAGTCCCGAATGCACATCGGCCTGTGGCAAGCAATGTCGTCCAAAACTTGTCCAAATTTAAAGAGAAACAACAAATGAAAGATGCCTCGCTTGCAGCACAGATGGTGGTCCTGTCGGCTAGTGTTGCAATACTGGCAATCTCACATCACAGACACAGCTCATCTTAGCAGCCGAGACGACCGTGTGTCCAGTGAGATGACTGATGTTAGTCCAGTAGTTAACAGAGAAAGCTCGAGACGAGATGCTCAATCGGCGGCCAGCACACCGCGGCCGAAGACGCGACATTTACCCGAGACGTTCCGACGTTTCCTCGTTGCATGGCATAATCACTTGCAGCGCTTCAGGGAAGTGTTCTCGTAGCGTAGACTCGGTAGTGTCAGCCGGCAAGTTGCCAACGTAGAGCAGGCGATAGAGTGACGGGCCTGAAACATATCAACTGCCGTTTACACCGTCGTATCACCACTAATGACGATGGATGACAGCGTCACTCGGTCAGTGTCGCAATGTTCTCCGCAGGTTGCATGGACTGCCTTGTGCTCAGTGTTCAATGACAGGCAACCACCATAGCAAACAGTTCAGTTAAACACATTTACACATTATCACTGCTTCATTTTTACGCTAACATTTTAATGTTTTACACACCTGATACAACCATACTAATACAGCATAGCCGCAATAAGATATTAACTTCCTTAGCACATTATTTAGAGTCAGAAAATCAACTCGTCAGTGTTAATTTATTTTACACGAAACTTTGGATGAAGCAAATTACTTACGACATACAAAGCAAAGTACTCATGATATACTTTACACCATTAACTTTTATCATAACACCTTTATATAAATTTCAATGCGACCGGTTTTTCAATTTTTTTAAATTTAACATAAGACGTTTATTGTTTAATGACTGACTGTAGAACATCAACTATGTATTATCGCAATAACTGGTAAGTTTTATATTACTTAACAAACACTGCTTAAAAATGCATTATCTATGCTAGCGGTATCATCAGTTGTAAAAGCTATCATTTAGTGCATACATTTCTGATCAGGCCACACAAGTGGCATAAATAATAACTACTTAACAACATGAATTAATTGCACAGTCACATCATCATCTACAGAAACAGCCACAGCGAACCTCGTCGTTCACAGTCGTCCTTCCTCAGCTTCGACATGATATGACCTGCAGTTACATTATGGACCATGATATACACATACACACAGTAACAGTTACATGCTACAAAAATGTCGCGAGTTCTACGCTGCAGAATAATGTCATTGTTTGATGCAAAGCACTTTCCATTAAATGACTTTAACACTGTACCGTACACACTAGAATTCAACTGGCATGGACTGCAGTGCAAATCCAGATCCGGGCAAATAATTTGTGATTTCATGTCGAGATTTCTAGTATGCACACTTTGAGATATTAATTTCTTGGTCAGGTAAGAGTGTTTGACAGTGACCTCTGTCACCACAGCTGCCTCTGAAGTAATGATTTTATGGGGGTATAAAAATTATCATTACTATTATTATTATTACTATTATCATTAATCCTGTTTACCCATAACACGGGTTTTATCTAGATCAGTGGAGCAAATCTATCGATATTATTAATAGCAGGGTCGGCATCAAGCAAGCTGCAAATGTTCTTGCAGTTCTGTCAACTTTGTTACTTTCTTCTTCAGTATCAAATAATACAGTTGTAATAAATGGAACTCCCAACATGGCCGCCGCTAATTTCGTTGTAATAACTAACGGAGAGGGGTGTGCGCTTAATGGAACAGCCATTGTGGCAGTGTTTATCGACCAATAGCGTGCCACGTGCTTTCTTTCCGCGAGTTGCGACTGGTTGTAGATTGTCGTTAAAAATAGACCGGAACTTGCCGCCATCTATGGAGGGGACCTGTCCGGTGGATACATGATATGATTCGCCGTGAATAGGAGGTACGGCATCTGGATAGAATATTTATACAGATCTGTGGGTGGAACATGTTACCAGCTTTACTGCATTCAGAGAATGACTACTGCTACGCTAGACATTTGTTGTTGAAGGCTGAGGCTGCGGTGCATAGTGACATGTTGTTTTAGAGTTTCTTACTTACTTAATACAGTTAATCACCGACAACCATACAATAATGAGAAACACGGCATGCATTATGTAGAACACTGCATGACAAGCTACATACTCTCAGAGTCATCTTGAGTGAAATGTTTCACTGTAACACCCTCACGGAAGTTCTGCAGCTCATCAATGCAATTCTTTGCCTCAGGAATCTCAGAAAACTTCAGCTTCAGATATCTATATGACAACAGCTCCACTACTCACCGACATGCATACATACAGCTAGAATGAAATGTACACACAATATACTCATACTGATTACGGAACAATCTTGGGGTGCCACTTTCCAGTACCAATCAAATTCCTAACTACTCCAGGTATTTTGAGTTATGGACTCCGTGGTATTACCAGTACAAATAACGATGTGTCACTTTTAACCGGTATGTTTATAAATGACCATAAATATACATAAAAGTGAACAAATCAAATTAATGAAAGATTATCTAGTATACATCACATTAAACACAGCAACAATCAACATCACAACACAGTTTCCTCGACTCCTCCCTGATCACTTTCAAACTCCTGGGACTTCTGCAGGTTTTTTCCCACGAAAACTACAAAAAAAATAATTCAATCTCCTTCTTGGCAAATCAGGCAGATGCACTTTCCACCACCACAGCAGCATTACACAGTAATAACACAATGACGACAGAGATGATAACGACACAGCTCGTTATAGACACCCGACCACACAGCTTGTTATAAACACAGACCCTTTCGGTGGTTTGCCTGGCATTGTGTCTTCAAGAGTGAGTTCAATTGATGACGCACTATCTGTCTGTTTACGAATGGCATCGCTGTACATGTCGGCCATTGTCACTGGATACATCACTATTGTCTGCATACGACCGTAGATTTCCAGGTCTGGTACACACAGTCAACACACACTAGCGAATGTTTACACAAGGGAAGTTTGTTAATCTGCTAATCCAGTAATAAAACTCTCTCATTCTACTAATGCCCAACAGTAGCACTGGTCTTTTCAAAGTGCAATGTAACATAGCCACAGTTTTACCACATGCATTTACATAAAGGTAAAAGTGAAGTTTTCATAACTCCATGAAATTAGAGTAATGTATAAATGTACAGCAAGCAGTTACCTTTGGTGATCTCTTCTCGGAATGGAATGGTGATTTTCTTAGATTGCCAAATGACATAAAATACATCCTCTACAATATGCACATACAACCAGAGTTAAACAGTCGTTTTATACATAAAGAGACAGATAGATACACAGATCTTTAGTAAAGACAATTTGGCAAAATGCCATTGTCACAAATGTAGTATGTACAGTTAAATGTTAAGAAAGTTAACAATATAGTGTTATTCAGTACGTGTCTTTATAAGGCATGTAACAAAATTAGAGTCTGTGAGGTGCCCAGTTCTTTCAGGCATGTCTCTGTTGTATGCTCTCTGGCATAGCTGGTAATGTTGTGAGTGACGCTGCTGATAATGGTAGCAGACTGTAAAGGCAGTGATCAAGTAATCAATACAGAACGTGCTTACATGGAGACGTGGCCAGCACTGTACAAATAATAACAGTACATAAAATACACAACAGTAAACAGTTACTAAAGACAAACAAGTTGTTATAGCTCGTAGTAGCAGAAAACAGATGTGATTTGAGATGCTTCTTAAAAGTGTTCAGACTGGGTGCACAAAGAATGTCAGCCGGAAGTGCATTCCAGGTGCGTGCACCAGCAACTAAGTGCATGATTGCCCAGGGTATAGGACTTCACAGCACACTTGCATGCAGCATGGCACAATAGTGAATACAGTAATTAATAACAATCTTATAATTCATTCACTAACACTGGCAACGTAACAAATGACAGTACGACCAACAACTACCAGTGACAACAATAAAGATGACCCAAGTCAAAGAGGAAACAGCACGTGCAAAAACAGACACAAAGAAATGCAACAGAACAATGTGACTTACAGGTGACTACACAGGAATGATAATGATGGAAAGTTGATAACGAGAAAGACAATGGTAATTAGTATTTCAGTAACATGCTCTAAATGGACTGCTACTTACTATCTTTGTCGACATCAACCGATAGTTCTCCACCCTCCTCATCATTTGTAATATGTTCTTCATCAACTGCCTCCATGTCACCTTTCTCATCCACCTTACGATCATGCTCTGCCTCTGATGCCTTCACTTCATCAACTACTTCCACTTTGAGTAGGTCTGCCTCTGTACTAGGCTCTTCAGTAGTCTTCACTTCATCTGTTCATCGAGCAAACACAACACATGCATCTACAAATACTCACTACATATAGTTCTACGTGTAAACTGACACAGCATCTCTCAATAATGTGCAGTTTTTGTTTTTGCACAACATGTTAAAGTAAGTAGGTACATAAATCTATTTATACACAGCACATTTAAAGGAAAAGTCAATAATGTGCCGTGGTCTCGCTATACAGGAATGGGGAATGATGACAATAAACACAATAATATCACAGTTCACAGTAATATGAGAAACATTCTAAGATTATCGACGCAACTTCAAATCATGCTTAATTACCACCAGTACTATTACCAATAAAAGTTCACATGCCATTAATGACCTACACACTAAATGTACATTTCGCAGAGTACACAAGAATGTACATTACAACTAGTTTATTACTAGATACAAAGCCAATCTTCTAGAAATATGAAATCTAGTATTCTATCTGTTATTAACAATTAGCATTTTCCGAAAAAAAAATCTATATTACCATCTCCTTCATTCCACTCCACAAATTCATCATTGTCATCATCAGCATCTGTAGTTTCAACAGCATTAGTTTCGTCTTGAGCTGTTGTATGAGCCTCCTCATCATTCTCGTTCTTGTCTACTTTATCATCAGTCAACACATCTTCTGACTGCAGCACATCTTGAGCATGCTCTTCAGCACCTGTGAACAGCATTACAGTTACAGTTCTGCACTTCAAGTACAATGCACACTAGGGTTAGATCGATACTGTGCAGGCGCCCGATACCCGATACTATCGGCTGCAGCTATACTGATACCGATACCGGGTTGTACAAATTTTTGTACTGAAAATGCGATTATGTGCAGGGTATAGGTGTGTGCAGGTTATATATGTATGATATATGTATGCAGGGTATATGCGCGAAAATACAGTATAAACTTGAAACTACAGGCGTGCGTTGCAACAGTGTTGACTGTTGAGACAGGTAAACGAACAACAGGACTACTGGTATTGGCGCTGATACTCAAGTAAGTATCAGCCGATACCGATACCCACCTATACTGGCAAGTATCGGCCGATACCCGATGGTCTAACCCTAATGCACACTGCACGCTACGGCACTGAGTAAAACTTAGGCTCATTAACTACCATCAGCATTTTTCAAGGCATACAACTTATATCAAATGCACGATACAAAACTAAATACAAAAGCTGCATGTAGTAGTCATGGCTAAACCAGGTCTTCCACTATATTCGGAGTCTGCTGTAGTGATCTGGACTGGACTTACGTTGTTTAAACGACTATGGCACACAGTTGTTCACTTTAGCAATAATGCTGATTAACTGTAAGTGGTAACTCTAAGTAGCAAACAAACTGTCAACTACTACTGCACCTGACCATCACATTTATCCCATTTTAAAATATGGAAACTCTTACAGTCACTGGGACCCACCCACAGTGGACAATGTAGGCTATGTGTCAAACCGCCAATGGGAGAGGGTGATGGGGTATCTGTGCGTGCTAGTCGGCTGTAGATACCGGTAACACTGTACGGTAGACTGAACGCGGGGCCTGCTTGCTGCTAGGGTACTGTACCAACAGACTGATTTGGTCCAAACTATTCAGTGTTCTCAGACCATGTAGGTCCAATTTTGGCCATATTGTGCAACATCTACTGAAGGCACCTTTATATTTTAGACACTGACCATAATTAACCGATGATACACATATCGCGGTGTGATATCACTCGATCTCCGAGTTGGCACCCTATTGAAAGAAGAAGAAGACATCATTCAGTCTGATATTATGCTCTCAGTGAGAATGAAACATGTGAAATTTGGTACATACTGATAAGCAGACGGTCAGCCATCATGCTGCCAGCGCAGAGCCTGTGATCAAAGGCAGCTGCTGTCGCCACATCACAGCAGTTACCAGTCATCACAGGAGATCAGTATTGCCTGCGAGTACAGTGAGAGTATCAGGCGAGTACTGATACTCAATTTACCCAATACCGGTATCATTCAAACCAAAATTACTTTGCATGTTTTATGTTTGTGACAGCCACAAGACCAGCTTTCGCTGCCTTGAGTTTGTGACAGGCTGTTTACATTATTGTGAGTTGTGTTTTCATTTTCTTGAAAACAGAATCAATCAATCAATAATCAATCAACAAACATACCAGACTGGCAAGCTTCAAGGCGGGCGACCAGGTCAGCCTTACGGCCAGTTGTCTGCAGACCTCGCTCCACTAGAGCAGATTTCAGAGCAGCAACAGTTAGTGATGACCAGCTCGGCTGTCCACTCTCACCAGCATCATCATCACCACCGACTTCATACATGTCACTGTCCGCCGGCTCCAGTTCACCCTCGTGCACTGATTCCTCGACAGACATTGCTACATCCATGCAAAACAAGACTTCCAGTTTAAATGACAATGTGGTGATTTGCGGTGTTTAGGCACACCATGAGCACACGGGAAGTTATAAATGCGAAAGTGCGAAAGCGCGAAAGTGCGAAAGCGGAAAAGTGCGAAAGCAAACATGTATAAAATGCGAAAGTCTGATGTGAAAGATTTCGCATTTTATACATCGCCATTCTGAGTCGATCTTTCGCACTTTCGCATTATCCGAAAAAGCGCGAGTTCATCAACATCGATCCACAAGATACTATGTCAAGCCAAAATGGAATGGTAACAGCAATGAACGCATCCTCTCGTGTGCGGTATAACAATAGACGCCCACGTCTGGGTAATTTTGTGCATTAGCCGCACTTAACATCAGATTAACAACTAATACTTGACCACCGTTCACACTATTTAGCATGTGAAGTCTGCTCTTGTGCGTTCGTTGGATGAAGTCCGTAATTATAACGGCATAAAAATGCAGAATCGTCTTATAAGTACTGATTAGAGTAACTAACTAGTATTCAACTAGTAGAGTTCTCATGGAGATTAGGCCTAACGTCAACATAGGCTAATGTCACTCGGAGATAAGCTGAAGAATAGACGGCTGTAGGAGTATCACGTCCGTTGATTTTAACAGTTACTTTCGCATTTTTATCATTCGCATTTTATAAACACTTTCGCACCACTTTCGCATTATCCCACTTTCGCATTTTTACACATGTTCACTTTCGCACTTTCGCGCTTTCGCATTTTATAACTTCCCATAGTAAAGAGCGATACAAGCCCATTGTTTGGCTAGGAAACAGTGATGAATGAATTAGGAACAATGACTAAACAGAAATTTGAATACATACTGAAAATTATTCTCGAATGAAGTGCATAAAACCACAAATAAAACAAGAATGTCAAGACAAAAATGCTGTTGTTGTACTAAAAAAAACTGTTATCAACAAACGACGACGAATATTAAAAATATGAGCCGCTTAAAGCAAGGGAATGCCCCATAATTACTGGCACTGGCAGTGGCAGAAACACGGAGACGGAGTGTCAGCACTCAGCAGAGATTGAGATTCTATATATACCGGTATGGCGTAGGCTGCCAGTCAGCTCGTCACACGGTCAACTCGTCACGCAGTCGACTCGTCACAAAGAGGCGGTCAACTCGTCACAAGCAAACAAACAAGCAAACATCAAAGCCGTACTGCCCGAGTTTACGTTCGCTAAAAAATGCACAAAAAAAATTCAGCAGAAAACAAAGTGAACAACAAAGCACACGCAGTGTTCTTGACGTCAGTTTCAACTTTCAACTGCTCCAACTTGAAACTGAACTTGTGTTTACGGTGGCGTGAAAAGGCCACACCCTACAATTCACAGCCGTCACGTCTACAGAACAGCCGTCACGTCTACAAAAGAACCGTCACGTCTACAAAACAGCCGTCACATCTACAAAACAACCGCCACGCCTACAATTCGCAGCCGTCACGCCTACAATTCACAGCCGTCACGTCTACAAAAGAACCGTCACGCCTACAAAAGAACCGTCACGCCTACAATTCACAGCCGTCACGTCTACAAAAGAACCGTCACGCCTACAAAACAACCGTCACGCCTACAATTCGCAGCCGTCACGTCTACAATTCACAACTTG
>Ga0049105_1000393_pt1 | contig 14633 bp, 6 predicted proteins | sample WorMetvaBAHAMAS1_FD_61260 | JGI IMG/M metagenome (GOLD analysis project Ga0049105, IMG submission 61260) | Worm MetaG Olavius vacuus BAHAMAS.1 | ecosystem: Host-associated > Annelida > Digestive system > Unclassified | place: Germany: Marburg | collected 2013-04-09
GGATGTCAGTTACTATTAATCACTAATAGGAAATCGCATATGGGCTTTCGATTGGTACCGACCTCGATGACCTTGAATGACCTTGAACGCCGTAATAGCCCTTATTTTGCATTTTTTCACTGAATTCGACAGATATTCAGGCCGATTATATCACAGTGGTTAAGGATAGACCTATAGTGTCCATAAAATATTGTCTCCCAGTTCCAGTCTTCTACTTTTGGCGAAAACTATAACGCACCCTGCAGCGCGGTTTCTCTGCGATAGCTGAGCATCTTGTTAGACAAGTTTTCAATGCACATGTGCAAGAACTGCTATTTCTGAGCTTCCCATTAAAATTATGACACTTCCATTAGATTCAGCAACCTTAGTTTCCTTAATTGGCAATTTGACAGCATTTTCAGGTGTTTTTTTTTGCTGTACAGAATGAAAATCTGTCATATTTCTATTTCCAGTCAATCTGACTTAATGACCTTGAACACACTACCACATGTTGTGCTCCACCAAGTTTGAATTCAGTCAGCCTATCACTTCTAGAGTTAAACATTTTGCTGCCAATAAACTAGGTCACTTTATCTTTCGTTAAAACCAAAGTTTAAAATCTTGGTTTGAAATCAAAAAAGGTTTAAGACTGAAGTTAAGCCGAAACATAAAGTGTCGCTTACGTTTCAGTTTTAAACCCAGTTTCAAACCATACTTGTCGACGGTTACCGCTAAAAACCAAAGTTTGAAACCAAAACTTCTGGTTTCGAACCAAACTTAAACTAGAAGTCCGGTTTTAAACCAAACGATCATAGTGTTGTTGGAAGTGGCCTGCGTTACCATTTCCCCATTACTGACAAGACGTGTGACCCAGTTATTGGTGGGCATATGTCCCTGTCCCTGTGCAGCGCTGGCTAGCTTACCGTACGGACTATGAAAACTCGCTGGACAACAGCCGGCGAGTGCTACGTGTCATTGTCTCTCACGCTACATGAGAGAACAGTCAGACGTGTCGGCTGCGTGCAGTTATTGGTAGAAAATGGCTAAATCTATGAAGCTCATGGCAATGAGCTCGAACTGCACAATAATCGCCATTTAGAAGCCGAGTGACAGACCGGGCACTGACAACGATTGTCTGGGCTTTGAGAGACAACGCCGGGCCCCAGAACGACGTCTACGGGTGAGGATGCCGAAGCGGCCAGTTCAGAACAACGTGGCGGTTTGTAACGACTTCTGGTTCAGAGCGACGGGTTGGTTCGAAACGATGTGGCAGTTCCGTACAACGGGGTTGCCGCACAACCTGTCAGTCGACACCACCGCTGAGCCGTTGGAGTAGACACCGAGCCAACTCGCCGTCAGCCAAGTCACCGACGCCGACAAGGAAGCACTCCGCTCTGCTTGCTGTGCTGCTCCGCTCTTGGTGACTGCTTTTCTTCTCTATGTTCGTCTCCCTTCTGTGTTAACTCCTTTTGGTTACTCTGCCCTAGTCTTCACTGTTTCACCATACCCCTAGGCTAGAGAGCACCCTAGACTGTGTTACTGTATTTATCTTTGCTGAGCCGTATATTATTGACTGTGTCGCACAGTTATATCATGTTCTGTTATTTTTCTCATTATCAGTAAGTTATTGCACTCTACATATCGTGTGGTTGATTCTAAATTCAGGGGACTAGTAGGCTAGGAGGGAAGAAGGTCGTAACATGGCGCGTTATAAGTTTTATATTGTATTGTATTGTATTGTAACAATGTATTTACATAGACAGTTGTCAGTAAACACTTAGAGAAAAAACTATGGTTTAAAACGAAATCACTTTATCTTTTGCTTAAACCAGACGTCACCAAAATGGCAAATTGTTTATGTTTCCAGCCCGTTGCCATCGCAGCAGAGGTCCTATCTAATCGCCGAACGCAGCGAGGACTTTTAATCGAGTTTCGTGAGTGACTATTACCGTATCATTCATACCTAGGCTTTTGTTGCCTTTAAACTAAGCACATAAGTGTCGTCTCTGATTTCATTGTAAAACCTAGTTGTAAATCGAGTTTAAACCCGAAGTTAATCTGAGCGTTGGTTAAAACCAAACTTTCAGGACCAGATTAAGTTTGGTTTCAAAGTTAAGTTTTAAACTTAGGTTTTAACGAAAGATAAAGTGACCCAATGTCACGCTCAGGGTGGCCACTTTCCAGACCACATGAAATTCTGACTTTTCAAGTAGCCTGGACAGGTAACGATTATCGATATACTGCATAGCGCTTGAACAGTCGTTGTTCCACGTTAATTATAACAAGCATAGTAACCAACTTACTAAAAGCTACAAGAGTGTCAATGATGAACATATCCAAAGTCCAGGCCCACAAGCTGCCAAAAGCAGCAGCTTCAACTTCAACTCTTCAGCAAATTTCAGTTTCAGTGACTTTTCCATTTTCCCTGACCACTTTGGAATTCCCCGACTTTTCCAGGTTTTCCAGGTGAGTGGCCAGCCTGCACGCTGTGACCTTGACCTATAACTCTGAACGTTTTCAGTGCATCAACTGTCACATGGTGGAGCTATGTACAAAATTTTAGTAAAACAGAGTAATCTGTGGCTGTGTTACGGCAATATAAAATAAAGACTGACAATATAGGGGTCACCGGGTCAGTGTCATTCAGGATGTGGCTGGAATTGGATTTTCACGATTACACAACCCACAGAGACCCAAAATACACCACTGTGACCAATATGAACACACTCGGCCAATGTATGATGAGTTACTGATGATTCAAGCAATTTTCACGGCCTAGTCTTCAGGATGGCAATTTTATACTGCCTATATCTCAAAGTTGGGGTAAGCAACTTAATTCAAATTTGGTAATGCACTCCCAACTCACTGTTTAGATTTCAGATGTGTTGCTTTGTTTCAAAGCCAGAGCACGTTAAAATTGACTGGGGTCAACAAGCAAAGCCGACTTTTGTACTTTCTCACCCCTATAAAAATTAGGAGAGATGTTGACAAAATGTTCGGAGTTATGAGTTCCGCCTACGACCCAACCTCTCATATGCTTTTGGTGTGGTCCGAGAGATTCAACATATTTTTGCAGCCTGGTTTATCGGGAGGGAGGACCGACCGATATCAAATTTGGGGAGGATATACGGGTCAACTGGGGTCGAAAATTGGGACCAACTTTCCCACTGTTTGATCCTGTAAATTTAGGGGAAGCACGGTGAATTGTCTGAATGAATTTTGACACTCCCAACGTAGCTTTCAGATTTTAGATACGTTGTTGCGTTTCAAAAATACAGCGTCTCAATAGCCAAATTTAGGCCACAATTTGCACTTTTTGACCCCCCCCCCCCTCGTAAAATTGTGGAAGGAATAAGTGAAATATCCAAGTCAAAATGACGGATGTTTTAGATAACCAATATGTTGCTCAGTTAAAAAATTAAAATTTAGGGGAGGGTGGGTGAAACATCTGAATGAAGTTGACAAGTTCAGCCTAGGACCAAACCTCTGATATACTTCTGACACGGTGCCGTTGAGCCGTCTTGCAGATAAAGAGTCTGGGTATCAAAACAGAAAGACACAAGTAAAACATAAAATCCTTCATCAGTCAGGTGGCCTTAACAGGCAGAAACTGGTCAAGAACATTTATCGACGTGTGTCCATCAAAAGTACTGTTGAAATAATGATAGCAGGCAGGCAGAAGGTATCAGACCTTCATAGTTGACATTGCCTTGCGAGTCTTCATGGCCTTGAAGCAGCTCGTTCACTTCTTCATCACTCAGCCGTTCACCTGCTCACACACTACCTGCGTCAGCTCACTACAATGAAGACTAAATTGCAACAGCATCTCATAACAGAAGCACTCTCCAACAAGTCTTATGTGCACAAGAGAAGTCGTAATAACTGTGGCTTTCAGTAATAACTAACGTATAGTATGCAAAATACCATTTAAAATCATATCACAAACTGACAAGTGAATATCAACCTAACTGAGCATTTCACAGTTAAAAAATTAATCAAGTAATACTAATATTGACATTAATGATACTACTCCGTGTCCAAGAAATAAGTAAGCCAAAATGTTTTTTATCATTTGTCATATCTTCTACAAAACGTGGGACATTCTGACTGATAAAATTTGGTACGTAGTATCCGGAATAAGTTAGCCACAAAGTAATGTAAACGTGCCACTTCACCTGAATAGTCTCTCTACTCTACCTTGTAAAATGTAAAGGTCGTTTTTTTGTAGAAATTCTAGTGTTGGAAAACAACAAAGTCGACAAATTTTTATAAATATTAAACATTTAATCAACATCTTATCGCTACAGAAGATGATAACATTTGTAAACGTTTTAATATGCAGTTCTTCAACTCTTGAGTGCTTTAATTTAATCAAATGTTTATCTTTGAGAGAGAACACCACTTTTCATTATATAATGATGACATCAGAGCAGTGATAGTTAACGAGGTAATGTGGCAAGAGGTGTACATAGCGGATGATAATTAGCAGCGTTCTTTCACACGGGTACATTCAGTAATGTTATAGACAATAAAGTTTTCAACAGTTTGGAAATATCTTAACAAATGTAAGAGCTGGGTAGAAAACAAAAGTGACTTACTTTTTAATGGGACACGATTGCAGTTTTCCAGCTTAAGAATTTGCACACGAAAAACACAAAGTTTCACAAGAGAGTGTAGAAACACTGTTCAGGTTGAAAACGTTTGCAGTACTTTGTAGCAAATTTATTCAGGACACTATGTGCCAACTTTTATAGAGGATAAGACAAAAACATTCTGGCTTACTTTTTTCTTGAACATGGTGTAGTTTTCTTAGCTATGATAAAAAAGCTGAAGTAGACTTGTAAGTTTGCAGTCACTCAAAGATAACAAAGAAGCAACGCTAAGCACATGATAATATGAAACACTGCTAATGAACTACTGTGCATCGACAGACTGAAGAATAAAAAATGTCAAACCAAGGTTAGTAAGCAAATGTCGTAGTTCTGCTGAGTGTATGAATCCATTCTGTTCCTTGTCAAATACACGAAAGCCTTCAATAAAATCCTCCAGAACAGGCTTCTCTCGGTTCTTGCTAATTGTGGACAAAATTGGTAAGAACATCTCAAAACTTATTCGCCGATCTGAAAGTCACACAATGTATGTCTTACTCTTATCAATCAATATTAGTCATTAGTGTTAGTGATGGCACGATATATCGTATCGTATCGAATACCGCGATATTGAGGTTGTATCGTGGCATATCTTTATTGCGATAATTACCCCTCAAACGAAATCGATATTCTGCACAACTCGGCGATCCGTCCTTGGTTTATTCTTGCTAAAATTAAGCTCATGTAGATTGTGTAATTCACAGAGCCACGGCACGGCTAATGCTTCAAATAATTATTTGAAGCGTGACAAGAAGTTTCGAGACTGACCGCCGGCCGCTGATGCATGCCTGGGCAGGTGTGCCTGCATGACAGCGAGGACAGAGGCAGTCAGACGGTCAGCGGCGCCGAGGTGGGTTTGTTTACGGCCCGCCCGTGGTTTGTTTGAATCTCTCCCAGGGTCATTACTGGCGGCCACACACATTGCTGTACGGACACACCTGACACCTGTGGTGGGTAAATCCTAAATCGAATGCGAGGTGTATGTTTAAGGCAGAACTTCTAATAACATGATCGAGCAGAAGATAGAAGATAATAGACGTGGTGTACGCTATCAAAAAATAAAAACGCGCAAACACCGTGCCGTTTTAGGTTTAAAACGTCGCGTTGACGATGACGCCTTGAGGTAACAAAAGACTGCAGTTTTGGTTCAGTTCACCGTAACAACACTGACATTAACTCACACCGGCACTGTGTCTGGCCGGGCTGCTCGACTCGTCGGCCCATGTCCAACTTCAAAGGAGCGAGTGGGTGCAGTAAAATGGAGGGAGCGGCAATGATATAGCTGTAGTTTGTAACTGACAACATGCGGTTCTTACATACAGTGAAGCATTTTTGGATCGTATCGTATTGCATCGTATAGCGATATTTTGTGTGATATTGTATCGTATTGTATCATGTCCCTTATGGCGCTATCGTGCCATCACTAATTAGTGTATTAGTATTAGTAACAGTGACAGCATTTATGCGGTGTGGAGCAAAAACCGAAGACTGCTCAATTATAACCCTAACTTGTTCTGACTGTGCAGCAATAGTCCGCACTTCACCACTCACCAGTCGCTAAATTTCTGCATTCTGCATTTTACTGGAAACCGAACCACATGGCCGAGCAATTATTACAAAGTTTCTTTCACTAAAGAAAATTTGCAGTATTCATAGTTCATGCAAACAACTATGTCAGCATTTAGAACGACTGGCATAAATCTTCACAAATAACCAAAAACATCAACAACATATGGTGACATTTCGCCACTTTCTTCTTGAAGCGCTCCATGTGTGAGAACCGAGCAGGTCGAGCATCTCAGATTAATCTAGGTCACCACAAGAGCACTCGGAGAGCGCAGACCTCCGCCAAGACGAATCTGGTCCAGATCCGGAGTCCGGATGATTTCCAAAATTTAATGGGGACTTCCTTGTTCAGTTACATTTGTGGTAATATTTTCATGGAGATCAGACCAGTTTGTCCATTTGTCCAGAGTATCAGCCAAATTGTTGAAAAATGCCCTATCTAAAAAAATTCCTGGATCTAGATCCAGAAGTGGATGACTTGCAAAATATAATCAGTTCTTCCTTGTCCACAGACACATCTATGGCTAAATTTTTTGTGAAGATCCGTTCAGTAGTTTTTATGTAAAGTCATAAACAGAGAGACAGAAAAACAAACAAATGTGGGGCACTACATAACGTCCTTGGCAGTAGTAATAAACGAACGCAGAGCAAATTGATCGGATTGATCGAAGTGGTATTTTTAACAGTACAATTGTCACCTGTAGAGATCAACAACATTAAATTACATATGCTGGGAGTGTAGCAAAATGACCATAAATAAATGAGGCACCTGGCCCATAATGGCTACATGGAGGTGTCATGATTCAACAGCTCTGCATCGTATTCACAGAGAAAATTTGATTAAATATCAAAGCAACTTCCCTTCTTTCCTTCAGCATTATTACCAGTAAAACTATCACAGAAAACAGCAAAGTTACCAGGATCCTGATGGAAGCCACATTTCTTCACTTCTGCTTCAGTCGGATTCTGTCCCATTGCTCGCAACACTTCACCTAGCTGATGGGCATATATCTTCCCATCTCCCTTGTTGTCAAACAAAGAAAATGTCTCCTGAAACTCTAAGAAACACAACATAGTAAAATATGTATTGTAAAAATACATGTTTGCTCATAGACTGTTAGCAACAAAGCTTACAAAGTAACTCGCTACATACTTGAACATCACGTTTATCACATTTCTGTAAACTAGATGGTCTTCAATAGCAAACCGTCGATTGGTAGAAAAGTCGTCTGTGACCCTGAACTGTCATCCCGTAACCTTCAAAATTCATAAAGTGCCTTTTTTCACCATATTAGGTCTCGTCCTTGACCTTTGACCTTAAAATCTAATCAGTTCATCTTTGTCCATAACTGCACTTAAGTTGTAAATATGAACAAATTCCCCCTAGTGGTTTAGTGTGCACGCCACTTTACTTAATTACATGTAAGTCTTATGACGATACTGATGAAACACTGACTGATTTTGAATTAAGACTGAAGACTGAAGATTACCTCTGAGTACATTAACTGTCCGGTATAAATGCTGTGGAAACATGGTTGTGTTCTTGGCCTTCAGGTATGTGGCCTTGGCCTTGGCCTTGACCTTGGCCTTGGGGGTTATGACCTTGGCCTTGGCCTTGAGGGTTGTGGCCTTGGCCTTGGGGGTTGTGGCCTTGTTAACATCACCGCTTCTAACGTCTTACGTAAGCATAAGACCATTGTTGCTGCAAGTATTTTGAGTGGGGTAGCGAGTACTGAGCCTAGCTGATATTCCGTAGCCATGAAAACGACAGACAATTGCAGGTATGGGTAATTAATACATCGGCCGCACATGAATTGGACATTGGCACATCGTCCAATGCGCAAATTCACCAGGCCTATTGAAGTCACCACTGACTGGCCTCTGCGCCCACCGCCACCATGGCCTGCGGCAGCCGACTGCTATCGCTGATTGGTTCCGATGATCGCTGTGTACCATGAAAGAAAATGGCAATTTTAGAAGCAGTGCACTATTTTACAACTATTACAATATTTATAATATAGTCGCTAATCTTATATCTACGACTTACAATGGTGTCAAGACACTTCGGCAACGGGCAACACTGGACCAAGGTGGACAATTGTGCTTGCATAATTACGTGAATTAATGCATACGATATCTGAGCGTCTTAGCCATATATGGCTATTTAGTTATCACCAACCGGATATTGAATTGCATAAACTCTTACCCAGTAAGTTATAAGAATCACCTTAAATTACCAGATTAGTAGTTCATCAATTACTTTTACCAAATAATCGACGTTTAAAACTGGTTATTTCTTTACTCCAACTTATAGTGTACGCGAGTATAGTGGCTAGTGTTCGGCAGTGTATTCTTGTTTATAACCATAAAATCAGTGGTCCTCTTTAACAATAATAACGAGTAATATTAAACAATTCTTCCGTATGGCCTACTGTAGCAATAATGTATGCTGGAGATCAAGACATTTCGGTACCAGTGCCGAAGTGTCCGCGAGACAGTTGGGCACTGGTGCCAATCTGTCCGGACACTTCGGCACCAATCTCACGGTGCCAAAATGTCTTGGGTCTGAAGTGTCCTGGGTCCGAAGTGTCTTGACACCTTTACGTTTACAACAGCTAATGTCAAGTAGTCTGCTGGTCAGCAGTTCTCCTCAGACATGAACTGTGAAGTAGTGAACTGAGTCACGAATAATAATTAACATAATTTGGTGTTATCTCCGGTGTTAACTCTGGTTTTAACTCCGGTGTTATCTTTTTTTGTCAACTGACTCAATGTGGGGCGTAGTCCATTTTAGCTCTAGTCCATTTTCGCACCTCAGTCACCCTAACCTAACCCTAACCCTTCGTAGGGTGACTGAGGTGCGAAAATGGACTAGTCCCCCAATGTGCTTATCATTCATACTGCATACAACACCTACTACACCGGTGAATCACCACATACCACACACGAAAACGAGCACTTACCAGTAATCTGGTCATCCGCCAACTGCGTCTACAACAAAAACGACAAGAATTACAAAAGCCGATAGTAACAACGACTTACTTGATAAAGATATAATACCAATACAATACCAATACACCAAAAATCCGACTCACTTACCATTCTTCACAGAAAAAAAGCGATAGTTCCGCCTCCACTTACAGAAATGAATGAAAACATAGAGTCACAGTCCACAAATGAAATGAAATACGTTTGCCATTGTTGTAGTGCTGGGCAAACGGAGGTGTTCACAAATTGACATATCTATGGTATATTAAAGAGTGCGAAGTGGTCCTGTTTTTCCGCTCCGTGTTATTTTGCCTGGCCGTTATCAGGAAATTTTTGTGCCTGTCACTTCTGTCTATGAGGCAAGATAATCCACAGCCTAGCACTGCAGCATTGGTGGAGACTTGCACTTGGTCCTGGGATTACGGAAGCTTTGGCGTGTTAGCGCTAATGCCAGTTTTGTTCAACGTTTTCACACATTTTTAGCGAACGTGAACTCACGTTCACGTTCGCTATATGTCGTCGTCCGTCCGTCTGTCTGTCTGTCTGTCTGTCTGTCGTCTGTCGTCTGTCTGTCTGTCGTCTGTAACGTTGGTGCACCCTACTCATCTGACTGCAATTTTCCGCAATGTTTTTACGCCGTTTGGTGCGTTGGACATTTGTTGACTTTGAGGTAAAATTTTACGGAGATCGTCCCAGGGGAACCCCTCCGTTGGGGGTGTTAAACCGAAGAGGGAAAGCCAAATATAGAGATTTTGGACCTTTGCAAGACTATCTCTCGGAAACGGTGCAAGATAGGAGGTAAGTTACTATTATATATAATGACTAATAGGAAGTCGCATATGAGCTTTAGATTGGTACCAAAATTCGGTGTACTTGGATGACCTTGAAGGGCGAAATAGCGCTAACCGCTGCGTATTTTCACCGAATTCGGTAGCTTTCAGGACGGACTACGTAAAATAGTTGGAGATACACTGATACTTTCTGCGGCGGAAATGTAGGCCAAAGAATCACGTTTTTAGTGATATATCACATACGGCGATATCTGTAGGGGATCACCCCTAGCGAGAGCGTTAAAGTGGGGCACTCCCTTCTCGCCAGCGAAAATTGGACTATAACTTGAAACGGTGCAAGATAGGAGGTAAGTTACTATTAATCAGTAATAGGAAGTCGTATATGAGCTTTCGATTGGTACCAAAATCGGTGACCTTGAATGACCTTGAACGGCATAATAGCCAACCGCCGCGTAATTTAACCGAATTCGGTAGCTATCTGGACGGACACGATATGGAAGTATTTATGTATGTACTTAGATCAAGCCAATGCTTTTTTTGTATTTCGTAGTACGTATACGGCGTCGTCGTAAAAAGTTCACGTTCGCTATCTCATCTGCTGATGAGTTTCTTGTTAGCGAACGTGAACGTGTTCGCTATATGTCGTCGTGCGTCCGTCTCTCTGTCGTATGTCGTCGGTATGTAACGTTCGTGCACCCTACTCAGGCGATTGAAATTTTCGGCAATGTTTCTACGCCATTTAATACGTTGGTGATCTGACGACATCCAGGTAAAATTTTACGGAGATCGTCCCAGGGGAACCCCTCCGTCGGACGAGTTAAACACGAGGGGTGGCCATATATGGCGATTTTGGACCTTTCTCGGAAACGGTGCAAGATAGGAAATCACTAACAGGAAGTCGCATATGAGCTTTCGATTGGTACCAAAGTCGGTGACCTTGAATGACCTTAAACGGCGTAGCCCTAACCGCACCATAATTTCATCGAATTCGGACGGATTACCGTTACGTATAAAAGTAGTTCAAAGACACACTAAACGACAATACGATCTTAAGTCTCAGTTACAACGAAACAATTGGCGCCGTTTTCTCACAAACAACAGACATGCAGATCCATTCCATCGCTATCGTAACATGACGGCGGTGAGCAATGAAAAATATAACGTCAATTTATAATAATATTGACGAAATAATGGAAGAAAACGCCTACCGATACTTCCCACCTCAAACTTCGGGGAACGTCCTTATGTCCCCACCCCAAATTTTATGGCTATAACAACAGGCCTAACAGCTGAAGTAATAGCTAAATTACCGTCACGGTACTACCGAGTACCGCGGTATTTTTTCACGATACTTACCGTGGCGCATAATCGGTGGTACCTCCCAACACTAGCGCGAAGGCTGTAGTAGTTACTAGTAATTGGAACCGAAGGCGAAGTTTAGGCTGTATGTGGGGCTGAAATAGTTTTATATTTTAAATTGCTGTTCATGTTATTTTAGGCAGGGGTTAGTGGGATAGTGTCATATCTGCCTGAAACCATGTCTGTCAGTCCTCTAGCATAGTCCTAGGCGGTGAATGCCGTTCCGCTAGCGCTGCACTCCTCAATCACCGTATTGTATGTGAGCATACGAGCACACACGACGACATTTTGTCTGTCAGTCCTCAGTAAGGTCGTATCTAGTCCAGCGCTGCGCTGTACCTTGTATGGCAGCGGTGTGCCTAAACACCGCAAATCGCCACTTACGAGCACTCCGGCACGGGACTAGTCCATTTTCGCACCTTAGTCACCCTACGAAGGGTTAGGGTTAGGGTAGGGTTAGAGTTAAGGTTAGGGTTAGGGTTAGATTTAGGGTTAAGGTTAGGTTAGGGTAAGGGTTAGGGTGGCTGAGGTGCGAAAATGGACTACGCCCCTCCGGCACCAGTGCCGAAATGTCTTGGGTCCAAAGTGTCTTGACTAGTGTTTGAACAATTCCGCCAACGCCACCGATACCGATACTAGCGATACTACTACTGAACCAGTAGCGATACCGATACCGGAAATGACGTACTTGGTATAGAACGAGTAGGCATTGAAAGGCTGTTTCAGAGATTGTCAACTGTATAACTGAAATACAGTGAGTTTTGCCACACACGCAGCCCTTATAGTCCTGGGTGGGCTGTGTAACCCGTGGGGACTGGTCACAGCCTGCGGCTAACCCGGATGTCCCACGCTGTGGTCGACCATTGAAGCATGCCTGACGCTGCCCTGCAGCAAGCCGAGGCCGACAGCCAGCGGTTGAGTCGGGAAAGCTGGGCTGTTTATGCGCCGCTGGTTGGCCGGTCTGCACTCCACTTCCCCCGGGGTGGGGTGCCAGTCAACTCGTCACACGGTTAACTCTTCACAGTCCAAAATTGTATGACGAGTTGACCGGCGCCTCAAACGCCGTGCTGTCACTCCTGTGACGAGTTGACCGCATGTTGCTGTCGGCGTAGACTCAAGTGCTTTGTTCAATAGTCCCTATACTTACGACATTATACCACTGAGTATGGAACGCATAAGGCTACAGCTGCTGACCACAACTGACCGAGAGATACCGTCTTATGAAAAATATATAATGTATGATCACGAATATATCAGAAGGATATCAATGAAGCTGAAACCTTCACCCCCTGTGGTGACTTATTTTTTGTACAGTACCATGTAGGCCTACACTTCATTTGTTATACGCCATTGGCACCACAGGTTATATCCGTCACATTCTAGCACTTGCTGACGTGCCGTAGGGCCTAACTACGCGAGCACATACTGAACAACTCGCGTCCGTTTGGTGACATTGGGTCCATGCATCCGTGAAAACCATCTGTCAGTCATTCCCCACCCGAGCTTTGTCTGCTGTAAGATGAGCTTCTTGTTATATTTTGAAGCAGACTGCAACTGAATAAAAGTACTTAATTCGAAAAGACGGTTTAGATGAAGCTGTCAGCTCTTGTGTAAAGGCCTACAGTTATAAGATCATTTTGTGTGTATGTTTCTGTACGCTTTAAAAGGTACCGATAGTCATTTTGTCAATGCCTTGACTCATTGTTGCCCACCTGCGCACATCAAAAGGCCTTACGGCTGTGTTGATTCGTTTCGTAACATAGGCTTCGGCACCGCACAGGCGGCATGACACATCACCCGCCTCGCAGTGGCAGTACTCGCCCATGTGACCAAGTTGGATTAGACTCCGAAGCGAAAGCGAGAGCGAGCGGCGGCGAGCGAGAAATGGAACGAGCGAGAGCGAGGGAGAATTTTTCCCGGAGCGAGCGAGAAAAATAACAAGCGAGTCATAGCGAGCGAAATTTCGAGCAGCCCATGTATTTTTTTAAAAATCATTTCACAATTCCCAATAAAACATGTCACAAAGGTACAACTGATCATTACCCGAGTCTGCTGCAGTCTTGTTTCATTCATTTTACACCAAGTATCTCGCCACGGAAACTTCACATCAATTAATGGTACGGATACGAGAGAAAGAAATCACGCGGACATCTATCCGAATTTAGCAATCTTAGCCCGTGTCTGTCTGACACCCTGCGCCTCATCAGTGCCCATTGAGGGCCTGTTTTCGGTCACAAGCTTGATCAAGAACGGCCGAAGATCTTCCATTGCGCCATATAGACTGAATAAGCTGTGCTTCGTCCACGACAATTACAGGAAGTTCTTTCCAGTGTAAACTGACAGTGATTAGGCCTAATGCAGTCTGTATGATAAGCGGCCTAACTTGCTTGGCGGTGGTGACGTCGTGACAATGTTTAGATTTGCTTTAGATTTGGACAGTGCTAACTCAGTCGTATGATAGGCTTAGACTTTTTTGTGCAGCGCAGAATGCATTTCATGTACGCATGTAGGCTTAAGTTGTAACAGCAAAACATGAGAAACATCAATATTCGTTTCTTTCTTTTATCTATTATTAATAAAATAAAACACACAGACAGTAATATAACAGAGGTTATGGATAGAACAACTGTGCAAAAATCAAGCAATACACAGTCATGTACGCCTATGTCTAATGAGCGACTTTCGTCTTGCAATCTCCGGCGTAAGCGTCTCGGTACGAGTATGAAGCAGACGACCAGCTGGAAAGCGCGGCAAAGGGTCTGCTCCTCCGCTCTGAGACTGTTCCTTGCCGCCATCAAGTAGGCGTTCAGTAACGTTACCAAATATCCAATCCCGGCGTATTACTTGCAAAAATTCTTCTAAAAGACGTCAACGAACACAGGTCATCCACTACAGTGAATTTGTTGGGAGCCCCCGGTCAGCGATGGGGCTCAGAACTGCCATCGCAGGGGCCATTAGGTAGTCCAATGCACACTATCTCGAAAAAAACTCGCTAAGCGAGAAAAGCGAGCGAGATTTCCCTTCGAGCAAGCGAGAAAAATATTATGGAGTCGCTTCGGGGTCTAAGTGGGATTGTCACTGTCAAGTAGTTTGCTACTCAAGGACTTGATTGAGTGCCTTATCAAGTACTTGGGTCTAGCCATGTTGTGTAGGAAATAAAGGAAATCGAGGTACTGTCTTTGACGGTGTAGCCCAAATGCTGGCTGCCAGCAGGTAGTGGCGCTAAAGAGGCTGAAATGTAGCCCAAAGAATGTAGTTTTTAGCTATATATCATTTATGGTGATACTGGCAGGGGATCACC
>Ga0049105_1000395_pt1 | contig 14622 bp, 7 predicted proteins | sample WorMetvaBAHAMAS1_FD_61260 | JGI IMG/M metagenome (GOLD analysis project Ga0049105, IMG submission 61260) | Worm MetaG Olavius vacuus BAHAMAS.1 | ecosystem: Host-associated > Annelida > Digestive system > Unclassified | place: Germany: Marburg | collected 2013-04-09
ATTTGTCGTCCAGCTGTTCTACTCATTGCAGTCTAAACTCAACATTTTCCTGGTCAGTAACTACTTTAGTATTGTTCAGGGTTGGCTTGATATATATCGCCGATATATATCATTGATATATTTATCAGATATTTTTTATATATACGATTTTTATGGAGTTTTTAAATATATATTTTTAATGTGACACAGTTCACAGAAGAATGATGTCAACAGTCCATGTGTTTTGCTGGCTTATGATTTGTGCTCTTGGCATTTTCTCAGTGTTGGACAACTTCTGTCAGATTGCACCTGTCCACAGCAATGCAGTGTGAATGACGAGAGTACTTCACCTAATATGCAAAGCATACACACGCATACTACTATTTGGTAGTAAATTTTATATTTTAGCAATGTATGTGCAAATGCTCGATATATATCGTAAATATAGAAAAAAACTATTTTTCGATATTTTTGATACTTTCAATATAATATCATGATATTTTCCAACTTTGACTGACTCGACTGACTAGGCAGCAGCTGCATCTTTCACTCAGTGTTGCAAGTTATTATAGCAGTTAAACGGTAAACATTATATGTTATTATTGAATAATTTTTTTTGTTTCTTTACTTTCATAAAGCATTTCTGTGCAAGGCTGTTGTATGAGTAACCTCAGTGGTGATGTTAAACTATCATTTTGTCAAAACCAATTAATAATCGATTATCATTTTTATCAAGCTGACGAAACCAGTAAGCACAAAATGTGGCATAAACAGGGCAGATTAGGTTGGCTGTGTGGTCACTCTCAGTGGTGTATAATAGACTGGTGATACAGGCGAGGCCACAGTACATTATCATGCTACGGAATACTGCCAGCGCAGCGGGCAGACCGGAGACACGAGCCACGACACTGTGCACTGTAGATAGCTTGTTGCTTGCTGGAGTGGCTGGCTCAAGTTCTGCTGTATAGAATTGCCAGTATCTGCTGGCATTGTTCAGCCCTTTGAGAGTTGAAGCTTGTTTAACATCCTCAGACTGTCAATGCTGTTAACAACTACTACATTGGCATTGTCACTACTGCTGCTGCTACTACTACTACTACTACTACTACTTCTGCTGCTTAGTAGTTGCTGAGAATGATTAACTGTACATTATCTTTCAGATGCCATCGGAAGAGCACATATCTTGGCTTTATTTTACTTTCATTTTTTATCATATTTTATGGGATTTGTATTGACTCGGCTCAATGTAGGCATCATGTCTGTCGAAATTTTCAGTAATTGGTCGGTCGGTTGGTCAGTCGGTCGATCGATCGATTTCGCAAATAAGCACAGTCACGGTGGTCATCAGTTAACTGCCATGTTTTCAGTTGTCATTTGAATCGTCTGTTTTAACTGATGTCGTGTCCTAAATACGATGGTAGGTAATTTAACAGCCATTGACCAGCAGCAGCGAAGCTCGTTTGTGACTAGTGCTGGGTCGTAGTACTGGTGGAGTGGTTGGTATTTTAACGTTGTAGGTGATGGAGTACTTGATTGGTGGCGATGTCAAAAGTCTCCTCTCTGTCTATGGATACTTTGATGAAGACATGGCAGTCATGTATACTGCTGAAGTTACATTGGCATTGGACTATCTGCATCGACACTCCATCATTCACCGGTCAGTAGATTATGTTAGTGATAGAACGGTCTTGCCACAAATGGTTGGTTAAAGAATGTCAGCAATTTGGACCTGGTCAAACCGAACCGAATCAGGGACTTGATATATGCCTGCGTTAAACTGTAACTGAGGCACTTGTATTGCGCCCCCTACTGGAAGACCGAGGGTGCATCACAGAGTCGGTCCATATCCTGGTACCTGTAGACGGAATGCAACAGAAAATGTGTTTTAGATCACCGGTCCAAAAAATGTTCCGAGACCGAACTGAAACGACATTTCACCGGAGTGGTCCTGGACTAGGACCTGGACCTGTTCTAGCACTAGAAGATGATCTGTGTGACATGAACCTCGTAGATTGCAGATTTTTTAAAGATCTTTGGGCTGCAAAAAATAGCACAATGCAGCCAGTGTGACCGGTATTCGTACCAAGCTTACGTCGACAGGTCCTGTTCTGTGTGTGTTTTTTTGTGGGCAAACATATGAATGAGTGATTTGCACAGTGATACAGAATGCTGTGTGTGTGTGTGGTCAGATGATCTGTGAAATCAGAATTGTAAAGACATGGATCACAGTGTATGCATGTGTAGTGTAAATGTGAATGCTGTATAGTGCTCTAAAAACTAGAGTTACTAGGAGCCGCAGTCCTCAGTGAAACATGTGCATCTTCCGCAACTGGCGGAACTCCAAGAGAATAAGTTCATAATCACATAAGTGTTCAGAGAGGGGGTAGGCTGTTCCAGAGATGCAGTCAAGCAACAGTGAATGATCGATCACCTACACATGTGCGAGTTCAGGGTTCCCCCTCATCCTTAAAAGTGCTGAAATTCAGCACATTCATATTCAGGGCCCTTAAAAGTACTTAAAAATGATGATGGTGCTTAAAAGTTCTTAAAAAGTGCTCACATTTAGTTGTTGCATGTCGGAAAATTTGAAAATTTACTTCCTTCGTATCACGTACACTACAGGGTTAAAGGTTGAAGACTACTGTCAACTGGTAATACTGTGTATCTTTGGTATTTGCAATGCATCAGTATAACAACATTAGCTGACAGCATTGAACGATCAGAGTTGCTGACAGACTGTGGTAATGGTAAGTTGGCAGTCATCCACCAGGTACTTCAAAAATACAGGCCATTTAGCGCCTTATAAATGAAAATGGCCAGTTTAAATTCAGTATGCTACTGCACTGGCAGCCAGTGACGTTGCATGTAGACCAGTGTGATGTGTGTGTTTGGTGATGGTCGTGAACAGAGACTTGAAACCTGACAACATGCTGCTGTCCAACACCGGACATATCAAACTGACCGACTTTGGTCTGTCAAAGATCAGCCACAACCGACGTACGTATGTCTTGTATTTATTTGAGTCGCGAGTAGTCACTGTGGTTGCTTTTCATCCAGTTGAGTGTAGCTTCTTCAACATCATGTTTTAACACTTCGTAGCGTGTTTACCAAAGAACTTCGTAAACGTTTTGTCGGCTAACAGTGATGGGCGGTGTGGTGCGGCCCTTACAAAAGTGATATGTCAAGGAGCGATATATTCCGGTTTTAGGAACCAGATTATAATATCCTCTTGTGTATTTGTATAAGGAGCATATTGCTTGAATTTGATGACTGTGTATAATTGTTATTGTTGAATAACTTTTTATGGAAACTAAAGATCAGTTTTTGTAAAGTTAGCTGGCAGATACAAATTTTTATTCATTACCAGCTGCACCTGTGATCATTGTAGTGTCACAACATCTGACTGTCCCATGTGCGCCCCGGGAGTTGTACTATAGGCCCTGTCTGTCTCCTGGCCGGATGGTGTAAAAGGCCCCACAAATCAGGCTTTAGTTTTATTAGGTTTAATTTTGTTTGCATATGTTAGTAGTTACATGTAATACCTGTTGGTGGTTTTCCGTTGTAACTTGATTGCAGTTAGATGTGGTTCACTAGTACCATTACCAGCCAAGTGACTGGTTGTAAAGACCGGGTTTTGCAACAGACAATCGATCGGCTGCGAAGATCTTTGAGCAGATGTTAAACTCTACTGTTACTTACTCATAACGTCTGGCTGAGCGACTGTTGCTGTACATTTTGCTGTTGGAATGCTGTAGAGATTGGCGTTGCCGACGTATTGTGCACACCGTCATGCCGGCCAGGCACCTCGCATGAGTTCATGCGGACACCTGGGCAGATACTGTCACTCACAAGTCAGCTGGCATTTGTAAGCATCTCCTGACCGCCGTCTCGTTCTCAAATCTGCCATGCCACAGTATATTGTTAATAATAATAATAATAATAATTGCCTTTTAATCCAGCATAACAATCGCACACTGGTTACATAGGATAATACATACATACAAGCTGCCACGCAGGACAGCACAACAAATACTGGCACGCAGGCCAGGTATAACAACAGGCTTTAGCACAGGCAAGAAGCTGCCACACGCGGCGCTAAGCGGCTGCAAACAACCGCACCAGGCTTATACACTGGATGCATTCACCAGATGGCGCCACCTGAGCACACTGTAATATAACGTTATGTGGTCATTTCATTCACAGATGCACTTCCATCTGAGAAATACAGATTATGCAGCAACAGACATGCACAATAATAACTGATAATTAACTAATTAATTAATTAATTCATTCATTCATTCATTCATTTATTTGAGAAGATTTCTGTACCGAGATTATGGATTCATCTGTCAAACCATAATCATCATAATTCAGCTTAACAAGCTGCAACCAATCAGAAACAATAATACAGTGATGTAGTATGTTAGAATCAATACAGTATGTGTCTAAAAAAAAGTGGGGGGTAAACAGGATCACTTATTGATCTCAGGGTGTGGCGTCCCTGCCCCATAAATGTCAGCCTCCCCTGCCCTCCGCTAGACAACATCCGAGTTATGGCGATTGTCTGGAGGTTAAGAGGGAATATTATCAGAACTGCTCTGTGCTGGATTGTGTGACACAATGTTCACAGTCAGCAGCACACTTATATGAGCAGTTCTTACGGTTCCAGCAGATTGGGTTTGTCACATTGGGACCCTTACGCCATGCATAGAGGCGGTTGCCTAGAGTTGTATTATTGTAACATGGTGGAATGGTCCTGGTGGGATACAGGCCTTACCTGCAAGACCAATCTCTAACTGGTTTCCTTCAGTGCTTTGACACTGTTGGTTTGGTCATATGACCTGTAAAAATTGTCCCCAATATGACCTATAATGTGTTTGGTGGGACGTTAAACCTTGCTCAATCAGTCTAAAAAAGTAGCTCCCCAAAAACTTTTTGCAATATTTTCTGTCAGGCTAAGCATATTTCCGTGAAATTTTGCCAGTTTACATCCAAAATACTTACCAATTTTGGTTGATTTTGGTTGCCATCTGAGCAGATGCACGTGACATTAACACTTAACAAATACCAGGGTAACAGTATACCGGTATTGGAAGTTTTGAACAGCATCGTTGGTTTTCTTGCAGTTGACCATATATACAGTTTACAGTAGCAATAACAGTGATTTCCTGCAGTGAGCGATTGAAGTTAACGAAATGTTGTGCGGAATTCACAGAGTCTGTGTCATCTGATTTGCTACTCACACTGTCAGTTGTGATGTTTGGTGTTTGTTGTCGCATGCGTGCGTGTGTGAAGGTAACTCCCAAAGCCAGTACAAAGCCAGCAGATCATGCCAATAGCGTATCTCACTCATTGGCTGTAAGGATGTGCTCACCGTCACTGGCTGTCACACGCAGCTCACATAGTGACAAAACTATTAAACTCGCGGCCGAACTACCGTCCGTCGGCGCTTTGGGTAATCCACAATTTGCAAAGAGTCCCGATGCCAGGACAGCGGGAATGTTTTGTGGTAGCACTACCGGGCTGTCGATGGAACTGTGTGGGGTGTCGTTCAGTCCGAGTCGACGTATTCAATTGCCTGAGGACTGTTGTGAACGTTCCCTGCACGAAGCAGTCTCATCTGTCAAGCATTGTCTGGATTTTGATGAGTCTGACAGCTGTACTAGGTCGCCGAAAATACCTCGGAAGTGCATCGCTACTGACGACGAGGCAGAGATTTGCGACTCGCCTGCTGATAATTGTGCGAAAAGTTGTAAACTGCCTGCTGTACTTGAAGCCGATTCTACGAAGAACCGTCAGACGCGAGATGTCGGCGTTCAGGCCAGCACGCCGATTTCTGTGTCGGAGTTGCAGGGAAACGCTGGCATCTTGACCGAAGTGACACCAGTCACGGCGCAGAGATCAGACAAGTTACTGGTTGGTTGTTCTTGAGTTTTGTTGATTTCATCTCGTAATGTCAGATCCACTGACAGTACTGTATTGCTTTAAAACGTACACTGGTGTACACTGTTGTTTTCATTTGAGACTCGTGGAATCTGATTTTGTGGCAAACATCAATTCTTTCACTGCAAACATACAGTTTTCACATGATATTCACTCGGTACTGAACTGCGAGCTGCTTATTCATGGTTTCTGTTCCTGTGCTGTTCCTTGAGCATCGTCAAGAGGCAATTTTAAATACAAAGTTTGCACGAGTGTGTGTGTTTGGTGATATGTTGTCAGAGTCCAGTCGTCAGAACTCCGTACAGAACACCAAAGACTGTCTGCCATGCTCGGCGTTATGCAACCGACAACCAGCGCATCCTTGGCACCCCAGACTACTTGTCTCCGGAGCTTCTGCTCCAACAAGAACATGGTCTGTTGCCAGTATTGCTTCTGAGACATCTAATAGGATTGAGTAAGGTTTAACGTCCCACCAAACACATTATAAGTCATATCGGGGACAGGTTTTTACGGGTCAAATGACCAAATCAATAGTGTCAAAGTACTGAAGGAAGATAGGTCCTGAGTATTAGAGACTTCAGTCCCATCAGGTCCACCCTACTGTGCTGACAATAATACAACAACTATGCAGTATAAAATACAAACACATAAACACAAAGAAATCTACGCACAGTGAAATGGTCCCAGTGTGACAACACCCCATCCAGAGAACTGTATGAACTGCTCATCTAAGTGTGCTTATGACTGTGCAGAGCTTCAATACACAATACAACACAGAACAGTTCTGATAATCTCCCTTCTTGCCTCCAGACAAACATCAGCTCAGATCGAGACATCTAACACTCTGTGTAAGTAAGTAAGTACATCTATAAGGTGCTCCAGAAGCAGTAGTCAGTAGGCACCGAGATGCTCGGCAACTGGCGGAATTCCAAGCGGGTAGTTTCAGAATCAGCCCTACCATCCATCTGTTGGTTGGCTTAGTTTTATGGGTGTGTTTTTGCATGTTTTTCGTTATTAGGGTCAATTTGTTTGCGTTAGGTATGGTCTTTGTATTTAGTTATTGGTGATCAATGGCATGGAATGATTGATTTACCCGTGTCCTGTTTCACATTAACCTCTTGCATTCTGATTTGAAAACGTTTTCCTGGGCCCAACTTCACAGACGATCTTAGGACAATCTTAAGACAATTTTCGGACTTACGACAGTCTTATGACAACTGGCGAATCCACAGAACATTACGACAGTCTTAAGACTTAGCTTAAGACAAAATATTGCGATCATCTTTTAGATGTCTTAAGACAACTGGGCCCAAATTCACAGATAGGCCTACTGTCTTAAGATTTATCCTAAGATATGTCTTACAACGTCATAACTTTTGTCTAAAGATGATCTTAGGATAAATCTTAAGGCAATATCTGTGAATTTGGGCCCTGGTTGCTAAACATTGGTGCATGCTGAACCTGAACAACTTAACGGCATGATCGGGGTTCATCTCCTCAGGTGTGCCAAATAATGTGACTGACAAGATCTCTAGCATGCATGCTTTGGGATTAATTTCCAGGATGGTCCATGGGGTTTTGCAGTGTCCTCTGTAATCTGCGACCATTGCCGCCTCTGACGTTACAACTTTATGGCACGATAAAAACGAGCGTATTATTGTTGTATGTGTGTGAAGGTCCTGCTGTTGACTGGTGGGCGCTCGGTGTTTGTCTGTATGAGTTCCTCACTGGCTTCCCACCATTCACTGATCAGACGCCAGAGTTGGTCTTTGAAAATATTCTTAGCAAAAGTAAGCATCAGTTTTCAGAATACTGAGCAGTTTTCGCAATCATCATCATTAAGCATAATATTTAGAGTGGCCTAAATAGAAAGTCCATTTCAAGGACTACGATAAGAGTAAGGAACAGTCAGGCAGCATTGTAGCAGCAGCGAAAAGTTCTGTCTTCAAGCACTGTCCAAAGAACTTAATGTAACAGGAGATGAGAAGTGCAGCAGATGTGGTGCAGTGGTAGTTTTATTTACGACATTATTCAGGTGTGCTCATATTTTGAGTATTGAGAACGTAACATTTCTCGCAAATGCAGCTAATAGTAATAATAATAATGACTGTGTTAATGGTGTGTAGATATAGAGTGGCCGGAGGATGATGAATCTTTGTCAGACGATGCTCGCAGCACCATTGAAGCACTGCTGAGTAATGACCCTCGATCACGACCAGATGCACTCGGTCAGGGAGTGTTTCTTACTACTCCGAGTTAGGTCTTTGGTGAATTGCCTTTTACCAGTATGTTCGTTAAACTATTTGTCTAAAATTTGGAAGAATAAACGCGTTAAATATTAGCAGTTAATTCACTGTTGTTCTGCTTGTAGCACTGAGAGAGAATCCGTTGTTCGAGCACATAAACTGGGACAACATTCACAACACTGCAGCTCCGTTTGTACCTAACCCTGATGATGATACGGACACAAGCTATTTCATTGGTATGATACCCGAATATTTTGCTTTTTGGGCTTCGATGATAATTAAGTACTATTTTCTACGGCATATTTATTATCAGTGAATGTCTGTTCAGCTGTTTCCTGTGCAGTGTCTGTCATTGCTAAGCATTGTCCATGGGTGAAGTAGACTCTGCCTGTTATGTCACCAGTGACTTGAGTTTAACTGTGGACAAGCTGTAACAACTGAGCTGTGTGGATATGCAGGATTCATTTGCAATTCGTCCTGCTATTCATTGCATGAGATGGCTTAAGAGACATTTACAGCAAAATGATTTAGCCTCAATAACGCGGTTATATTTCATTATTTTATTATGTGGTGTTGCTGTAGCACGAAACAACATGCACCAGGTGCAGGTCTCCGACATTGATTTAACTGCGGAGTTCCATGCTGCTCCAGTGACTCATCAAATTGCGGAAACTGTTCCGTGATATGAGCATCATCGTCACAGTTTGACTACTGTCGGAGCATGATTGCTAGCAGCATAATGTCGCTGCTAGTTGTGAGTTCTGAAAGGTTCCACTCTGACAGATCTCGCCTAACTTGCATCACCTCGGAGAATGATTCCCAGTTGAACAGAAACTTGCACATTGTGTCTGTATGGAATGTACTTCTGTGTGACAGTGATATCTGTTGATTTTCTTGGGCGAGGGGAATGGGCACTCAAAGGTCTCTGAACTATCAGATCGGGTCATCTTTCATTGCGTACACTTTATAGCATGTGCTTCAATTTGCACATGGTTTACGCCATAGTTACCTTGTCAAAATGTAACATTTAGTTTCCACTGCCAATTGCAAAAGAAAATAGCAGTTGTATGTGCCAGCAGGACTGAAATAATAATAATAGTATCATTAATAATAATAATATCCACATTTCTACCCCGCCAAAAGCTTTCAGCTCACGAGGCGGTGAAAGTGCCTGATCTTCTGCGAGATAAATGAAATGCAAATATTGCTTCAGTTTAAAATTTGTTCAGTTCTTTGAGATCACCGCGAGACCATAGCAGTAATGCTAGTTAACTGCAGAGTAACATTCTCAGCGACATTTATGCAGGTGACTTGGGTGCTACGTTGATTTTATGGTATTGTTTTTAGTATTTATGTAAAAACTGTTATGTAAATGATGGCGAAATAATTATGTACGACTCTTTTGTAAAAATATTTTGTCGTGTTTTACGTGTGTTACATTGTTTCGTTGTTAGCAGTTTTACTGTGTTATTTCATCAGACGAGTCAGCATTGCTGATCTGGTGACTTTCACGCTATACAAATCCACTCCAACGATTCTCAAAACACGCAAGATGGGCAAGTTAAGCCAAGTGATGGCAATATCAGTGCCACTTAGATTGAAACCAATTGTTTTACTTGTTGCATATGACAGTTCTGTAATTACAGGCAAGGCAACCTGTTAACATGAACTTAGAGAATGGACAAATTCTATTTGTATACAACATCGTTGGTCACAGCTGCGGTAACACTCAGTTGTGAAAGGCCGCTTATTCATCACAAAATCACGTACACGTAATAGAAGAATGTGGCATCAACATTCAGATCAATCACAGTCTGGAGGTGTTTTTCAAATGCTGGCTCTGGTGAGAGACGCATAATTCAAGTGACCACAGAACACAGTCTGACTCGCAGTGCCGTGATTCACCACAGAAAATTGCAGAATGGTCAAATGCCAACGGTGCTTCTAGCCATGGCAACACAAACCAGCCAAACAGGTCCAAATTACTGTCTGCTAGCATTGGCAATGTAAGGTATGTAGCTAAAATGACATACAAATGATCCACATCTACATGTGCATAAAATGATGATAGATGTGAAATTCCGGATGCCCCAGTTCTGCAGTTTCAGCAGTATGTCTAATGACAGATTTTGTACTGCTTCAGTGGAGGGAAAATGGGGTAAACACTTATCAACATAAAGCAAATATTAAAACTGAAGTGTAACAACCATTAATTCCATTATGCCAGTTTAATGGGCAAATTATTATCACAATGTGCAAAATCGCACAGCAACGGCAATTATCATTATAATATGTGCACAAAATAATTGCAAGCTCCCATCATAACAAAAATACTGGCAATAAATACATGCTAATATAACGAACGACAAAATCTTGAATACAATAACGGTTCTCATGTAGAAAGAACTTTCCTGAGAAATGACTGCATATTATATAGAGAGGAACAAGTAAAATGGTTACTAATTAGCTGTCGGTGGAATATGACTTACGAAGTGAAGGCAGCTGATGCCTGTGACGCAATAGGTACTAATGTGGGGCTGCATGATGAAGTTTTAACCTTTCTTGTACTGTTGCGCATACTGTATTCAAAATTTTTACAGTAAATGCAAATGGATTTGTGAAGACTAGTGGATTATACCGATCGTACTGTAAGACGCGTATATTTCACGAGCATCGAATTTTCACGAATGAGCAGAAACGAGAAATTAAATACACACAAATCTTTGGAATTGCCCATCAACGAAGTTTATATGTATAGAATATCAACACTTGCGGGATAATATATGCAGTATTCTTGCTAATATGTTATGTAAACAGTAATACGATAAGTATTTCGATAATAAAATTGATACAGACACCACAAGAAACAGGAGACAAATTGCTTAATAAAATTAACTGAAAAATCCGCCAAATCAAAATGCAGCGAATTTTCCACAGAAGAAAACTGCAAAATTAAGATGCAGTGGAAAAAAATAGTGTTTTACAGTAATTACATTTCAAACCAGCACCCTTCACATCTAGTACAAACGACAGCATAAAATACCTTCAGTATACCAATAATGCGAGTCTTAAATTCAATCGTACACAATACATGCCATCAGATCTCTCGACTTTCACAAAGACTAGTGTTGGGCAAAATGCATTAAACCAGACTGATTAACAGAACACGTAAAACGCCTTTTATATCACATTTTACGGCTTAGACACAACTTTATGTGTGGTGGGAATTTGTGACTGCAGAATTGCCATGTTCTTCCTCATATCACCAAAACAGCAGCAACCGAACGCTGGCGGCTCAGCTTAACGATTCCCCAATAATGCTTACAGCATGAATTAATTTAATCATATTTCTCTCTATTACTGCAATGCGCAGTGCAGTGCAATCACGTAGTCTGCAGTTATGCATAGGTCAAATCAAGTGTCGAGAACATGATGCTACAGAACAACACTACTGCAACTTTTTTCTTATTTCTGTGAACCATTCTGCCGTATGTTATACTGGCTCAATGACAGATTAAACCACTATTTTCGCGCAAGTTATTTATTTATTTATTATAAAAATCATACTCAAAGTACAGTGATAAAAAGAAGAGACTAGAAATACATTGGTCAACGCTAAACGCCCACTGCGCACGCCGGAAGGCCACTTTGTACCTTTCGCCAAAAGAGGAGTCCTTGGTAATGGACTAACAGATGTATTAATACGTTTCCCTATTATCGCTCAACGTTCAAAAGGTGCGCACTACTTTCATGGAGTTGTTGGTCTAGAGGTAATTAATATAAGTCGGTGATACTGGCTTTACACATTGCACAGCTGTATTCAATGAGTTACATACACTACATAGATACCAGCCACAGCCATAAAATGAGGCACGATACAGTCAACTAGATAACAACTCGACGGTGCTAATACAAATTGCTAACGAGAAGCAAACCTAACAACTCGCATGTAAGCCACCAACAAGTGCATTTGCTACAAAACGTCAATGCTAAAATATTAAATATGTCTACACGGAATGTGCTCCATATGCAAATTAGTATCCGTTCAGAATGTTATTGTAATTCAATCAGCAGCTTTCAGTAACGGAAACAAACTCTACTAATGCCTCTACACTGTTCATAACGTGTCTGCCTGGAAATTATGAAAATGTTGGACATCATGCTGCTGGTGGTCAACTAGAATGAACTCTCATTAACTGCTGTACAGTGTTCAGGTCATTCACTAATGACAATAATGTACAATGCAATATTAACAATGACAAAAACTTTACCAATCAACAAACGCACAAAAAATAAGAACTGTACGCTTATGCAAAGCAAAATAGATGCACCATAAAAGGCACTATGTTCATCACAACCGTGAGTTGGTGCTGCAGTTAAACAGATTTTACGTGACTAATAACGGCACTTTAATATCAATCCACCACATTCTATTCTTCAGTAAATCAAACATCTGAATGCGGAAAGTCTGTTTGTCAATGCACCACACGACCCAATGATGCATAGGAGCAAGTGAAATACACTGTATCGAACTAAAGTGCACCACTTCCAGCAGCTTATCAAACAGAAAAGCACAATGAAGTCGGAAGCATGAAATAGGTGATGCTTCTAACCACGTTGCCGATATTGCCTCGCTCAGGGGAGTGTTACGACCACTATAACTGCATTCACATAAACATGCAAGCAGTTGACATATAACCAGTCAATTTATTATCACCACCATCATCATCATTGTAAATTTCTAGTGTGCTTATTACTGAAAGAAATAGAGCTGGCACAGACTACCCCGAACCACCGACTGGGGGGCCGCAAGGGGGTAAGATGGTCTCAAATGGTATTGAAAGGCCACATTTAGATGTAAAAGGGCCACACGGAAGCGAAAGGGACCCATCCATGTAAAGAGGCCCTCAAAGGTGAACTTTAAGCACAATGGCGGTGCAGAAAATTTTGGCTTGATCTGCTCGCGGACTTATCCTCTGCTCTCCCACTTTTAAAATAATGGTGCTACCGTTGAATGTAGCATACTAGTACTTCTCCAGATCCAGTTAGCAATTCTGTTTTTAGAGTTGAAAAGGGGCGGAAGGAAAGGAGTGGGGAATGGACAGTGGTGGGTGCTCATTAACATGAATGTTTATGGTGGGCCTCATCGGGGTACTGGGCGGCGGGCCTCACTTAGGCTTGCGCGGACTCTGAAAAGAAAACCGGTGCATTACCATGTCACTGCAAGTTGGTAAAAGTTATACCTGTAGGTTAAAAACAATCACGTGGCAAAAAAGTAAGTTTTGAGCCGTTACATGATTGCGTGTGACTTTCCTAGTACCCCAAAGGAACAAAATTTAACAACTGCGGGTTTCCTTTACACGCTAAATGGCTATAAAATACTTAAAATGACATCAATATTCATTTCATTATGTATGTATAAAAATTATCCAAGTACATTGTCATTTTACCACCTACAACTGGACCGTTAGCATTCAGTTTTAACTTATGTGTAGTTTACCATTTATTTCGACATTAATGCACAAAACACACATATTCTTAATGATGAATATATTTTTACGATTTAATCGATCATGTCAACCGTTATCTTTGCTGTAGATGTGCAACATATATATGTTGTAAACATCACTAACACAGTTACAGTGCTAAAACAAACATTAAATATTGCAGGAATACTGACGACAGGCGACGCAATAACCATTATGACATTAAGACCAGACGGAAACATTTCTGGAAACAGTGGCGGGGATAAACCAATCACGTAGACTTCTGCAGGGTTCCCACTATATTTTGATTTTAAAATTAAAGGACTTTTCAAGGACTTTCAAGGACCCTAAAGTTGCATTTTCAAGGACCAATTCTCAACAGAAGTTTACAGCATGGACAGTATTACAGCAATATTTAATATCTATTTCTGTGATTACGGGAGTTTTAGTTGATAAAAACAAAACATGACAATTCTTAGCAAATCTTGTTTTGGGCAAAATACCTGTTTAACGAAGTTGCTGATATCGCACAGTTTGACATGGTGAATTCAAGGACTTTCAAGGACCTGTAGAATGAAATTCAAGGACTTTTAAGCACCTCTCCTGTTTTCAAGTACTTTCAAGGCCTTGAATTTATGAATAAAAAATTCAAGTACTTTCAAGGATACGAAATGAAGCCTTTAATGATTATGATTAAACAATCTGCAGCACATGTAATGCTACTTTTGACATTTCAACACATCATTTGTGAAACACCCGTACAATTGCATTCAATGAAGGAAGAAAGATGCAGATAAGATACGTACCAATAATAAGAGCGACGACAACTACACTAACGATGCCGAGCAGAACCATCATCTGTTGAACAACATTACACACCGTCACACAAAACTAACAATAAATAAATTATATAAAGTTTCACATTTAAGTATAGCACATTAGGATTTATATATTGATATTAATGGACC
>Ga0049105_1000396_pt1 | contig 14615 bp, 15 predicted proteins | sample WorMetvaBAHAMAS1_FD_61260 | JGI IMG/M metagenome (GOLD analysis project Ga0049105, IMG submission 61260) | Worm MetaG Olavius vacuus BAHAMAS.1 | ecosystem: Host-associated > Annelida > Digestive system > Unclassified | place: Germany: Marburg | collected 2013-04-09
GAACCTCCCCGTCTATATCGCATGGTTCATCGCACGGCTCGCCGGCCAAGACACCGCCCAAAACAACGCATGGCAGAGAATGCTCGCAGCTTGACCAACACGGAAAAAAGACATGACCAGAAACATAACCTGTTTCAATGGCTTAGCATGCTGTTCGCATGCGGACACACCCGCTCGACCGGTTAGAGGCCAAATATCGAGCTGAGGCCGGTGCGTTCGCTTAAGCCGGCCATGGCGGCGTCGGCGGGGGCGGGGCCGAGTGCGTCGGCGGCGCGCAGGACCGCGGGCAGCAGGCCGACATCGCCGACCGAGTTCAGGAACAGGTCCGGCTCGGCCAGCACCCAGTGCACCGCGGCGCGGATGTCGGCCTCGTCCTCCAGCGGCTGGTACCAGGTGCTGCGGTCCCGCGTCGCCCCCGCCGCCCAGGGGCCGCGGGCCAGCGCCTTGATGGTCTGCACCGCGACGCCGCGCTGCCGGCACAGCGCCCGGGTGGCGGCGAAGTCGGCGGCGTAGGCGTCGTGCTGGGCGGCGAACCAGTTCCACGGCATCAGCACGGTATCGAAGTCGAACCGTTCGAGGCTGCGCCGGTGCATGGCGGCGACGTTCCAGCCATGGCCGGTGACGCCGATGAAGCGGACCAGCCCCTGGTCGCGGTCCTCGACGGCCGCCTCCAGCGCGCCGCCGGGGCCGAGCGCCTAGTCCCATTCGTCCGGGTGATCAGGGCGTGCAGCTGGATCAGGTCGACCCGGTCGGTGCGCAGCCGCTCCAGCGAGCGGTGGATGCTGTCGCGGGCGCCGTCGCGGTCGCGGGCCGCGATCTTTGTCGCCAGGAAGAAGTCGTCGCGGTGCCGGTCCATCCACGGGCCGATGCGCAGCTCCGAGTCGCCGTAGCTGGGCGCGGTGTCGATGTGGTTGACGCCGAACTCGAGCAGGAGGTCGAGCACCCGGTCGGCGGTTCCCTGGTCGACCCGGCCAAGCGCCGCGACGCCGAAGATCACCGCCGAGCTCATATGGCCGGTGCGGCCGAAGGGGCGTTTCTCGATCGCCATGCGGTCCTCCGAGGCTCGTGGGGCCGGTCAGGCCTCGCGCGGCGTGGACGCCGGCTTGAGTGACGGGACGCCGGCGCGCCAGGACTGGTATTTCGGGTCGGGCTGGCCCGGCGGCACGGTCTCGGCATCCCAGTGGTCGGGGCGGGCGATCCCCTCGGGCAGGACCGTGCCGCTGTCGCCGAAGGCGGCGTCGACATGGTCCTGGGTCAGGCCGGTCGCATCGGTGAAATCCGCCGATCTCAGCGACGCGCGCTCGCAGTTCCAGTCGCTGAGGTTGGCGCCCTTGAGCGAGGCGGCATGCAGGCCTGTGCCGTTCAGATGCGCCCGGCGCAGGTTGGCGCCGTCGAGCCGTGTATGGCTGAGCTCCGCGCCCTCAAGATGCGCCCCGCCGAGCGCCGCCCGGTCGAGCCGCGCCTCGCCGAGATGCGCCCGGTTGAGCCGCGCCCCGCGCAGGTTCGCGCCGGCGAGCTGTGCCCGCTCCATCTCCGCTCCGTGGAGCCGGGCCTTGGCGAGGTCGGCGCCGTCGAAATGGGTCTGCCTAAGGTCCGCCCCTTTCAGCCATGCCAGCCGCAGATGCGCCCGCTCGAGATGCGCATGGCAGAGATGTGCCCCTTCGAGGTGGGCGAGCCTCAGATCGGCCCGCAGCAGCCGCGCCAGGCGGAGGTCGGCGCCTTCCAGCCGCGCCCGGCCGAGATCCGCGACTTCGAGCCGTGCCATCCTGAGGTCGGCCACTTCGAGGTGCGCCTGCTGGAGGTTGGCGCCTTCGAGGTTGGCCAGCCTGAGATCCGCCCCTTCGAGGTGCGCCTCCCAGAGGATCGCCCCTTCGAGCTGCGCTTGCCGCAGGTTCGCCCCTTCGAGGCGTGCCTGCTCGAGGTTCGCCCCTTCGAGCCGTGCCTGGCGCAGGTCGGCCCCGTCCAGCCGCGCCTGCCTGAGATCCGCCTCGTCGAGCCGCACCTTGCCGAGGTCCGCCCCCTCGAGCCGGGATCCTGTCAACACCGCCCGCGACAGGTTGAGGCCGGCGAGATCCGCCCGCTGCAGGCTGACGCCGCGCAGGTCGAGGTGGTAGCCGCGGCCCTCGCCGATGTTGCTCTTGCGCTGCCGGCGCTCGTGCAGGATGCGCTCATGCGGGCGCCGGCCGATGGCCTCCAGCGCCGCCTGGATATCGGCGCGCGGGGCGTCGAGGGTCTGTGCCCAGGTCCATGCCAGGGAGGAGGAGAACCGGTGCGCGAACCGCTGCCGCCGCCTGGCGAGGTGCACGGCGCGGTCGGCCTCGCTGGCTTCGTCGGGCAGCGGCTCCCAGTCGCCCAGGCGGTGGTCCCGAGCCTCGCTCGCCGGCGCGTTCCGGCGGATGAAGGCGCAAAGCGCCTCGATGACCGGGATGTGGTCGCGCTCGCTGTCGCGGGCGATGCGCTCCAGCGCCTCGATCGCGCCGAGGCGGGTGTCGAGCTCCTCGGCGGCGAGCTGCTGCGTTGCCTTGGCGAGGCGGTCCGCGATTGCTCTGTGCTCGCGGGCAGTGTTGTCGCGCTCTCCGGAGACGAGCCGGAGAAGCACCTGCGGCGCGGCGGACAGGCCGGCCAGCGCGGCCTCGGCCAGATTTCTGACCTGACCGAGGTCCGCGCCCGAGCGCGGCGGCGAGTCCTGATCCTTCGGGGTCCGATTCATGCGGCGAACATGCAATAAAACGGGGTGGCGGGGAAGGGGCTATCTGGCGGCGACGCCGAAGAATGTGCGCCGATTGACAAACATGCTCGTGTCAACGACTTGAACATGTGCCCGCATGCGGCTGCCGATCCGAAGACGGTGGCGGCAGGGCGTGCGGCCGCGCATCCGGAGAGGGCTGCGCGATGCAGCGGCGCCGGTTCCAGTCCGGGGTCGCTTGCCTCGCTCCGGCCCAGCGGCTATATGCGGCGCAACCGGGGGCAGCCCCGTCGCGAGAACAACCGGACAGTCAGAGAGAAGGATCCGCGCATGTTCGTTACCCCTGCCTATGCCCAGGCGGCCGGCGGCGCTGGAGGCGAGCCGAGCTTCCTGGTCTCGATGCTGCCGTTGATCCTGATCTTCGTCATCTTCTACTTCCTGCTGATCCGGCCGCAGCAGAAACGGCAGAAAGAGCACAAGGCCATGGTCGACAACCTGCGCCGCAACGACAACGTCGTCACCGCCGGGGGAATCCTCGGCAAGGTGACCAAGGTCGGCGAGGGCGAGGAGGTCGAGCTCGAGATTGCCAAGGATGTGCGGATCAAGGTGATCCGCTCGACCATCTCGGCGGCGTTAGCCAAGACCGAGCCGGCCAACGGCAACTGATCCGCGCGCGGCCGGGCAGCGCCCCGGCGGCAGCGGCGAGCGAGGCGGCATCATGTTGTTCTTCCCCCTCTGGCAGCGAATCCTGGTGATCGGCATCTGCCTGATCGGCCTTCTGTTCTCGATGCCGAACCTGTTCTACGAGCAGGTCGACGCCTACAACCGGGCGCCGGTCGAGATCGCCAGGCTCGAGGCCGACGGAAAGCAGGTTCCGGACGAGTTGAAGGCAGCGGCGCAAGGCTGGCCGTCTTGGCTGCCCTCGGACGTGGTCAATCTCGGACTCGACCTGCGCGGCGGCGCGCATCTTTTGGTCGAGGTGCAGATCGCCGAGGTTGTCGCCGAGCGGATGGAGACGCTCAGGGTCGACGTGCGCAAGGCGCTGATCGATGGCGGTGTGCGGCGCTTCACCTACCTGCGCGCGGCCAAGGACCATGTGAGCGTGCGGATCACCAAGCCCGAGGACGTGGCCCGTGCCGGCGAAATCCTGAACGGGCTGGCGCAGCCCATTGGCGGGTTCCTCGGCGGCCGGCTGGGTCGGCTGGCGTCCGGCGTCGACCTGGACGTCACCGAAGCCGGCGACCAGAGCTACCGTCTCGCCATGACCGAGGGCGCGTTGATCGGTCTCACCGACCAGACCATGAGTCAGTCGCTGGAGATCATCCGGCGGCGGATCGACGAGGCCGGCACTCGCGAGCCATCGATCCAGCGGCAGGGCAACGACCGGGTGCTGATCCAGGTGCCGGGCATCGGCTCGGCCGAGGAGCTGCTGGGCCTGATCGGGCGCACCGCAAAGCTGACCTTCCACATGATCGAGGGTTACGGCGAGAAAACAGCAACGCCCGGTCCCGGCCAGATTGTGGTTCACAGCGTCGAGGACGGTCGGAACTACCTGGTCGAGCGGCGGGCACCGGTGGCCGGCGAGTGCCTGGAAGACAGCACCATGGGCTTTCACCCGCAGAACGGCCTGCCGGTGGTGAATTTCCGCTTCGACACCGGCTGTGCGCGCATCTTCGGGACGCTCACGGCAAACAATGTCGGCGGGCTGTTCGCCATCGTGCTCGACAACGAGGTGATCTCGGCGCCGCGGATCCAGAGCCCGATCCTAGGCGGCGCCGGCTATATCGAGGGCAACTTCACCGTCGAGAGCGCCACCGAGCTGGCGATCCTGTTGCGCTCGGGTGCGCTGCCGGCCTCGATCGAGGTGCTGGAGCAGCGGACGGTCGGCCCTGACCTCGGCGCCGACTCGATCGCCAAGGGCAAGGTCGCGACCCTGATCGCCTTTGCCGCGGTGCTGGTGTTCATGGCCGCCTATTACGGGTTGTTCGGGCTCTTCGCCAATGTGGCGCTGTTCTTGAACGTCGGGCTGGTCTTCGGCACCCTGTCGCTGATCGGCGCGACGCTCACTCTGCCCGGAATCGCCGGCATCGTGCTCACCATCGGCATGGCGGTCGATGCCAATGTGCTGATCTTCGAGCGGATCAAGGAGGAATTACGCTCGGCCAAGTACATCACCCGGGCGATCGAGCGCGGCTATTCCCATGCCTACAGCGCCATCTTCGATGCAAATGTCACCACTCTGATCGCCGCGGTGATCCTGTTCGGCATGGGCTCGGGCCCGGTCAAAGGCTTCGCGGTGACGCTCGGCTTCGGCATCATAACCTCGGTCTTCACCGCAGTCATGGTGGTGCGGATGATGATCGGCCTCTATGTGCGGCTGCGCCAGCCGAAGACCCTGAAGATCAACCTGATCCGGCTGGTGCCGGAGAAGACGGCGATCCCCTTCATGAGGCTGCGCAAGCTCTGCGCCGGGGCCTCCGGCGCGGCGGTCGTGGCGTCGATGCTGCTGGTGACGCTGATTGGGCTCAATTTCGGCATCGATTTCCGCGGCGGCACGCTGGTGCAGGTGCGCACCGAGGCGCCGGCGGATCTGGGGCAGATCCGGCGACTGGTCACCGGCATGGAGCTGGGCGACGTGGCGGTGCAGAGCTTCGGCTCGGAGTACGACGTGCTGGTCCGGGTCGAGGAACAGGCCGGCGCCGAGGAGCAGGAGCAGGCGGTTGCCACCGAAATCAGGGAGGTGCTGACCTCGGAGATCCCTGGCACCGACATTCTGCGGGTCGAGGCGGTGGGGCCGGAGGTCTCGGGCGAGCTGCTGCAGTCCGGTGTTCTGGCGATCCTGATCGCGGTCGGCGCAGTGCTGTTCTATATCTGGCTGCGCTTCGAGTGGCAGTTCGGTCTCGGCGCGGTGGTGGCGCTCGGCCACGACGTGGCGCTGACGGTGGGGGTGTTCTCGCTGATCGGAATCGAGTTCAACCTCTCGACCATCGCCGCGATCCTGACCATCGTCGGCTATTCGCTGAACGACACCGTGGTGGTCTATGACCGGGTGCGCGAGAACCTGCGGAAATACAAGAAGCTGCCGCTGACGGAGCTCCTGGACCTCACGGTCAACGAAACCCTGAGCCGGACACTGATGACCTCGCTGACCACGCTCCTGGCGCTGGTGGCGATGTTCGTGCTGGGTCCCGAGGTGATCAAGGGCTTCACCCTCGCAATGATCTGGGGCGTGGTGGTCGGCACCTACTCGTCGATCTTCGTCGCCGCGCCGCTGTTGCTGTGGTTCAAGGTCAAGCGCGACTGGACGTCAGGCGACGACTCGAGGGCCGGGGTGCAGTTCGGCGGCGCGCAGGTATAGGATGGGTCGAGACCCATCCCACGATGCCGAGGACACGGCATGCGGATGACCGAGATCAGTCTGACCGGGCGATTGCCCGTCGATTCCTACGGGCCGGGCGGGTTCCGGGTCGATGGGGCCTGGCATGTGGGCTCGATGATCCTGTCGCCGGCAGGGGTGCACCGGTTCGAGGCGCCGCTGGATCTGGAGGCCTTGGACCCGGTGCTGGACCAGGCGGTTGAGATCGACGTTCTGCTTGTCGGGCAGGGCGCCGAGATCGCGCCGCTGGCGGCATCGCTGCAGGAGGCGCTGGAGACGGCGGGGATCGGGGTCGAGATCATGTCCACCGCCTCGGCCTGCCGGGCCTACAACGTGCTTCTGGCCGAGGACCGTCGGGTGGCGGCGGTGCTGGTCGCGATCTGAGCTGCTCAGAGAAACAGAATCGCCGTCACGGAGACCACCAGCAGCAGGGCGAAGAGGATGTTCAGCGCTCGGCCGGCGCGCGGGCTTTGCACCAGCCGCGCCAGGGTCGTCCCGCCGAGCATCCAGGCTGTGTTGATCGCTAGGGCACAGGCGGTCAGGAGGCCGACTTTCAGGACCGCCCCGGCCACTGGATCCTGCCGCAACGGATAGCCGGAGAACAGGGCGGCCATCGCACCCCATGTCTTCGGGTTGGCGACCGCCATGACGTAGACGCCGAACAGGGACGGGAGGATCTCATCCTCCTCGATGCCTCCGACAGGTGGTGCCATCGCGATCCGGTAGGCGAGGTAGAGGACATACAGCCCGGCCAGCACTGAGACAGCGGGCGCCAGCCCGGGCAGCGAGGCCAGCAGCCCGATGACTCCGAGAGCAACCAGAACCATGACCGTGGCGGTGCCCGTCGCCATCACGGCGACATGGGGGAAGGCGCGCACCCCGTAGGCGGCGTCGAACGCCGCCGCCGCGAGCGTCACCGGACCCGGCGTGCTCATCAGTGCGATCACCGCCGCGGAGAGGGGCAGCAGGTTCTCCATGGCCGGGATCGTGTTGGCAAAACCAGGTCCAGTCCAGCGGCAACTGTGCCCGCAGCGCAATTGTCTCGCATTCCGCTTTCATCGGCAGGCAAACGAACTATAGTCCCGACTCGAGGGCCGCGGCCCTGCGAGATACATGCCTGACACAAGACAAGGGGGAACGACCCATGGCTTTTGAACTTCCCGACCTCCCATATGCACACAATGCCCTAGCCGATAGCGGCATGTCGGAGGAGACGCTGCAGTACCACCACGACCTCCACCACAAGGCCTATGTCGACAACGGCAACAAGCTGCTGGCAGGCTCGGGCCTCGAGGGCAAGAGCTTGGAGGAGATCGTTGTCGCCGCCTACAACGACGCCGACAGGGCGGGGCTGTTCAACAACGCCTCGCAGCATTGGAACCACATCCAGTTCTGGGAGATGATGGGCCCCGGTGGCCGCGCCATGCCGTCGGAGCTGGAAGGCTGGATCAAGGACGGCTTCGGCTCGGTCGACGCCTTCAAGGAGCAGTTTGTCGCCGCCGGTGTGGGCCAGTTCGGCTCGGGCTGGTGCTGGCTGGTGAAGGAGGGCGATGCGCTGAAGGTCACCAAGACCCCGAACGGGGTGAACCCGCTCTGCTTCGGTCAGACTGCGCTCTTGGGCTGCGATGTTTGGGAGCATTCCTACTACATCGATTTCCGCAACCGGCGCCCGGCCTATATCGAGAATTTTCTCGCCAATCTGGTCAACTGGGAGAACGTCGCCGAGCGCCTGGCGGCTGCCTGCGGCTGAGCGCGGCCGGATCGCGATGTGGAGGCCCCGGGTGCCGCGCCCGGGGCCTTTCTCGTGCGAGAGATCGGCGGCGTTGCGGGAGTGATGACGTCGCCGCCCCCTCTCGATCTCTCCCGCCGGCGGGGGGAGACAGCCGGTGGCTGGGCGGGCGGCGCTGTCGCCGGTTCAAGGGAGGGCGCGGCGCAGGACCTCGATCAGCTCGTCGACGCTTCTCGTGACGGTCAGGAAGTCGCGGAACTCGCGGCTGACGAAGCCCTCGCTGATCATGTGGTCGAACAGCGCCAGCAGCGGGCCCCCCAGTAGTCGCCGGTGTTCAGCAGCAGGACCGGCTTTTTGTGAAGCCCCAGGAGCCGCCAGCTCAACACCTCGATCAGCTCGTCCAGGGTGCCGGGGCCCCCTGGCAGCGCAATCACCGCATCGGCATTGGTGAACATCAGCTTCTTGCGCTCGTGCATGGTCTCGGTGACGACAAGCGCGTGGATGTCCTGATTGCCGACCTCGAGATCGAAGATATGGCGCGGAATGAAGCCGGTGACCCGGGCGCTGGAGGTCTGGGCGGCTCGGGCGGCCTTGCCCATGAGACCGAGATCGCCGGCACCGTAGACCAGCGCATAGCCGGCGTCCGCCAGCGCCGCGCCGAGCGCTCTGGCATCGCGCGCATAGGCTGGATTGCGGCCGCTGCGCGAGCCGCAATAGAGGCAGACCGAACGCTGTGACGGCCGAGATGGTGGAATTTGCCGCACTCCCGCGCAAAATTGTCAACGAATGTTTACACGAGGGGAAATTCGTAGGATTAGGGTGCGCCGACGGGCGTGTGGAGAGCGGAAGGCATCGCAGCGATGCAAAAGAAGGCCAAGCTGGTGATCTCGGGCGTTCTCGTTGCGCTTGTCTGCCTGTTCGTCTGGTGGCAGTTGCAGCCCGAGCCCGCGCCGACGGAAGCGCCGCAGCCGGCGCCCGCACCTGCATCGGAGACGGCCGCTGAACCCGCGCAGGAGACTGCCGGGCAGGCCGAGGGGAAGACGACCGAAGAGGCGGCGCCAGAAACCGTGGAGACGGTCGCGCCGGACTTCGATGTGGTGCGCGTCTCGCCGGAAGGCCAGACGGTGATTGCCGGGCGCGCCGGGCCGGGCCAGGAGGTGGAGATCCTGCTCGACGGCCAGGTGATCGGAACTGCCGAGGCCGATGCCACTGGAGCCTTCGCCGCCGTTCTCGACATTCCGCCCTCCAACGAGGCGCGCGAGCTGGCGCTGCGGATTCTGCTCGCCGCGGGTGACCCAGCGGCTGGTGAGCCAACGGTTCTGGCCCTGGCGCCGACGGAGGCAGAAGCCGAGCCAGCGACCGGCGCGGAGTCCGAGTCCGCTGCCGGGGCGAGCCGCAAGGACGCGACGACGCCGCCGGCCGAGGCGCAAGCCAGTACGGCAACCACCGAGGGCGTCGCCGAGCAAAGCATGGCCGAGGTGCCGGCGGCCGGAACCGGATCAACCGGGGAACCGCCTGCGGCGGCGGCGGTCGCGACCGAGGCGGCCACGGCTGTCGTGCAAGCGGTTGAGAAGGCGGCGACGCAGGCGGCGGCGGAGGTGGAAGCGGCGGAGGCTGCAGCCGAAGCGGCGGCGAGGGCCGAGACCGACAAGGCGGCGGCGGAGGTCGATGCGGCAAGGGCCTCTGACATCGGCGTTGCCGAGCCGAAGCTTGACCGCTACGCCGTCAGCACGCCGGTCGTGATCCTGCCGCAGTCCGGCGCCGAGGAAGCGCCGCTGCTGGTCAAGTCCGAGGCCGAGGACGTGACGCTGCTGCAGCCGGCGCAGGTCGAGCCGGCCCAAGGCATCGTGCTCGACCGGATCACCTATTCGCATCAGGGCGACCTGATCGCCGCCGGGCGCGGCCGCGTGGGCGCGGTGGTGCGGATCTATGTCAATGCCGTGTTCCACGCCCAGGTGAGGTGCAACGATACGGGCCGGTGGCGGGTCTCGATCGCCTCGGGCGTCGCCACCCGCGCCAAGCTGCTGCGCTTCGACGAGATCGATGCCGATGGCGCGGTGGTCAGCCGGCTGGAGACTCCCTTCGAATACTCGCCGGCGGCCGAGACCCAGGGGCTGCGCCAGCGCAAGATCGAGGTGCAGAAGGGCAACTATCTCTGGAAGTTCGCCGAGCAGTATTACGGCGAGGGCTGGCGCTACAGCGTCATCTTCAGCGCCAACTCGGCGTTGATCCGTGACCCGGACCTTATATATCCAGGGCAGGTCTTCACCATTCCTGAGCTGGTCGACAGCCAGTAGGGGATCCCGGGCGGGAGCCAGCGTATGCGCCGCAGCCGCCGGCGTGCCTCGACCGCGGGCGCGCCCGCTCTTCGCACCCTCGTCCGGGTGATGCCGGATCTCTGGCCGTGCGACCGTGCGAACTTAAGGCTGAGGGTGGTGGTGTCGCTGGCGCTCTTGGTGCTGGCCAAGATCGCCAACATCGTCACCCCTTTCTTCTATCGCGCCGCGGTCGACGGGCTGGTGCCGGAGACGGCGACAGCGGCGCTCTTCGCCCCGGTGGTGCTGGTCATTGCCTACGGCTTCACCCGGCTGATGGGCACGGTGCTGCAGCAGAGCCGCGACGTCATCTTCTCCCGCGTCACCCAGCACGCGCTGCGCAAGCTGGCGCTGAGGACCTTCACCCATATCCACCGGCTGTCGCTGAGCTACCACATCTCGCGCCGGACCGGGGCGCTCAGCCGGATCGTCGACCGCGGCATCAAGGCGATCGACTTCCTGCTGCGGTTCCTGATCTTCAACATCGTGCCGCTGTTCGTCGAGCTGATGGTGGTGGCGGTGATCTTCTGGGCCGCGTTCGGGTTCTGGTACTTCGCCGTGCTGGTGGCGACCATCGCCGCCTATGTCGCCTTCACCATGGCGGTCACCGAGTGGCGGGTGAAGATCCGCATCCTCATGAACTAGGAGGACCAGGACGCGCATCAGAAGGCGGTGGACAGCCTGCTGAACTACGAGACGGTGAAGTATTTCGGCGCCGAGGAGCGCGAGGCGGAGCGCTATGACGCGGCGATGCGCGGCTACGAGAAGGCGGCAGTCAAGACCTCGTGGTCGCTCGGGCTCTTGAACTCCGGCCAGGCGCTGATCATCGTCACCGGCCTGGTGGCGGTGATGGCGATGCTGGCGATCGAGGTGCAGGCCGGGACGATGACGGTGGGCTCCTTCGTCATGGCCAACACCTATGTGATCCAGATCACCATGCCGCTGAACTTCCTCGGCTCGGCCTATCGCGAGATCCGCCAGTCGCTGATCGACATGCGCGAGATGTACGAGCTGACCGACGAGGCGCCGGAGATAGTCGACGCGGCCGGCGCCGGCGTGCTGGCCGTCGACCGGGGCGAGGTGGCGTTCCGCAGTGTCGATTTCGACTTCGGCCCGGGCCGGTCGACCCTGCGCGGCGTCTCGTTCACGGTGCCGGGCGGGCGCAGCCTGGCGGTGGTCGGGCCGTCCGGGGCGGGCAAGTCAACCATCTTCCGACTGTTGTTCCGGTTCTACGACGTCACCGGCGGGGCGATCGAGATCGACGGCCAGGACCTGCGCAAGGTGACCCAGGAATCTCTGCGCGCCGCCATCGGCGTGGTGCCGCAGGACACGGTGCTGTTCAACGACACCATCGGCTACAACATCGCCTATGGCCGCGAGGGCGCGAGCCGGGACGAGGTGGTGGCTGCGGCTAAGGCGGCGCGGATCCACGATTTCATCGCTGGGCTGCCCGAGGGCTACGACACGATGGTCGGCGAGCGCGGGCTGAAGCTCTCCGGCGGCGAGAAGCAGCGGGTGGCGATCGCCTGCACCATCCTCAAGGACCCGCCGATCCTGATCCTCGACGAAGCGACCTCGGCGCTCGACACCCATACCGAGCGCGAGATCTAGGCGGAGCTGAGGCGCTTGAGCGAGAACCGCACGGTGCTGATGATTGCGCACCGGCTCTCCACCGTGGTCGAGGCGGACGAGATCGTGGTCCTCGACCGCGGCGAGATGGTCGAGCGGGGCCGGAACGCCGAACTGCTGGCACATGGCGGGCGCTATGCCCAGATGTGGGCGCGGCAGGAGCGGGAGGAGGAGACGGTCTGAGGCCGGCGTCGCCGGGCGGATGGCAGATCCTCTGACCCCTCCCGCCAACGCGGGAGAGGAATGGACTGCATTGCCGGGCGGGCGGTGGACCCCTCACCTGTCCTCTCCCATGTCAGGGGAGAGGGACGAAAACCCGATCGGAGTTCTCGTCACCTGAGGCAAAACTGCGGAGCGGACGTCCTCCTCCCCTAGAAGGGGAGGAGCCAGAGGAGGGGTCCTGCGACGCCGGCAACTTGGCGCGACGCGCCGTCGTGCTTAGGATGACCGAGCAACGACAGGAAGGACGCCAGCCATGACCCTGCGAAAGGGGCGCTGCCTCTGCGGCGCGGTGCGCTACGAGTACGAGGGGCCGGAGAACTGGATCGGCCATTGCCACTGCGAGAGCTGCCGGCGCAACACCTCGTCGCCGTTCACCACCTTCATGGGGGTGCCGAGGAGTGCGGTCCGGTTCACCGGCATCGAGCCGGCGGTCTACCACTCCTCGCCTGGGGTGCAACGGCTCTACTGCCCCGACTGCGGCGCACCGGTGGCCTATGACGCCGACAAGTTCCCGGACGAGATCCACTTCTACCTTTCGGCGCTGGAGGATGCCTCGGGCCTCTCACCGCAGTTCCATGTTTTCGCCGGTGAGAAGGTGCCGTGGATCACCCTCGGCGACGACCTGCCGAAATTCGTCAAGGGCACCAGCGGGCCGCAGATGGGGGAGTGAGCGGGTCAGAGACGCATCAGCACCACGCCGGTAACGATCAGCGCCGCTGAGACCCAGCGTCCCGGGCTGGCGTGCTCGCGCAGCAGAAAGACGCCGATCAGCATGGCGAAGAGGACGCTGGTCTCGCGCAGCGCCGCGACCAGCGCCAGCGGCGCCAGCGTGAAGGCCCAGATCGCGATCCAGTAGGCGCCGAGCGACAGCGCCCCGGCGGTGACGCCGCTGCGCCAGGCGGGGACCAGCGCGGCGAACACGCCGCGTCCGCGCATCGCCACGGCGCACGCCGTCATGCCGAGGGCGTCGCCCGCGAACATCCACAAGGTGTAGCCCGAGGCAGTCTCGGCGATGCGGGCGCCGACGCCGTCGACCAGGGTATAGGCGGCGGTGAATCCGGCAGTGCTGAGGGCGTAGGCCAGCGCCAGCGGCGACAGGCGGTCGAGGCCGCTCGCGCGCGACCCCGGGTGGGCCATGGCGATTACCCCGAGCCCGATCGCTATCACCGCGGCGGTCTTGCCCGCGGTCATCGTCTCGCCGAGGAACAGCGCGCCGACCAGCGCCACGATCATCGGCGCGGTGCCGCGCGCCATGGGGTAGACCTGGCTGAGGTCGCCATGCTGGTAGGCGCGGATCAGGAACAGCTTGTAGCCGATATGCAGCGCCGCCGAGCCCGCCACCCAAGGCTAGGCCGCGGGCGTCGGCAGGGGAAAGAACGGCAGAAGGCAGAGCGCGATGCCCCCCTGGGCCATCGCCAGCAGCAGGATCGACGAGAACCGGTCGAGCCCGACCTTGACGATCGCGTTCCACCCCGCATGCATCAGCGCGGCGGCGAGCACGGCGAGGAAGATGACGATATCCAGGGTGGATCTCCGGCAATCGATGCGGGCGGCGGTGTCGCAGAACTGTCATAAAGCGGCCGCGGCAGGACGCAAGAGGCGACCGCCGGCGCGCCAAAGGCGCGCATGGCGGTGTATGGGGGGCGGGGGTGGGGCTGCCGCACTTCCCGCGGGCCGCGCGCTTCAGCGCGCGGCCCGCGGGGCGCAACCTTCGGCTGCGGCACCTGTTCGGCGGCGCAGACGACCTGTGGAGGGCGGCGGACGCGGTGTCGGTCGAGACCGTCTCGGGTGGGGGCCGGTCTGCGGATCAGGAGCGAAGCGGCGTGAACGCTCTGCGGAGCAGCCCGGGGCGCCGCTGATCCGCCAGTTCCTGCAGATCGAAGTAGAACGCGATCGCCCTCGGGTGATCGATCGGCATGAGCCCTCTCACCACATGGCCTCGGGCCGTGGTCTCGATTGCTCCGAGCTTGGCGGCGATCGCCAGCATCGGGTAGTTGCCGTGGTGCCCGAAGACGACTAGGCTGGCCATTCCCTTCGCGAGCGTGCGCGACAACGCCCGTGCGACGAGCTCGGTGCCGACGCCTTGGCCGCGCCATCTCGGCTCGACCGCCAGGGCCGCTTCGGCGCTTTGGTCGCCATAGAAGATCTCGATCGCGTCCCGCAGCGCGCCTTTGCTGAACCAACTGATGGTTTCATGCTCGGGATTGTCACGGTGCACGTGCGCTAGCAGGTCGGTTTCGTCGACAAAGGTCAGGAACCGATTGTGCTTGGCCTCTTCGGGAAGGCGCTTCAGATGGTCGATGAGCAGGCGCCGCTCGCTGCTGTGCAGGTTGCGGTAGTGTTCCCGACTGAATGGCCATGTAAACATTGTCGAACCGTCGTTTGACGGTGAGTCAATCTCTCCCCCCTAGACTGGCCGCCGGAATGCAACCTAAATTAAACAACTATTAACACAGAACAACCCGAACGCGCAAGATTTCGGGAAACCGTGCAGCGGGACTCAGGATTTGATCGAACCGATGTGGAGGTGTTCGAGGTCACTAAACCACTACCGGCTGACGCCGGCAGGTTTGTCGGCGTGCTGCTCAATATACTGAAGCATGATGTCGTCGGTGACGTTGCCGCTGGTCGTGCAGAAGTAGCCCCTGGCCCAGAAGT
>Ga0049105_1000397_pt1 | contig 14607 bp, 11 predicted proteins | sample WorMetvaBAHAMAS1_FD_61260 | JGI IMG/M metagenome (GOLD analysis project Ga0049105, IMG submission 61260) | Worm MetaG Olavius vacuus BAHAMAS.1 | ecosystem: Host-associated > Annelida > Digestive system > Unclassified | place: Germany: Marburg | collected 2013-04-09
GGCTCATTGGAAAGCGCGTAGTGGACTTCCTATTAGCGTTAATTGAACTTTTTTCGCTAGGTGTTACGGCTGAGGAGCTATGAGCGATTATTGGTTGAAAATCGGCGATTTCGTTCCAACAGGGGTCGGTTGACCCAAAATTTCACCTAGAAGTGGTCGCCCCCCACCAACCATTCTTCTTCTCAGAAAACTAGGCTAAATGTTTTTTTCATACGGTATAAAAATCTGGACAGATCTTTCTACCGTTTTGTCACAATTCACGCGTGTGACAGACAGACGGACGGACGGACGGACAGACAGAATTCTCATCGCTAGACCGCGTCTGCATTACATGCAGCGCAGTAAAAAGTAAAAGTACTCATCGTCAAGTGATTAATCCGAAAAAAACGTTCTTTGTAAAGCGAAACAATTCAGCAGTGTCATTTGCAAAGTGCAGAGCAAAGTCCAGTAGTAATCCAATGTTGAAACAAAGTTCACAAAGTTTGCCAGTCATACGCGTACACCTACTGTTCATTGTTAATCCTGCGCAGCTAAACATGACATCCCAGCAGGTACCGACCTAATGACATCTGCACCTTCCCATGTCTCAGCACAACACCTTGGCTGCATCAGTTAGTAGGTGGCCGTTGTCAATTAACAGTGCCATCTCATGCATTGCAGTGTATCATATGCTGGCTGCAACTGTAAAAAGGGACCGACTCCGACTGGGATTGTAAATGTAAGGTGAATCGCAGTCGACATCTGTAGCGTACTATAACTAACTGGCGTGACTTCATGTTCGCAGTCGTTAAAAAAACGATTATGTCTTGCCATCCATTTGTGACTCCTAATTACTTGTAACACCACTGCTTCGTTGGAAAGTAATGAAAGTGAAGTAAGATTTTCTGGTTTTCGATTTTTGGTACTTTATTACAAGTAGCGTGAGAGCCTGCCTCTTCAGTGGCAGATATATGGGTGTGCACAGTTGGCATAAGGTATTGCATATTCTATGGAGTCTCAGTGCGTGATTGCTGTATTAACTAATTATTTAAACACTGCATTTAGTAGTAAGTAAGTAAGTAAGATGATATCTAAATGGCACACTTAATTAAAATGTTACAAAGTGCCATGGTCCCCGAACAGGTGTGTCTTCAGCAACCATTTGAACTCTCAGAGACTGTCATATTGTCGTGTCTTAGAAAGTAATGGTTCCACAGGCGTGGTCCAGCCGTTGTGAAACACCGATCACCGAAGATGTTGTGTGACCGTCAAACAGCACACATCGCTGTGTCAGTCGAGTGGAGTCGGCGCATTCTGAATGTCAGTGATGAGCTGACAGTCGTCTGCCAGATACATCAGTGCGTTGCTGGATAGACACTGGACGACCAGGACAGCGACCTTGAATTGGACTCGTTGTCGCACAGGCAACCAGTGCAGTTGCCGCAGAATTGGCGTGATGTGATGACAGCACCATGCACCAGTTACAAGTCCCGCAGCAGCATTTTGGACGGATTGTACATGTTGCAGCGTCATCCGTCCTCTGCCATCTGATTACCTGATTGGCAATTGCTTTCAAGGCTAATTTATAGCTTGGCTGCCTTGGCTGCATCGCCTGAAGAGTATAGCATCACCATAAGCATTCAGAAATTTACTAGTCACTTTGCCAAACTGAGCCTGTAATTATCAAAAAGGAAGCACCGTACATGCTAAAAGTGCTTATTTCAAATGGCATTTAAGTAATTATGTAGTTGGGCATTCACAGAGAGACAGAGTTGCACCATCAGTCCATAATAGAATTAGTCCTCAACCTTGGTACAGCATAGTCATTGTATAGTTGAATTTCTGTTGTTGCTTGTATGAGCAGTTGTTAAGTGCACAGCATTGATAGTGGATTGATATTACGATATACTACAGTACACAAGTATGGGTTAATATACAGGCAGTGAAACATGGGCATTTTTCTGTTCAACAAATTGTGGTTGATGATGATCATTAGCACCGCATGTGTTGTGACGTCTGCAGAACCAAAACCCACGCACAAGTCAAGGGTTGTCGATCGGGTATGACTTGTATATTCTGCATTCCTTCGTTATTGAAATGCATATTAATGATGGTGTCATTGTTATTTTATGTTCCTGTGTGGCATCCATATGTACACTTTGTTTTGTTGTGCATTTACATTGCCTTCTGTAAATGAGGCAACAGTTTTTTGCCGATGGAAGAATTCAGCCAAGTCCCATGGTATTTAGCTAAATTTGCATCACTGGCTATCAAGATTTCCATGAAAGATCAGTTCACAACACACTGCGCATAAACAGATTTTATTTTATTCCATGGAATGTGCTGTGTAACCTCACAGGCTCTGGCAGTGACTGTAGTTAAAGCTTTCTCGGTGGTTGTTATACAGAACCGTGCTTACTCGCATGTTGTATAAAGATATGTACTAACTTCTAGGCCTTGTACTGTCTTGGACTGATGGACAAATTTTCATTGTTATTATTGTATTACCGGGTATACTTTAACTTAGCATATTCGTTGTATGCTATGCGTTCTGTCATGGCTCATTAAATGAATATGAATGAATGAATGAATGTAACGAGTCTGATGATGTTGCAGCAATTAAGTGGTGAGAAGCACTTTGAGGGCAGTGAACACAATCCTGACTATGATCACGAGGCATTCGTTGGCCGAGAAGAAGCGAAAGCTTACGATGACCTGACACCTGAAGAAAGTCAGCAACGACTTGGGTGAGTGTAGGGTCAGACTCTTTTGTGTGGAGGGCCACACATGATTCTTGATTGTGCTTTGAGGGCTGCATATACAATATTTGCATGATTTTCAACCATAATTCTACCATGCCATCAAATTCATTTAATGAGTGCTGTCATTGCTGTTGGATCATCTGTTAAAAAGTATATTCTTCAGCATGTCAAGTGGGTGACCACTGACCAGTGCTTTGTGTTATCTCGATCTGCAACTGGTAAGCACTAACTGAGGAGATAATTATTAATTCTCTAGCCAGTATCAGAGGAGAGCTTAGAAAAGGTAATGTAGTTTGTCATATGTTAAGTATTGCCAGCTGGTAAAAAACTACATGTGTATATAAAACAGACTGTGAAATTGGAAATCATTAGTTTTCAACTATAGGATTCACTGCATTAATCTGGAATTCGTGCAGTTAACTTTTGAAATTAGCTGTGGTTTTTGACCGCGCCTTTTTATTTCGTATTACTTGGACAGCTAAATGTACAGTAATTAATGAATAATACATATAGTTTGCTGGTTATCATGACCAATTTACTGCAACTTCTGTGATGAGCATGAAATCGACTGCACTGTTTCTGTTCTGACACTTAAAGCAATTATGGTACGTCATTCAATCCAGCTACGTGCTGTTCTCTGTGTGCATAATTATTGGTTTGCATATGTGTGTGTGTTAATCCAGCTTTCAAGCTGCCACTAAACGATATGTGATGTCACCTGTCCAGACTTTTATCCACTCACATTTCACGATTCAGGATGGTGTCCTGTTCGGATAGCTAATTGCAGACATGTGATAATGAATTTTTGTAGTGTCTGTTTAGCATCTGTTCACTACAGTGTCACTATAAGTATAATCTGTGGACATGTAATAATAGTAGTAATTGCAACAACAACAACAACAACACCAACTATTATATTAATGATAACATTTCATTTTGCTGCTTTTTGTCAGCCTCCTGTTTCTAAAGATTGACAAGGATGGTGACAATCTCGTGTCACCAGCTGAACTGCAAAGCTGGATGCGACATATTCAGCGGGAATCAATGGATGTAGAAACTAACAAGCAGTGGTCAGAGATGACTCGGAAGGATCCCAACTTGCTTACGTGGGATGAATATATTCAGCATAGTTATAAAAAAAATAAAGGTGTGTGCCGTAATAGCTTTAATTGCTACATGTTTACATCTTCAGTACAAATGGATGTTTGCATCTGCACAGACACTTCAGTGATGACGTACAGTTCACAAAGCAAACCACATATGTACTACTGTCAATTATTTGATTATTGTTTTTTTAATAAATGTTAAGCCATTTTTCTTGCATTAAGTGTCGAGTTACTATTTATACAATTGCGGTGTTACCGAGTATGCTGTTTGCTATAAGTCAGTTTTGGATGTCAGCTGTGAACACAGTTTTGCTTACTGTAGTTATTAGGGCCATACTTGAAAATTTCGAAATGTTTGCTACATAGCTATATCTGGTGACTCATGTTTTGGTGATTGTGGGCTGTTGAATGTTGAAGCATGTGTGAAGTGGTTATAAAATTTAGGATTACTGCAGCTGCTAGGAACTCCTGGTGTTTACTAAGTCTGTAAATTGGTCGTCTACGTAGATGATGATCTCAGTGTGGAAGATGAAGCAAGAGAAATTGCTCACGATGAGCGTCGCTGGAAACTGGCAGATACGAGTGGTGATGGTATGCTGGACAAAGAAGAATTTTCTAACTTCATTCATCCGGAAGAAGCTCCACATATGAGAGAATCTCTGATAGAGGTACTGACAAGCTGATACTCATCCTACCAGCCCGACACATTGTGTGTGCCATTCCCCGCATTTGACCATTTGATTCATCATTGTTCTGAAGTATGTGTGTGGCTGCCTGTTGGTTACTGTAATGCATTTGCTGATGCCTTTTGGCGTTTGTGAGTGCTTTCATCATCACCACCAAGTTTGAATTTGAATGAGTGTCTTTTGATTGACTCTGGTGCATATGAGGCCTGGTAAAATTGCCATTTGACTGAGACCTTAATATCATAATTATGGCTGATTACATTGCTGTGCTGAACATGTCTTTCACATTTGAACTTTCTGTTTCATTTTGTTTGTGAGTTCCAGGCATTGATGGCATAATTATTATATTAATAGGTTTAGTTCACTTAGCCTTAAATAATTATGGTATGGCACATTTCCTGTAAGTATGTGACATGTTAATCACATTGCATTTGCGGTAAATGAAGTAACGAAGTGAGTGGTTTGGATAAAGTTGGTTCTGCATTAAAGTGGGTTTCTTGTTGTCAGGATACACTTGAGGAAGTTGACAAAGACAAGGATGGCATGATCTCACTGAAGGAGTATCTTGGTTAGTTTCTTATTTGTTTCTGATTGGGATAATGTTGTGATATCTGTTTAAAAGTGACTATATGGAGTGCACCAAAATGAAACACCCCGCCCCGAATAAGTCGGACTCATTCAGCGTGCCATTACAGCACATAACGGCCAGATGATAATTAATAATGTGATGTTTTGGGGAGTATATTTATGTCCACTCTGTATATGTAGTTACTTACACTGCTATAGCATTTTGGTGTGGACATGAAGGTCACACTTCTTTTAGGCTAGCTGACTGATTTTTGCTTTGTCGAGAACACATTGTTAATCTTGTTTGTTGGCTTCACAGACGATTTGGCAAATGATGAGGGCAGCGATGTTGAAGATGATGAGCCAGGATGGACTCCTGAGGATGAGGAGGAGTTTCGAACCGAGATGGACAAAGATGGTGACGGCAAATTGAACCGAGATGAAATATACAAATGGCTTGTACCTGATGACTATGATCACATTCTCGATGAGAGCAACCACTTGTTTTCAGAAGCCGATGATGACAAAGTATGTCTATTTTCTGTTGCTGAATTGGAATTTTGTTGTTGTAATTCTTCATTTAGATCACGGATACAATACGTAGATTCTAGGCTTACTGTTACCACAAGTAAGAAGTTCAAGACTCCGGTAAAAATCTTCACAGACAAAGTTGTAAGGTGTTTGTTACATGATCGCAGATTAAGGCGGATAAAAAATGGCATTGCAGGATAGGCATATATAACACATGTTTCTTCCGTTTTGTCACAATCCACGCGTTTGACAGACAGACACCTTTCTCTTAGCCAGTCCGTGCTGTCATTCTATGCAGCATGGAAATAACGATAGAATAACGTCAGTGTCACTTGGGTAAACTGAAGTGCAGCTAAATGTTGAATTTCAAATATCGTAGTGCCTCAGCCATAACACCTAGCAAAAAAGTTCAGTTAACACTAATAGGAAGTCCACTGCGAGCTTTCCAATGAGCCTAAGATGAATAGTATAAGTTGACCCTAAGCCCCCAAAGGGGGCTTAGGCAAAGTATCCAAAATTTAAACAACAATCTGCGATAACTTCAAGATGGTACGAGATAGGATGTCAGTTACTATTAATCACTAATAGGAAGTCGCATACGGTCTTTCGATTAGTACCGACATCGGTGACCTTGAACAGTGTAATGGCCCTTATATTGCTTTATTTCACTGAATTCGATAGCTTTGCAGGCCTATCACATCACAGTGGTTGAAGATAGACCTATATCGTCATCATCGTTTATTACGCCAGAAGGCAGCACATAAAATACAGAAAACAGAATACACCGATTCAGTGAACATAAGGTAGCACACATACTCAATCAAATGTTAGAAGATAAAAGCACACAGACAACCGTACGTACATACATAAAGGTAACAACACACTTACCCACACATCGTCACATATCATCTGCAGAATATCGTCTTCCACTTCTGCCCACAACTAACCCACCCTGCAGCTTAATCTCTCTGCGATAGCTGAGCTACTTGTTTATTTATTTGTTTATTTACATTCATTCACATTATTTGAATATTGGCGATATTTGATGCATATGCCTCATCGGTTCAGCATTTCAAAATGTGTTTTGCACCGTAGGATAGAGCGATGTTAGTTGCACACTTTTCTCACTTATATTTTTGCCAAAGCTTACACATGCTGCAGCGCAGTTTGTCTGCGTAGCTGACCTAGGTGTTCATTTTAAAATGTTTAGTACTGGAAGTTGAAAATGGGAGAAATACTACTTGGGTAGAAACAGTCTCATTGAGATTATTGAGAATTGTCTGTTGATGAAATGATATTGACTAAGATACTGAGCTGTGAATGTGACGTAAAAATCACTAACCATATTCAGAATGTCGACAGCATGAAAGCAGTAGTAATCTACAGGTCAGATTTCATTTGTCACATTTCTGTGTATTGCACTAATATCAGTGTTAATGTGGTGCAGGATGGATACCTGAGTGGTCAGGAAATGATCGATAAATATGACTTGTTTGTCGGCAGTCAAGCCACCGATTTTGGCAATGTTCTCAGACATCAGGAACTGTGATCTAGTATTCATCGATTCTGTACACTGTGTGCCGCACACTGGTCTTGTTCCCACCGTCTGATGCAATAATTTTGCATTTTAATGCATATGCATAATTCACCAGAATGTGTTGTAGTGAGGTATGGTTTGGTTTACTTTTATCTGTGAGTGCCTGTAGTGAGTGTATTACTGTATGCATGTCAATATGTTGATTGTATTGATTGTACTGTATATAGCATTCTGAGTTTCATCGTATTATTATGCCCATTAGTGGTTTATTTATGTGGTGTCTGTTTTCAATTTTGTGTTGCAGTTTCATCGTTTTACTGTGTATTTTGTTTTCAGAAATGTAACGGAACTGTAGTGACTTATATTATATGTTGCAGATGGTATTTTAGTTGTTATTCAGTTATGGTTACAGTTAACTTAAATAACACAATAGGCATCGAAAATGCAGTTTTTGTCAAATGTGCTGGTAGTCACTTACCAGCTAGTTACTGTCTTTTTTTAGTTATGGTTGTGGTTATAGATACTTGATCTTTGGCACTGCATAGTTTATGGCTAGAGCTGTCCTATAATGTGTTTGGTGGGTCGTTAAACCTTGCTCTATCTATCTTGTTAAGCAGTTATAGTGTGGTCCAAATGATCTGATCTCTTTGTTCTATGTAAGCAAAATGCTGCCGTCCTATCTGCCACAGTGTATTTGATCTGGATCATGTCGTGTTGATGTAGTTTATGCCAAGTGAAACTGTTTCAGTGATTTTGCAGCGAGACAAGTGATGGCAATAGTGCCTGGGTAACTGACAAAATGAAATGTGGACAGATGACAAACAGTACTGACCTCGAGTCTTAACCAAATGCCTGGTCATGAACGTGTTTGACAGTAGAATCATAATGACATGTTGTGTTGTTGCTGGTCATCAGAGGTCTGTCATGATATTGATTGAAGCATGTTCATGTGAAATCACATACAATGATGTGGTCTTGTTTGAAAGCATAAGCAAAATCGTCATGGTTCTGACATCTGGACATCGTGTGTGTAGCTTTCTGTACGATATCTTTCTGAGGCACAGAATCTGTTACTGCTGAGGGGCTTGATTTTATGTGTTGCTATGTAGTGAATATCGCAAGTGTTGTTTTGTTATTTCGTGTTCTACAGTATTTTCCAGCCTTCGTTGTTCATAATGAAAAGTGTCGTGTTTTTAGTAATTTTTGTTGGCTTCTTACCATAATGTGTCATCCAGGATGCCAAAAGTATCTGCATTGTTAGTGCCAACTTCAACTCAACATGTGATGTAGTCGAGTGCCTGTGTATAAGCATTAACGTTGCTGCTGTATGTACATTACAATATTGGTTGTTTTACTTGTTTCAAAGAAATGTTCAATTCACTGTCGTCAGCTTCATTGTGTGATTAATTGTAAATTTTCTGTGTTTAGTTAATACAAAAGACTTGCTGAGAGATTTATTTGCGAGATTTTTGCTGGACTTTGTTGAACATAGCAACAAAATGTACTCTGGATGGATGTAGGAGGTAACTCTTCTCGACTCTATGAAATGCCCATGCAGCGTCTTCATTATAGCGTCCTTCTGGCCAGAACATTTTTAAATAAGAAAAATAATGATACTCTTGACAGACTTTTATGCAAATGTGTGATGTCCATTTTTATCCTCGGTACTGTTTTTATGTTCACTTGATTTTGTGATTTATTTGCATGTTTCATTCTTTCATGTATGTATCAGTAGACATGCTGCAAACTTGTTGCAATGTAATGTGTGTTTTGAATTTTTTTTTAAAAATGAACAAGGTCTTGTTAATGATTATCCACCAGCTGTTTTAGTAGATTAATTAGCAATTGTCTGTTTCAGAATGAGGTTCACATGGAGTGGTCCTGCTGTTTGTCCTAGTCATGATTATGCAACTGCTCTACTGATTTGTTGCCTGTAATCTTCTGAAGGAGTATTAAGTATTATAATTACAGTGATTACATATGACATGTATGTGTGCCAACTGCCAACCTAGTGTTGAGAGTCTAGTGGATTTTACTGAAGTGACATTTCAAAGGTAGAAGCATTTTTAAGTGTTGAGCAGTCACACTGTAGTAACGTTTGTGTAGTCGTTTTTGAATGTTGCAGTGTTTTAACAATGTAATGGTTGCGTGAATACTCTTACATGTGTTGGTTTATGTGGTCATCTTGTTGGCAGAGTTGTCTCTCTACTTCAAATTCAACTCTTCACGCTATCAAGATGTCCTTCACAGAGATGTCCACGGGTTGGGTCAACAGTTTTGTAAATTGCAGCAGGTCGGGTCGAGAATTCTATAAATTTTATTTTATTTTTGTCTACTGGTGAATTTATGCGCTGTGATAGACTTATCCATGCAAACTCACGCTCACTCTTGCATTGTTCAATTCACAATGTTTTGTTGTGCACTATGCGTACTTCTCGTGCATACATTCATGTCATGATTACAAGACTTATTTTTACCACCAGCGAAGCAGTGTCATATAAGTTATTTGGTGTCGTATCTCTGTATGTCTGTAATACGATAACTTTTGAAAGGCTCTGACACTGTTGGTTGGGTCATTTGACCCGAACTGTCCCCGATATAACCTATAATGTGTTTGGTGGGACGTTAGACATTGCTCAATCAAGCAATAAAGTTCATTTTTGGTGTGCAGGTGCATCTTGAGGGGATACAAGACAAGGTCATATATGAAGGTCATCGGGCCAAAAGTCGAGGTCAGATGAGCAAAAAAACCCGTTACTTTTTATCACCACCCATGAATGAGGTGTGGTAATATTTCTGGTATGCAGGTACATCCTCAAAATAGCTAGGTCAAGTTTGACTATGAAGGTCAAATATAGGGTCAAGATCAATCTCGCAGGATACTACTATACTAGAATATTTTCTATAACAATGGCTTATCCAAACAAGTAGCAAGACCTATGGTACGAGTGGCAGACCTAGAATGGTGGACTTTTGGTTGCAAACCTAGGGTGGCAGACCAAGCAGTGTATACAGGATGGCAAACCAAGGGGCGAATGTAGGATGGTGGATCAATGATGGCAGACAGAGACCTTCATCAATCAATGTCAAGGCAAAGTATGCATATACAGTCAGTGTTTGTGTTTGTGTTCCTGATGTCAGATCAGCCCGTGCTGATAACGAATGTTATTATGCACAACCAGTGACTGCTTATCACCCACATTGTCTAATTTATCTAGTCATATATTAAACAGACAATTTAAATATCATCAGCACAAAGTAGTAAAGTAACATTATTCTGCCATATTACTGTGGACAGAAAAGCTGAATTAGTCTACTTTGTGGGTGAGAATAGGCACAAAGCAAGAACAGACATGCCCGTATGTTCATGGTTACTTCAACACATTAAATTCAAATTAAGTTAGAGTAGCTGAGCATAACTGGACTGAGAGTATGTCACCAAAGACCCATGACTTGGAGCGAGTTTTACATACAGTGTACAGGCATAAGTGCTGTAATAATGCTTGTAAAACCACGCAGTTAAACTGCCACAGGTGAAAGTTGCCAAGTTATGAAGTGGATATGATGATGACGTGCACTTAAAAGCTGACTAAAAGCCAGCTTAGCCTAGCACAAAGTACCAAAGTTAAAACCAACATGCTGCTGTGCAAGTACGCAAAGTGGTCAAGTAATGGTACACGGAACAAAACATGGTGACAGTTATGCCACTCTGATTCCGTAACTGTAAGGCACAATGTGAAAACAGTTAAATGAAGTCAGCATCACGATTTCCGCTGTCTGTTGTAAGTAACAACACAGCTTGGCCAGACTTGAACTGCCAGCAGTGCAACAGTGACTGCATCTTTTTACTGATGTATCTCTTCCTAATGATGGAGTTCTTAAACACTGATTCCATTCAGTTCCCCCACAGTTTATACTCTGGCTCAGCATGTGTCATGAATCAGAAATATAACACGTGCATTATTAGCATATAAACAATCAGCTATAATCATCATCTTTACCACTGTCATCGTCATCATCATCATCATCACTGTCTCTATCTAATGGCATGTTGTCATCATCGTCATCAGATGTCTGCTTGTCCCAGTCTTTCATTTTGGCACCCATCATAAAGTCATCACGTAAGATGCTCCATGCTGCGGAGTTCTCAGCTTGCTCTGTGTCATCCATCGGCTCCACTTTGACTTGCACCGGTGCAGTCTCATCACCCGCCTGTAAGCACATTTATTAAACAGCACAGTGTATGCATACAGCTGCTGTTGCTGAAAATAATCATTTTGTTCATTGATCTGCCACTACAAAGTCCCAATTAATATCCATAGCTATGTCAAACAATGAAACTGGTTATAATTAGACTTGTATTTTAGCCAATGTAAAATGCAACCAATGATGCTGCCTTAATGACTGTTGTCGTTCTCAAGGATATCTTGTGTTGGGCTCAGTGCTACTCTTTACATTAAAAAATTTTATAAGTAGACTCGAGTTCATTACTACTCATCTACTTGCCCACCTCTAGTCATTTTTTCTTTCAATAAGTGTACTGGCCTTGGCCCTGGCCTCGGAGATGTCTGTACTCGGCATCAAACTGGCCTGGGCACTAACACACTGTCCTTGAATATATCCCTGAATGCAACCAACATTTTTTGACAAGTTTTGAGTGTGAGTATAGTAAAGTGAGTAGTATCTGATGGTGGTGAGTATAGTAAACACTGTACAAAGGCCACATGATCCAACACAAACTTATACTGTAAAATCACTTCAGCAATAATATATGCAAGTATATTCTGTAGATGCAAACCTTGACGTTCTTCAGCATGTCAAGAAACCGTCCTTTCGTTAACGACTGCATGGCCTTCTCTCGTTGTCGTACTGATGGCCCAGCCTCTGCCAGTTTGCCCTCCAGTAGCGACTGTTGCTTATGAACGGCATTAAACAACTGCACTACACCTCTGTACATGCACATCAGTAATAGTACTGTTGATCGATACAAACCGAGATATCTTGGCATAACTAGTTTAGCGTAGGTAGCTTGTTGACAAGTACGAGGGTAGAATACTTATTCTTGTGTTTGTAACAAATTATCAAAGCAAGGATTTACTGGTGCATAGGCACTGAATGTCTGTTAACACACTTTAAAGTTTTGCAGAGAACAATGAAATGGAGGAGCAATAAAGGGCATGGGTTAAAATTCTCCCCACGACCACCCGATCCATGCAACATTGCCATCCGGCCCCAACCCACCCCACCAATTTATACTCCACTGCCACCCTGCCTCGGGACAACGGCGGTCAGCCCGCGCCACCACCCCGTGCTCAAACTCTGAACTTCCAAATGTAAGTGTGTAATCTCATTGTGATTTAGCCCGATACCCTGAGATCAGATTACAGCACACTGCAGGGAGCAGGCAGGGAGCTCGTTAATGTCTCCCTGTAATGACAGTGTGGCGTGGCATGACTCCGCATGAGTGTAAAGAACGTAGACCATGGACCAACATTCTGCAATGTGCAGGGGATTGAGTGATGCGAGTGGGAGACCACATGATTGCTGCATGCTGCTGGCCCCGCACCCACGTGGTTGATCAGCATTGTAGCCTCCAACACCATGGTTCCCCGTCACTGTCCTGCCGGCCTTCCAGGGCATTTGACTCTCCAGTTCCACAAGACAGAAGCTAAGGTCATTTCCTTGATTCAATAACGAAAATTTTGTCGTTATTAACTTTCTCGTTTAGTTATAGTTATCGTTTTTGAGGATTTTCTCGTTGTAGTTATAGTTATACTTAACTAATACAGATCTTTCTCGTTATTTGACATATTAGTTGTCGTTATAGTTAACTCAAACCACACTGCTGCGAAGACCAAATGTTATAAGTTATCAAGCAAGATAATAGTTCAACAATATTTTCGATAATCAAACTACTTAGTTGCTATTCGTTGCAAGTTTCTTTCTCGATCTCGGTCCAGAACACTTGGCTTGACGTGGCCTAATTCTTCCCAATGACGTTTCTGTACAGCAAACAGAGCAACAATGAAAAGACAACACAGTATGCATTTTTTTCAGAAAAGCACTGGTAGTTCCATGAAACAAAATAAATCGTATCAAACAGTAAAAGCAAAAATTATGTCAACACAACATCACTTACTACGCCAAAAGGGACTTACAGGCAACTCATAAGGACACAAAAATATATAATTGCACAATTAATACTATTAAAAACTCATCTTCAAAACACAACCAAATCAAACTTCTTAAACAGTTAGCAAAACTGCACATTTTACCGGCATTTTATGTAGGATTCAAAACCAGACTTTGAAGCCAGTGCACTCATGCCATGTAAATGGCAAATAAGAGCTGGCAAGTAAAGTAAACAGGAATACCGGTATATCGTTACCAGTATATATGCTGCATAGGATGCTACTTATGGATCATACAGCAGATGGATCAAATTTATAGGCCTAGTAACTTTATTTTCCATCATCCCATGTCACTAAAACCTCAAACGGATACAATAAGCCAGGAATTGGCAGCAATCCTCTCATGCAGAAAGTGCTGCTGCTAGTCATGGCGTCAACTCTTAACTTGGTGATGAGTGAGTGAGTGAGTAGTTTCTTAACAGCACCACATCAGCACATATTAGGCTGTTTAGTGCCTTACGATGGTGTGGAAGACATAAGAGTGAGGATATAATCAAAGCTATAGCTACGATAAAAATTAAAAACAAAAATATCACATAATAGTAAAAGAAAACGTGATAATAATAAAAACGTGAAAACTTAATGACATTTATGCGAATCACCAATCGTCCATTTCTGTTTAATTCCTACCCTACAAAAAATTTGTTTTGTCTGGATGTTGTCAACTATTTTTCAGTAATTTATTTATAACGATGCACAGAGATATGCACTACACAGAGACCTCAACATTTATGCATAGATAATAAGAACCAAAAATAAGTGAATTTACATTACACAAACCTTTATAATAAGATCTCTCTGAACTTTTGTAGTCTGCAGCTCTTTTGCTGGTTCAAGTTCTAAACAGTCGCTGCTTCTCTCATCTCTCTTTCTTAACGATAACTCTCGATCAGTCTTACATTTGGACAGTATCACAGACTTGGAACTCTTAACCTGTCTGCACAAAATTTTTGCCATGACGCTAGCCATGCCGCTGGCAGGAAGTGTTTTTTCACCATCTTGCAATGAGCCTGCAACGTCTTCATTGCTCCCAGCTTCTGTCAACAAATACAACAAGATGGCTGACATGACATGTGGCACTCCGTAAAATTTCAAGATTACGTCAATCATGTAGTTTAACACTTTACGGCAGGGGTCTCAAACTCAGCACGCATAGTGGGCCTCAACTGAAACAAATTGCCGTTCGGCGGGCCGCATTAATTTTTGTGAGGAAAAATTATCAATAGGAGATCATTTTGTTACTAACCT
>Ga0049105_1000398_pt1 | contig 14590 bp, 9 predicted proteins | sample WorMetvaBAHAMAS1_FD_61260 | JGI IMG/M metagenome (GOLD analysis project Ga0049105, IMG submission 61260) | Worm MetaG Olavius vacuus BAHAMAS.1 | ecosystem: Host-associated > Annelida > Digestive system > Unclassified | place: Germany: Marburg | collected 2013-04-09
CCAAGACCAAGACCAAGACCAAGACTCAGCAGTTTCAAGACCAAGACCGAGACTCAAGACTTACAAGACCAATACTGGAAGTCCATGACTGGGATGGACTGTGACAAACAAAAAGACTCTAAAAGTCATGGCAAGCAGAAAATCCAGCATACCGGTAGTTGCACACAGTGAACAACAAAACATCATACCATGTTTAACAACAGTTCTATTTTGGCAGTTACTATTCACCAGTTATCACTGCAGTGTATCAAACTTTGGCACGTACACACAACATTTCAAAAGTACAATGTTTCATCGACAGCTAAAGCGTTAATGTCAAAGTGTTTCTGGTCATACAACTACAGACTAATCACAACTGTGCAGCAACATGAAAACTTACAACTTATTGTTGCATCGCAAGTAGACCAATTGTGTCAGCATGTTGTCGCCCATTCTAGCCCTATTTGCCCGCATCAGCAAACCACTGCGGCTAAATATCCGTTCCACAGGAGCAGAGGTGACAGGCAGACAGAAGACTTTAGCAATGGATGGAGCTGTTTGAACGTGTCACTGTCCCAAGTCCCAAGACCAAGACCGAGACCGAGACTCGAGGGATCCAAGACCAAGACCAAGACTCTGAGGTTCCAAGACCAAGACCGAGACCGAGACTCAGGGGTTCCAAGACTAAGACCAAGACCAAGACTCTGAGATTCCAAGACCGAGACCGAGACCAAGACTTGTAAAAACGGGTCTCGAGACCAAGACTCAAGTTTCGAGAACTCCAAGTCTGCATTTAACTATTTTTATAAAGATATTAACAGACCTGCCAACATTGCTAAACACGAATTAGAAAGCTTTGGGTCCACAAATAGTAAGAAATAGTAAGCAGTCGCCGCCGCAGCTCAGGCAGAACGTTTCGTTACAGTAACCAGCCCTGTAAGCGAATTGGAATCTCGAGTAATTGCTGGATGCCAAGACGTATGGCTGTAGACGTCTAAGTGCGAGTTGTTACAGAATCTTCGAGAAGTTACATAAGTTCGTTATTGGCCTGTAGATGGCAGGGTCGTCCTTTGATAAGCTGGACTTCTTCAGCAGAGGAGTGACATGTCCCAGCTTATACCTTGTGGGGAAGACACCGGCGGTGAAAGATAGGTTGGCAAGTTGAGCTAGCAGTGGTACCATTACATCAACAGTTGCTTTCAGAAGTGAGGTTGGCATGCAGTCCAAGGGCGATGACTGAGAGATGCAGATCGGATCAACGTGCCACTTCCTCCGTGTTGACATGGTGCAGGGAGTACATCAGCACAAGACTTGGCTGAGACAGAGGTGGATTTGAAATCAGAGGTGCCGCCGACAAGCGAGATGCAACCTCACCTGCAACACGACGAAGTTTACCGGTGAAGAAGCTGGAGAAGTCCGAGCACAACCTCCGAGCTTCTTCCGGTGTTGACTCCTCTCATCAATCATCCGTGTGTAGCAGTTCACGGACCATGCGCTGCCATATAGCTTTCTGGTTGGTGCGAGCTGTCGTAAGTCACTATTGAAAAAAGGCACCTCTGAAGCGGTTGATCTCCCGGTTAGCCTCCTTGTGAACGAAGAGGTGCCAGTACGCCTAGGACGCGTGTGACAGAGGCATCGAGCTCATTGGCGAACGCATCGGTAGTGACTGGTGCACACATGCAGATCTTCTTGGAACAAATCAGCTTGGCAAACTCTGCAGGGTCAATTGCTTTGATATTCTGGTATGAGACGTGGCAGGTAACAGTGTTCCTAAGGTGTAAGTAAACAGTTATGATGTGCCATGCAATTAAACTGTTTTGTAATGAGAGGCAGTGGGTGTGAAGATTGTAAGACATTCGGAAAACAATACCAGCAAACTTAGTCAAAACATCAGTAATGTCAATAAACTAGTGTGATAGCCCATATGCCAAAGTTAAAGTTACTTATCAATTTTGAAAATCACACTCACTTTTGCAATGAAATGTTGTGGTACAGTATACAATGAGCTGTTGCAAAAATTTGGTTTATTTTAGACCTTTTCAATTCCCACTGCAATTCCCACTGTGTTATGGAGTAAATGAACAAGTACAGTTTAATACCTTATTAATAGGAAATGGTTCAGCATTAGGGATGGACAGCTATCCGATCCGGCCATCCGGATCTGGTCGGATTTCCAGCATCCGGCAAAATCCCACTCCGGCCGGACTGCTTGTTTCACACCGGGTCGGACAAGTGCTAATTACTGTGTCAACATCAGTCAGAAAATCTGTCAATGCAGCCTGTCAATTGTCTGACTGCCGAGCAATGACCTATGCTTAGCTCTGATGTCCGTAGAAGTCGTGTTTACACAACGGACACTTCACAGAAATATGCAAATGAGGAATTTGTCGATAAATGCTACATGAATGAAGCGACTGACGACTGGTCGGCAGTTTATTAGATGGCATGCCAATGATACAATGGTTTCAGTTCGCTCAACTGTAGGCTAGTCCTAATTCGCATACCGAAGTTACCGCATATATCGTGTGTTACTTACATTGCATAAAAGTCAATACACTTTGTCTGTTTCATTACACTAAAGTTGAACACTGTTGTTCATAATGGCACAACACTGTACGAGAAAAATTTGGAATAATTTTTTTCGGTCGAATGTGAGGATGACATATGACTGCAACAATGCAGTCATTGCAGTGTGAAGATAGTTCAAGGATTTAACGTAAAGGTGTTCAGGACGTCCAGCATGATGTGCTGTAATTGTGATTTTGTTAATGGGCCTACAGTTATTACAGTTACAACTAAAATCTGATCTGGCTAAATGTAGATCCGGCTGGATTTTAGGCGTTGGATATCCGAATCCAGTATCCGGCAAGAAATCAGTATCCATCCATCCCTATTCAGTATATAATGTCATAGAATACACACTTGATCAGTTGTGGTATATGCTCTTTTAAGTTATCATCAAAGATTCTTAGTTGTTTCTGTTGATAATGTGGTGTCTAATTTTGCCAAATCTGTATGCACACAGTTCTGATTATCCCTCTGTACTGTTCATGTGCACATAATAGCAGAAACAATAATGATCAGGCAGGAATAATAGAAAAGCAGACAAACTAAGACAATGTGTTGAGTAAATTCTAAGTATAATTTTAAACTCCGCAGTGATGATGTTGCTTGGGACAATAATTAGGCCAAACAAGACTGCTGACTCCAGGCTACAAATAATGAGAGTGTCATATACTGAGTACACATACACACAGCTGGCTAACGAATGGCCAACACAAGATACATACGGAACGTCTATGCCATCAGCCATTTCAAATGCTGTTGAGTAACGAGACACTTGCTGTTTCATTGACTTCCACCTTGTTATACCTAGAAACCATAGCCAACATCACTGCAAACTGAAAACTGAAATATAGGAGAAACGTTCTAGTAATGAAGTCTTCTTTAAAACACCCAAGTCCACATATCGGCAATAAAAGAGTTGCACAACAGCTCTGCTGCGCTTGTATGCTCATTACAATGACATTGTGTGCACTTGTACTATTTCTGAGATACAGTCAAATATTAATAAAAATTGTGAGTTTTAATATATCAACTGGACTTGACATTTCCAATGATAGTGACACCATTAGAATTTAGCCAGCGAGAAAACTGGAATGAATGGTTGGAAATGCTGGTAAAGGGTGACAACCAACTGATATGTAGAGCCATTTCAACACAAAACAACAATGAACAGAGAGATGAAAGAACAGACACAGCTGCTGTGGCATAACCATACTTTTTGTATTGCTGCACACAGTGCACAGTAAAAGCCGAGACCAATACAGTATACATACAAGCCATCTATATATAAAAGTTCGTAGCGGCGATTTTTGACCGGCATGCGATTGGCCGCTGTCGACCTGCAGAGACAAATGAGAGGGCAGGGCTTCAGAACGACGACGTCGAACTGCGACCTTTGTTTACTCTTCATTACTGCACCATCATCACTGTTTCAGCGACGGACGGACGGTCAAATGATACTTTGGCGATACATCACACAAACAGATTAAGCTTATCGTGTTATCGCTATTTACAAGAGTGGTGCCGCGAGGCACGTTCAGCCAATTACCCTGGACATGGACCCGGTGCGAGGTCACTGCAATGGAACGCGATACGTTGTGCGGGCAGGTCAGTCGTCGGTACATTGATGCAGAGATCGCGTGGAGGCGGCAGCGTGCTGTTCATCCTGTGGATACTGCTGTCACCCGCATCTTTACTCACAGATAGCTAGCTGTACGTGGCGGTGTCGCGATGGGGAAGTCCGTAAAACATTCGTTTTTTGTAAATAATTTTCAAACTGTCAATGTTGTGTATAAGGAAGTTTTGTCATGACTTTGATATTTTTGCATGTCACTGTCTATATCTTTAGATATATGGCGTATTTTTGTCTGTGTATATTATAGCAATGCATACGTGAATGAATACACAGTAGCATGTAATGAATGGAACTCTGTTGCATGTAACACGACAAGACGTCGCCTGTTTTGTTTTGTGTGTGTTAATTAAGATTTCTTGCTTGATAAAAACATTCATAAGGCAGATACTTTTCACACATCGGTCGAGCCGTTATTAGGCCGGTCGAGCCGTTCCGGCGTATAATAGAGAGACAACATTAAACCTTTGCTGTGTTCATCATCAGAGATGTCACCGGGTGTCACAGATTCTGTAGTCACATCAGTCTGAGCCAACACACAACAATGCAGTGTACATGGTGCTGCTAAAATATCCAGTAGTTTCTGTGAAACTGCAGTTTTTGTACACACAGGAGTTGCTCTGTTTCCAGAACAAAACTGTTTTAGTGCTGGCTGGCACCGCTGTTTGGAAACTTGCAAAAATCACATCTTTTTATTTCAGAGCTTGCAATTTTACATAGATTAACAAAATTTCATCAAAATGCATGACTAATGCAGAGAATCGTACAAATAAAATGTTAAACCCTTTCCTGAAGCAGTGTGGCAACAAACTCAAGATGTGGTGGGGCATAATGTATGAGTTTTACAGGAAATTTAACAATCTTTCCACTGCCTTTTTTCAGGTGTGACGAGGAATATTATTATGTTTTTAGGTCCACCAGCACAAAGCCGCAGGCGTAAAAATTAGCGTAAGCAAACACAACGACCATGAGAGGGTATCACACGGCATCGAATGTAGCCACAAAGGCGACCGCATACCCCCTTTGAAGAGCAACAGATAAGTGCTGGAACAGGAACACAATTTCTCTTGTGTCCTCCGTGACTGCAGTGATGCGTCTACCAGTTTCTTGGATCAGCTCTATGGCGGACTGGTTCCAGGTGTCGGTGGTTTCAACTGCCAATGGCAAAAAGATGTGAGAGGCAGAGAGTGTGCCATACTTTACAATCTTGTTCGCTGCTGCCTTGTTTGCAGCGGAGCACGCTTCTCTGGCAGTCTGATCTATGTGCGATGCCAACTCAGCATAGGTGTCAGGAACTGTGACGTCCTATGCCATGGGCTTGCCTCGTGTTTTGTATGGGTTTAGCTTGAAATTTAACAATCTTTGCAGCAGTAAAAGAATTCTGTAAATCAGTTAAAGTCTGATGTAATTAGCACCATAAACCGGTGGTCCACATTGTTTGGACCCACAAGAGACATCCTGTTTCATGTATTTTGTCTTATGACTAACAAAATTGAATTTAATTGTTTATTGTAACTTCTTTCAAAAGAGTTCATGACTTCAGTATGTCAGGTAAAGTTGCAATCTTTGTAAAATAAACTAAATTAAGTCTATAAACATGTTTGTCCAGACATTTTTCAAAGAGTTTACGAAAATGGTAAGCAGCAGATTTTTATGCCGGGCGAGTCTGGTTGCTTTTAACTGCTGAATGTGAATGTGTGTCAAAGTTTGGTTGGGTAAACGTACAGGTCAATCAACATATGTCATACATGACCTTGGTTGACCTTGACTCTGACCCTGCATCATCTGTATGTGACAACCAGTTCTGTGGAACTGCATCTGACTGTATTAAGGGTGGCACTGATCTCCATTTCCATAGCTCTCAGCCAGACACCAGCTTAAATTGTGAGACCATGGATATGGGGCTAGTGCATCGCATGGTGTGCCTGTTTATTACCCAGCTTTAGCTGGTACTGATTCCGCCTACCCAAATCAACCACCCAGGTTAACTCAACATACACTGTGTCCAGAAAAAAGAGACCAAAATGTTTTTGTAATATCTCCTACAAAACTTGGGCGATTTTGATGAAATTTGGTACACCGTTTCCTGAATAAATTTGCTTCAAAACGATGCAAATGTTTTCCATCTCACCTAAATAATGTCTCTACACTACCTTGTGAAAACTGACATGCTCATTGCGCACTTGCTACCGTTGAGTTGTTACAGAAAGAAACTCCAGAATTTATCCTATCTCAACTGTGTCCTCCAAATTTGCCAGATTTGAATCCAGTTGATAACAGCATGTGGGAAATATTGCAAGAGAAGGTGTACAAAACATGCATCACTGATCTGAAGCTATCAATGACACCACTCACAAATGGCTGCTACAATGACGACATGATCTAACTTGGCCCACTCCATGCTCAGTCGCTGTTTCACTTCGTTCAGGTCACTGATGCGTATTTTGTACACCTTCTCTTGCAATAATCCCACATGCTGTAATCAGCTGGATTTAAATCTGGCAAAATTGGGGACCACAGTTAAGGTGGAATAAATTCTGGTGTTTCTTCCTATAACAACTCAATGGTAGCATGTGTCCACTGAGCATTTCAAGTGTCACAAGGTAGTGTAGAGACATTATTCAGGTGAGGTGAAAAACATTTATATTATTTTGCAGCAAATTTATTCACCAAATTTTATTAGAATCGCCCGAGTTTTGCATAAAATATTACATAAAACATTTTGGTCTTTTTTTTCTGGACACACTGTACAATACTACAAATAAATTTAACATCGCTCTAGGCAGCAATATAAGTCGTCGGTGGGACAAACTTATTACCTGTAAAGCTGGAAGATCAAAGTAACAGCAAATACTGACCTTCTCTCGTGATGCCTGGTCGATATTGTGTACTGCCAGCAGCAAGCTGTAGTCCATGATCTTGAAACTCTGCAGTACCTGTATGTATGACCACAAATAACAGTCCCTCTTGCAACAGACATCACTCAGCTACCACAGCTACTCTCCTAGAATACTTTGTGGACTGTCGAAAAAATTTTCATACAGGCTGAATATCTGATTGACTAACTGAGTAGAGTTTAACAGACTGCTCAACATATAACAGGTTCTACTGAATGACCTTCATGTGACTAAAGCAACATCGACACTGTTTGAACTGCATGTATAAAGAAAAACACACAACTATGACCAGCAATAGTGCTTATTAACACTGGTTATGTTCACACTTTGTACTGCACATTTTCTTTTTGAGTTTACTAAAATACTGCATAACTGAAAAAGGCGGCAATTGCGATGCTGCAACTTCAAGCCACCTGACATCACATTAGTCCACATAACACTGTGAATGCAATGACCAAGCAATTTAAATCTGTGTGCAGTCTGCTAAGAATGGCTTAAGATTAATCTGCTATGGTAAAAAATCAACAAACTGTTAACCAGTTAGTTTTTTTCTCTATTATATGGGTGCATGTGGTCAACTCTAAATTAATACGAACTATTTTTTTTACATATCATAGGAAGTGATTTCGATCAATGTAGTTCATGTAGTTTAGATTGTGGTATTGTATGGACACGACATTCACGAATGTATATTTGATGACTGTGGTAAGCTAAGTGCAGCTAACTTCTCTGAATAACACGTATGGAAATATAGTGATAGAGACACAAGCTATATGACAGGCACACAACAGAGAAGTCCAGGCGACACAGCATGTTGTTAATCTTGCCATCATCGCATCTAGTGAAACACAAATTACATGCACCAGTAGTTGCTAATAACGAACCCGGCAATCACGCTCTATTGTCTTTCTGAATGCCTCATGTGTTTCTACTTCCAGCAGCAAACCATCAGCATTCTGCTCCACAAAGTCCAGGTCTTTATATGTCGGTGACGATTTGGTCCGCTCATGGTTTGATGCACGACGTTTATGTGTACTGCCTTTGAGGTCATACTTAGAATGAAGATGCAGTGTAGATGGAAGAAGGTTGTTCATCACAACAAACCGGATGTTCTTTCCACCACACTGCATTCATAGCATATTTTGTCAGCAAACAACATAACATTATATGCACCAGTAGTTGTTAATATTATCACTAAATAACACTACTTCAAACATGTATGTTAAAACAGTGATAGACACCAGCTATATGGTTGGTTGTGTAGAACAGTGGAAGAACGTCGGTCTTTTGCTGGCAAACTTTCCTATCCTGCGCTTGACCTGCAGCTGACGGGTGACCACTTATCTGGGTAAACCGTCCGCTGCAGGTCAACCAACTAGGCTAACTCAACCTTTCCTCCTTTCGAGGTCGATAAATTGAATAGTAAAGCTGTTATGGGATGTGTGCTACCTCGCTTAGGTGGCGTCATCTGGTGAATGCTTATGAGGTGACGGTTGGGTGTACCCGATTGGATCGCTAGCAACTTAGCGCAGTTTGCACTTGGCAGCTTATTCGCCCATGCTAAACCTTGTTGTAAGTAGATGTACTTGGCCAGCAAGCCAGTACTGGTTACTTGTATATACACAGTGAACCATAAAAACAAGATGCTCAGCTATCGCAGAGAGACCGCGCTGCAAGGTGCGTTATAGTTTTCGCCAAAAGTAGAAGACTTGATCTGGGAGACAATATTTTACGGACATTATAGTACAGTAAGAACATTACAAATATTAGCCACGCAACAATTTAACTGCAGACGTCTTCTATGTGGCATCGCACAGGGTCATTTTAGGACCTGTTATTTGTCCTGTATTCTGCAGATGTCAGCAGGATTGCTTGCCAGCCATGGAGACTGCATTCATGCTTATGCTGATAACATGCAGAGTTGCAGACCTATTGTAAGTAGTCCAGTGCCAGCTCAGCTATGGCTCAGGTCACCTACCAGTATGTGTTACCAATAGTGAGACATGGATGTTGCAGACCTGCCAACATTGCTAAACACGAATTAGTAAGCTTTGGGTCCAAAAATAGTAAGAAATAGTAAGCACCGCGTACTTACAAAAGACATGTCGATTCGCAGTTTTTAGGCTAGCTGTGCCAGTCGTGCGCAATGCAGATATCAGATCGACACAGTGTACAAAACGCGTAACTTTTGCCTGCAAGCGACTTCGATATGAATTTAAACTCGCTACTGTATTCTAGTGTAAATTTCTGCTTGTATTGAGGACGTTTAACAGTTTTCAAACGAGGCGGCATTCGATCAGTATCTGCCATTTTCTACTTTTGTTTACTATTACCAGCTCAATGCAGCACATGGCACTCAACGATTGTGCTGCTAGCTAACTGTGCCGGCTCATTTAGAGCAGACCGGCCGCCATAATAGCAGTTGAAAAGTGCAACAGCACACCGCACTGTGCCGAATTGTGTGCTGACACAATCACTGATACAACTCGACGGATTACTGCTAGATCAGCGCATTACGGCATGCATGATGCAATAAATAAATCACTTTGCACAAAAATCGTAAAATACGACATTAGATCGTACAATCGTACAATCCATCGCAAAATCGGAAAGTTTACGCTAAAATCGGAAGCATTGGCAGGTCTGATGTTGCCTAAATGGCCAAAGTTAAACGCTGATAAGACAGAATTCATATGGCTCTGAACACATCAGCAGATGCGAAGTGCACTCCGGCCGTGGCATTTATTGCCAGTCAAGTCAACTAGAAGTCAACTACTCTTCACGCAGATCAACGCATGATCCTTCTGAGAACACATTTTAAGAGTGTACAGACTTTGAATTGTGAACTTTGAAATGATTACATTTCTGTCATTACCTGGTAGCAGTAAAGTCCATAAAACTTTGGCAGTAGTGTCGCTCGGTTCTGATTCAAATTCTACAGACAACAAACATCGACAAATGAACTGGAAGTCGACACAACTGCTAGTGTCATTTACAGAACTTATCATCGTGATGGAAGTTACCGTCATTAAAAGATGACAAAGCTTTTACAGGTGAACAGGCTTCATTCAAAAGTGTAAAGGCTGCTGACTTGCACTTACCAGACATCAGCAACAGAGTCGCGATGACACATCTGCAAGTCACTTCACTAGAAAGAGAAAGCTGTTGCTGACGACTAGCCAGATAATCAGTGTCAGAATTATTACTGTGATTGATATGAGATTAGAAATAGTTTATTATCATACAGCAGCCAGTGGCTGGATTATAACAGGCAATAGAATACAATACATGATACATGAATACAGTAGCACACCGCATTAAGAGAGTATGTAAGGTAATAACAGTAATACTAATAATGTTAGAAGTTTGTCATTAGTTAATAATGTTAGTACTATATACATATTATACACTTGTGAAGTTAAACAAAATGACATAGAGAATATGGGATGAAAGATTTGCAGTATTTAACAGTCCTAGCAGTCAGTGGTTCGAAAGTCCTGGTGTGGCGTAGTCGGCCTGTCACTGACGTGTCGCATTTGTCCAGTAGCAAATAGTGCAGGCGCGATGACTGGGGCAGCACGCTGCGCCTGAAGAAGCGCTCAGTCAGCTGAGTGCGCTGTGACTCCAGTGTGTCCAGGCCTGTCTTGATAAGCGAGAATGTGTAGTCGTCGTCGGCATAGATTATCCTCATCGCTGTCCGCTGAAGTGACTCCAGCGCTCTGGACTGTGCTGTCGTGAGACTCAAGTGCCACGCCGTCACGCATACTCAAGCACCAGCCATATGACTGTCGTGTAGAAATACAGCAGGTCATGTCGGCCGACACCTCAGCGCTTCAGCTGCTTTAAGAAGTAGAGACGCGATGCAGCTTCAGATGTGATGGCATCGATATGTTGTCCCCATTTCAGATCACTCACGATGTATATGCCCAGCAGCTTGAATGACGTGATGCGTTCCACTGGCGTGCCGCTCAAGGTGACATACGGCGGCGGGTCCTTGAGAACTGCGCCGACCAGCATCTCCTTCGTTTTGTGACCGTTTACTATCATCCCTGCATCACTTGACTGCTGGACAAGCTCGTTGATAAATGACTGCATACAGCTGTCTGCCGACTTTCCCAGTATTTCCGTCATTGTTGTGTGGTTGACATATTTATGAGTCAGGCAACCAGGCCGCAACGCGTCAATCAGAATGACGAATGTGAGTGGGTCGAGATAAGATCCTTGTGGCATCCTCGCCACTAGCTGCAGCCAGTCAGACATCACGTCGCCAATCTTTACACGCTGCCGCCTGTCTCGTAGAAAGGCACACATCCAGCGCACTATGACGTCAGGCAGACCTAGCACAACAAGTTGGCGACAAGGATGTTGTGGTCGACGTGGTCAAATGCCTTGGCAAAGTCAACGAAGACCATGCTCAATGACTGGTTCTTGTCAATGGCGGCATGCCAGTGATGTAGCATATCGACCAAGGCGTGCATTGTGGAACGCTGTCTGAAGGCACCGTACTGCCGATCGTCAAGGCTGCTTCTGACACGTTCCAGAATCCACGACCCGACGAACGACTCAAGCAGCTTGGCGAGCGTGGCTGTCAGTGAGATCGGACATAGATCAGCTTCGATGGCTCTTGGAGATTGCACTTTCCGCACCGGCACAACATTACCCTCCTTCTTGGAGAGGCAAGAGAGTTCATAAGTGTCCTGTACGATCTATGACCATTGGCAGCACTGGAAAATATCGGTGCTTAAATGTTATAAATATAAAAAATGAAGTTTATAAAAGAGTTATAGGCGACATAGTTATCCATCTAAAACAGCAAGAATTTGCCATTTAGTTAGATTTGTAATGTACTGATTCATCACTACAGTATCAGCAGGATTCTACTGCAAAAGCACTATCAAGTCTAATTGCACTGTTAAAAGTTATGGAAAAGTAAATCAATCAGCTTACAAACTAAACTATCAGAATTGAAAACAAGTAAGTACCTGTACATCTAGCAGTACGATTATGCACAGTAAGTACTGAAACTGACAGGACTGTCAAAGTTACAGAAAGAAAGAAAGAAACACTAAAGAGAGATAATGCCAATAGGATGATCTCAGAAGGTATCGATTAAGCACAACTTCATACAAAAGTGCAGTGAAACAGTGAAACAGATACGTATTCCAACAAGAGACAAACAGGAAACTGCAACAGTTCAGAACTTTGGACAAATGTGTAAAACAAATAACAGTAGAAAGATCAAGCTGTTGGTTGTTGGCCATGCAATGTAGTCAAGCGTGGCATCTGCTACAAGAACATCTGTCCATCTGTCTGACAGTCTGTATGACTGTTACACTCACAAGGGTTCCCACAGCTTAGTAGTAATAGTAGCGTTTATTCAACCTGGTGGTCATAAGACCAAATAGCACACCAAGCACATGCAAGAATACCATCCAAATGAATCACAATACAGTAAACAACAAATATATGGATACAATCATAGAAAACTGAAGAAACAAAAACAACATACTAAGATAGATGTTTGTATAATTATGCAGACTGATACTGAGAGAGGGAGTAGGAAATGAATGTCTGATATCTTCTAGTACGGCCGGGGAGGCGTGGGAATTTATTTGTGGATCTTAGTCGGGTAGTAATTGAGGGATCCCGTGGGTTAGGTAGGAGGGTAAAGAGGCAAAATAAAATTCCCCGACTTTTCCAGATAACTTTAAAGTATTTCCAGGCATTTCGCAGAGCTATGTACAACAGTAACTGAAAATGCTGATTACATGAAAACAGTCTGTTAACATATTTTACTATGACATCTATATAATCTTTTTTCTTGACCGGCTCCACTCTCCAGCCTCCCCTACACCAGTCCCATTCCAAAAAAGTGACGTCCTAAAAAATTCGCTGACCATATCTCAAATTCACCGACTTTTCCAGGTTTACAAAATTCCCTGACAATTCTAGGTTTTTCAGGTTTTCCAGGTTTGTGGGAAACCAGCAAATGTTTCAAGATATCGAAATATGCTTCACACCACACTATAGAATTAAGCCTCTAGTTTCTTAAGGCCAAATTTCGCAATCAGGAATTACGGGTTTTACCCAGATCGAGTGCATTAAACGGAGACAACCTCTCGATGGTAAAAATTTGACCAATTATCTGCGACATCTTGGAAATGATGCCACAAAGGACATTATGAATACATGAATGATTTAGCATTATTCACACACGAGAAAGTCATATAAAAGCTTTCAACTGGTACCGAATGAGTGAATAGCACATTTGCCACTATTTTGCGTAATTTCACAAAATTCGGCAGCTTTGGGGTCCATTTACATCAAAGTGGTCACTGTTAGTCACATACAATCTGTGACATAAATGTAGCCCTAATAATACAGTTTTCGGCAACATACAATTTCTAGTGATATTCTCAGAAGTAGCAGTCATTTACCACACTAACCATGTAATAGCCAGGGAGCAGTTTCTGCAAAAACTCTGCCTCCTTGTGCTGAACAGTTTTGATGATAAACTCGTCGTCATCAGTAATGTAGAAGATACTGCCACTTGCTCCGGGGTTGGACAGTTCTCTCAGTGGCTCATGGCACAGCGACAACTAGTATACACACAGCCACTCTCCACTTCACTATTTTATCATCACTTTGTTAAGGAGGCTATGTTTCACCTGGCATTTGCTGCTAGCTACAATTTCACCAAACTCTGCACACAGCGCTGTTCCAGGAAGAAGTGACTGAATTTTGGAAATCATCCGTATCTGGTTCCGAATACATCGACTCTTTTCACAGATTCTTCAACACTGTGAGATGGATATTTTTCGTACTGTTTACATGTTCAACATCATGGCACTGCAGCATGGGTGGCAGCAGGAGCTATTTATAGGCAATAACAGATGCTGGACAATAAATATGATCGATCTTGTTTCTCGATCTTGAGAAAAAATTTTACCACAGAAATATCTGTTGACAAGGAAGAATAGATTACATTTTAGAAGTCATCTGCTTCTAGATACAGATCTGATAATTTTTTGTAGCATTCTTCAACACAACAATTTGGCTAATATTTCTGGAAAAACTGATCAGATCTTCATAAAAATTTTATCATATAGACATATTTTTGGACAAAAGGTCCCCATTATTGTTACAATTTTTTAAATTATAGCGCACTACAGTTAAGGCCTACTTTTCACTATAAAAAGTATTGTGTTATTGTAACTTTGTTACCAGCAGAGCCAATACTGAAGATATCTACACTGTGTCTCAAAAAAAACATCCCCGACGTTTTTAGCTATAACTCGAGAAAGCACTGACGGATTTTTATAATATTTGGCAGAAATTTTACTGAGAAAGCAAGCAATCATATATTGCTATATTTTTCCACCTCACCTAATTAATGTTTCTACACTACCTTGTGAAACTGAAAACATGGAAATTGTATCTTTTCACGTAAATGTTGCATGTTGATTTGCCAATAGACACACAAGTCACATCAGAATTATCACCTAATAACTGTTGC
>Ga0049105_1000399_pt1 | contig 14578 bp, 9 predicted proteins | sample WorMetvaBAHAMAS1_FD_61260 | JGI IMG/M metagenome (GOLD analysis project Ga0049105, IMG submission 61260) | Worm MetaG Olavius vacuus BAHAMAS.1 | ecosystem: Host-associated > Annelida > Digestive system > Unclassified | place: Germany: Marburg | collected 2013-04-09
GCCTAGAGTTGTATTATTGTAACATGGTGGAGTGGTCCTGGTGGGATTCAAGCCTTATCTGAAAGACCAACTGGTTTCCTTCAGTGCTTTGACAGTGTTGGTTTGGTCATATGACCTGCAAAAATCGTCCCCGAAATGACCTATAATGTGTTGAGTGGGACGTTAAGCCTCTACACTACTACCATAGGTTTCGTCATATTTTTGACTTGGTGTTGTTAGACAATGCTGTGTAAGATACTATTTCCAAGTATCTTAGATATTGATACATATACATAGCCAAAAAAGTATCTTAAATACAGATACAAGCTACTGCACTTCAAATGTATCTAGATACAGATACAACACTAAAAGTATCTAAGATACTAGATACTTTTTTCACAGTGTATGGGAGTGTATGATATGTACGTTTTATGTATATTATGCGTTTGTCATCTTCGTCTGTATTGTACGTAAGTTTTAGATTTTGTTCTCCGTCTTATATGCCTGTATTTTGTGCTGCCACGTGGAGTGGTTATAAATAATAATAAGAAGAAAATTTGTAACGCGCACATAGTCATGAAGCATGAATCGGAGGCGCGGACAGTCGCCAGGCGGCCGGACGGAGTACGTTACAATTTTAATGGAAGTAGGAACTGCATTCTGTTGCAGGAGAGCTGTAGCTGAAGGCACGCCGATCGAAATCAGTGGACAAGTATGGTAGAAGTTTCTGGGTTGAAGAATGGAGAGCACGTGATGGCTGGTGTACTTTGAGGAGATTATATATAGATAAGATGGCCGACAGGTTGCTAAGGTCTTATAGGTAAGTGTCGCGATTTTGAACTGTATTCGATAGTGGACAGGAAGCCAGTAGAGGAAACTAAGTCGCTCATTTGCCGAAAGATGGCGAAAAGAAGGCAGAACCTTATGAGTGAGAGAATTTTGGACAGACTGTAGTTTGTGCGTGTTAGATGCTGACATTCCATACATAATGGAGTTGGCGTAGTCCAACCTGGATTGCACCAAAGATGTACCCAGAGTTTCGGCGATATGACAGAGCGCACGGGTGTAAAATGGATATCGCGCGATAGTGAGGAGACATGCTTATTTAAGGGCAATGAATGAATGAATGATACAAGAATGCAAATAAGTAAGTAAAGACAAATGATGAACTGTAGTCTACTATTTTACACTGTGTTCCAAAAAAGTGACGCCAAAATTCAAATCACTATAACTATGGCATATTTTATCAGAATTAAATATCTTGTTAGCGGTTTTAATTATCATCTTTCCTAAGTAAACGGTGCAAATTTCAACACACTCAGTAGTTACCGTGGCGACTGAGTCAAAGCATAGCGTTCTTTACCTGTACCAGTCAAGTCCCTTGTGATGCTGACGGTCGAAAAAATGTATCTCTGGCCCCGGTGCTCGGATATCTGGATGAACCTTCAGAAACTCGAGCAGTGCTCTGGTTCCTCCCTTCTTCACTCCGATGATAATGGCGTCCGGAAGTTTACGCGTCCTGCCTTCCAGCGACTTTACATTTCCTAGCTGTGATCGCGGCTGTCGTTCAGTCACCAAGTCGCCAGGTCGTTCGTCGACGCGCTGTATATGGCTGCTGGGCGTCCGCATGAAGTCGGTATCTTCGTGGTCGCGTGTCAGTCGGAACCTGAAGTTGTTTGACGCGATCGTTGGAATCACGTCGGTGATCAGACGAAGTATTTCCGCTGACTCAACGAACTGACTGGTCAGCAATATCCAGTGACCGACGACGATGACCAAACAGACAAATCTGTGTGATCGCCTGTTTACGAGCATCGTCTGTCAATTTTTCGTCCTCCATTCACTGCAGTGGTCAGCTGACATCGCTTCCAAACACAGAATGACGTCAGATCATCATTCTTCCGCTCTCAGCCGGCTGTTACACATAACACTCAGTTAAGTATCAGTTCGTTAACCAGGTGTCGTCAGGGTTTGCTACTGCTGCACTGGGGCCTCCAATAGGCAGGGATGCGGAGTCACTCCAACTCCCACTCCAACTGCGAGGTTACAAAATTGCGCGACTCCAGCCCTAAAAACCCTGGACTCCAACTCCGAATCTGGACGCAAAATCAGACTCCGAGTCCGACGCTAGGACTTACTGTGTGACATACGGATTATACTTAAGGACAACTTGAGAAAAATTCTAAATTCTTCTAATAAAAGGTGCACAATAGTGTACAAGCAAAATTTTAACTGGCAAGAACTTTACACCGGCCGAAACCGCGTAGTACTAGGCTAAATGTACAGTCAAGGAGTGCCTGCAGTCGGAGTCTCCCTCAATAGGAGGGGGGACTTGGTCCGAGTCCCGGCCAGAATCTGGACTCCAAGAGACTTCGACTCCGACTCCACACCCCTGCCAACAAGGGTCAATTACTGACCAAAAATAGTGTGCGCAAGCACTCAGCACAACACACTTGCAATGTAACCTGTGATCTGCTACACTGTATGAACTTGCTATTTCTTCAGTCTAGTACCGTAGTTTAATTAGTGGAGAAGGAAGAGGCGGTGGGACTCCACACTGCGTGCACGGGTATATCCGGGACATAATTGCAATACGTTGAAGCACATTTTGGTTACTTCGAACCGCAAGTCACAAGAACAAGAAAACAATTCATGGACACAACTTTCCGACGCGTGAGCGGACATATCGACGTCATCGGTCTACTGTTACGTGCAGCTATCAGCATAACGACCCCATTTCAGTGTCGGTGACGGCGTTTCAGTGCAGAGCTCTTTATCATTGGCCGCAGAGGCATAGAACTGCACTTTGCTTGCTCTGATTAAACTTGATCGGATACCGAAGCCGAGTGCATACTTCACGTACACAGCGATGAACTGATGACTAGCTAATTCACTTCATCTCGAAGGTATAGCAGTGCATCGGTGTTCGCCTGCAATCATCGCTTTTTCAGTTGTGTATAGGACCACTGGCATGGTTTATCCATGTCAGTGGTACAGGACATCCTCCCCCGGACGTTTGTCTTGGGACATCTCCCCTGACTGCCACTACCCAAAAGTAAAAACTTGCTAGCCCTATTCCTAATCATAACCCTGATCCTAACCCTCACCTAACCCTAACCGTAATTTTTCAACGTTTAATTAGTGATAGTCAGAGGGAACAAGATTGCCTTCTAATCTAAGGCTGACTACCCGCGAATGCGTGCATTTAGTTACGCGTGGTCACTTCCGGTCGCGTGACAAAGATGGCAGTCACACTATTCAATCCACCGTAGACAAAAACCCCGCACTCAGTACTGCATGCAAATATCAGGGCTCTATGTTTATAGAACCGGAGTTCATTATCATCATCATTATCATCATCACAGATATTTTTAGAGTGGCCTAAGCAGCAAAGTCACCACGAGGACCACTATAGTCAGAGTAAGTACGAGCAGTATCAGACAGTGTTGTAACAGCAGCGGAATAAGTATGTCTTCAAATGGCACCGGAAGGTTGACAGGGACGGAGCGGAGGTGACATTATAAGCTGGAGTTATTGTAGATCGAAGTTTTACATTATACGGGAATAGCTATTTTGACCTTCCTTTGCTGCTCTTGTGACTTTGACCTTGACCCGATGACCTTTATATACGAACATGACCCATATTCCCTAAAGATATACCGAATGTGCGAATATGAATTTATTACGTCAAGCTTCCGAAAGTTATCGTCTGACAAACAGACAGACAGACAGACAGACAGACAGAAACGACCGAATTTATACATTACGCCATCTCGCGGGCGGTCAAAAATGCCCGAGATAGGAACGTCCACGGCAGAAATGTTGGAATCCCGATGCTTCGCGCCGCAGGTGATCTGATAACTAATTTATTCATTTCATCTTGAAAGTAAGTAAGGTGCACCAGTCTTCGCCGTTTCAGTTAGGAGTGATGTGCATCAATCGAATGTTCGACGCTCAGTTGATAAAGCGCTATATAAATTAACGTCCCTTTACTTTACTCTCAAAAGAAGTTCTACGAGCACAGTTGTCGACCGCAAGGCAACTCACGAAATACTATCTCGGTATGTGACCAGCCACCCAGGTCAACTCAGTCTGGCCATCCCTTCGTGGGTAGGCGCAATGAGTACCAGCCAAAGGGCGGTGACACCTTGCGGCTGGGGAATAAAGGCAGTTATGGTTTGTATGTGGGTGGCAGGTAAAGCTGTGTGATCCTATTGTTACACACCGACCATAGCTGAACGCTTTAGAGATAAATGGCTTATAATAAAGCGCTGTGTAAATTCACCTGTTTTTTACTTTTGTACTAACAGTTGAATAGAATCATGTATCGATGTGCGTAGATATCAACGATTGCATTATAGTTTGCAGTAACATGGTGCCATAAGTTAAGCAACTAATTTAGAAAAAAGTGGTAATTAGCGAGGACAGTATTCGGCTTTAATCATGAGGTCCATAAATACCGATTCGATTCAAGGCCAAATTTCGAACTTTTCATCCCCGTCAAATTATGGGAGGGACGGGTGAAATGTCTGAGTGCTATTTTCAACTAGAACCTAGGACCCAACCTTTGACATACTTCTGACGGGGTCCTCTCGACGGAATGCGAGATTAGAGATCCGGTAAAAACAGAAAAAAGATAGCATAACGGTAAAACATGAGGCCTACCGACTATTGCCGGGCGGCCTAATAAATAAGTTTAAAAATGTCAATTCGTACAGGGTGTTTGTGTTATCGACATGGACTGTAACTTTGTTATTATTGTTGTAGTATAATGTATACATGCACAGATTAGAGTGACATTATTGCACACAATTCTGCAGGAGCCCTGTACAAAATGTAGTGTCGCACACTTGCAGCAGTTACAACTGGCGCAATCACGTCTGGTCACCTTCAAAAGATGGTTTGAACAGCAGCATTTTTATCTCTCGCCTGAACGCAAGATACGACAAAGACGTTCTTTAACTCTAAGCGGATGTTATATAGAAAAGGAAGCTTATAAAAGATGGTTATATGCGATGTAGTTACACATCTAAAACAGCAAAAATTCGCGGTTTCGCATTAGATTTGTAATGCACTGTTTCATCACTACAGTGTCAGTAACATTCTACTCAGCACGTACTGATGAAACACTAGTATGTTACACAGCTAACGAAACGGTGAATTTTTACTGTTTTAGATGTGTAACTACATCGCATATAACCGTCTTTTATTTTAAACTTCGTTTTTAGGGAACATAAACTCATGTTCATGTTCGCTATATGTCGTCGTCCGTCCGTCTGTCTGTCGTCTGTAACGTTCGTGCACCCTACTCCGCCTATTGAAATTTTTGGCAATATTTCTGCGCCATTTAATACGTTGGTGACCTGACCAGGTAAAATTTTACGGAGATCGTCCCAGGGAACCCCTCCGTCCGAGTGGTAGAAAAAATGTAGCGATTTTGGACCTTTGCGAGGCTATATCTCGGAAACGGTGCAAGATAGGAGGTAAGTTACTATTAATCACTAATAGGAAGTCGCATATGAGCTTTCGATTGGTACTAAACTGGGTGACCTTAAATGACCTTGAACGGCGTAATAGCCAACCGCCGCGTAATTTCACCGAATTCGGTAGCTTTCGGGGCGGACACGATATGGAAGTATTTGTGTATGTACTTAGATCAAGCCAATGCCGACAAAAATACTATGCGAAATCACGCGTTTATGTAGGCGATCGTCAACGAGACTGCAGAACGTAAAATATACGGCAAGACTCCGGTACCGTATCGCATCGCCACCAAATAAGGGTTAGGGTTAGGGTTAGTATGTATGTATGTATGCATAACAATATATGTTCGCGCAGCAGCTTACATCCTAGAGTGTCACGTATAGGCGCTATGATCGTTCGTTAGTTGTGGGGTTAGGGTGGCGGTCCGATTCGGTAGTCTTTCCAACTGGGTTAGTGATAGGTTTTAGGTATGTTGCGGTATGTTTATTGTTTTCTTCTCTTTTTTCATTTCATATCTTACGTATACGACGTCGTCGTAAAGTTCACGTTCGCTATCTCATCTGTGATGAGTTTCTTGTTTCATTTATATTTGCTATTTTAAATATTCCTCTGGATGTCGAAATTAATTAACAAAAAAAGTTGATCTGATACCTACGTTCATATACGTCTTCGACAGACGTTCGAGCTCCGAGACTGTGATTCAATACATAAGTGTTATATTAGTTCGACTGTCGTTAGCATCCATTCGATGTAACGTCGCCGACTCGCTTGGGCGTCGAATGTTGCTACAGATGCGACGTTTGTCGGTTGACGAAAAAACGACTCCAACTAGTTCTTCATTTCGATAATGTGGAGGAGGTTGACGAACTGGCGGACCCCGCTGCGAGTAGCCGTGGTGTCTGGAACACGCTGCCTGGCGAGAACGACGATGATGAGATTGGTTTACTCCGCGCTCGGCCACGATTACTGCCAGTTGTGCTTACAGCTGTTGTTGCTGCTGCTGGCGTCGCCGCATCCACAGCGCATCACTGCTGTCCAGTACACTCCCAGTGAAGTCTATCGTTAAACGGCGTCGACTACTGGCACGCGCCGACGGTGGAATGCCACCGGTACTACGAGTCATCTATGCTACTTCAAACGATTGCATACCGCAACATCACTAGATTAACGGCAATTTGTAGGACGCATAGTGAGCGAGTAGTTCCAACAAATAAAAGGTCATTTAGTGCCATTCATATTCTTACAAATTTCCATGTGTCATAACATTTTTTTCTGAAGAATATAATTACATATGAGTATAACTGACACTAATATTAAAGTGAACGTAAAAATGCTAATTAACCACTATAAAACGTAAATAACATACATCAGAGTTGATTGAGCGTCTTTAATAAAATCAATGCTGAAATGAAATAAAAAATGGTTTATTGCGTGTAGCAGCTCAATGCTGGATTATACATGAGACGTTAAAACATTAAAATAAAAACAAATACAGAAGCACAATACACCTGTCACTCACAATATACAGTAATGTAGCTCATTTGAGACTGATTATGTAAAGTTTGTCAAACTGTAAGGCAGGAAAGATTTATAGAACTTATTTGTGCGGGCTCTGGTTGAGGGAAGAGGTTGGGAATTTCTCAGGCTGCGGATAGTGTCATTGTCACGTCGTTCAGGCAACAGGTAGTGGAGTAGGGCATTACTAGCTAAGACCTGCCTCTTAAAGAATCTCGCCATTAGCATTTCACGTCTATCCTTTAGTGAGTCCATTCCGGCTACAATTAATGCAATTTCGTAGGCACTGTCAGTGTCAGAGTAAACCACGCGGATAGCACGCTTCTGAATGTTCTCGATGGCATTACACTGTCCAGCAAATGTCGACACTGTCAACTAAATCTTTGAAAGAATTAGCAGTGATGTATTTGTATCGGATGTACTGCGGACTGCGACAATTCACCAGTCGCAGCAGTCCACAGTACATGCGACGCATAAACGCAACATATACATGAAGTTTGTTTTTTTTTAATTTTAATTCTGTAATATTGTGAGAAAGGAAGGATCATTTAAACACATGGATTAATTCCACAATCTTTGACACCGACAATCTAAAAATTTATACATTTATCTAACACATACCGTGGCTGAAAAAAAGAGACCAACAGTATTTTGACATATTTAAATCGATCATGGTAATTTTATTTTTCTAAAAACTTACCAATAATTTAATTAATCTTTAACGCCACTTAAACACAAATTTAATAATCATTTATATTAATTTTTAAAATCTACCACACTGCAGTGGGCTCTGAAGTTTACTGCTTAGCCGTTTATGAAAAACAGAACATCACACACGTACCTGTGACCTGTGAGCATCTCACGATCCAATGATGACTTAGGAAGCTATTCTTGGCAGCATCGACATCGGAGCTCCTAGTAAATGTCAATGTCGGCATCGGACTGCTACGACCGATGGATCTATAGTTCTATACTACTATACGTTCGCCGTACGTTTATCATGGTAACCTGCAGCGTTGGCAGACATCCGACTGAACAAGCAGCATGAACTGAGGATGACATCCCGCGTGGAAAGCTACTCGTCTAGTAGGCGAAAGGTGTGGTTTGCACGTATACTAAGCTCTCTTCTCGCCTGTGTGTCGAGCCGAGATATATTGATCCTAGTATATTAGCTCCTACGGACTAGCTAATCGAGTACAGTGCCGTAAGTCACAATCCATTGTATGATTGAATCCAGCGCAACAGGCTCAACGGCAGTTGATCCGTAAATCTTGTTTTTAATCATGCTGTGTTACGTTATATTACGTTTAATACGTTATATACCGTCTTCCAAAACCGGACCACGAACTCATGGCGACAATTTCGTCAAATTTTAGGGGGGTAATAGTTGACATAAGCTTCGTAGCTACATCACTATTATTGCGTTATGTTCGGCTAAAGTATCCACGACGAAAAATTCTATTTCTCGAAAATGTTTTAAAGTTTATTCACGTGAACTCGCTCTCGTAGAAGGTGACAATTAAACTCAAACATGTTAGCGCTAAGAGCTGACAAATAAGGGTTCGTAAGTAGGCTGGCGATGAGACAAAAAGATCCCAACCACTTCTGCCATTACACTTACAGGCACGAAGATATCAAGCAGAGTAGAAACATGTTTCATATAATGCTGTGTTCACGAGAGAAGAGACGTGCTCCAACAGTGTTTTCTACTTCATGTTATTAGGTCTTTGAGGTCTAAAACAGTGTGCAGAAATGCACAAAAATGCACCATTTCCATGTACAAAAAAATCAAACATTTCCCCAGACCCAACTGCAGTCGCAAGAGCAAACCCCTTACCCATATTCGACTCCCGGTGGTCCCCCACCTTTTATAATGTGGATACTCCTGGGTCGAGACAACGCAAGGCGTAACAATGAAGAGTTAGCTTAGCTCCTCGAGCATGGGGCCTACATCACCGATTACAGTGATAATATATTGTTTTCAAGTTACCTACGTGAAACTACAGCAATACTGAAATTCGGATTTCTCACGAGTACTCGATTCAAACTAAGAAGTAGCTACCCACGTGACGTATTACCGGAAGTGCGTTAGCGTGACGTCAGTTGGGTCACTACTTTGTTTCTGTCAGCCAGATTGATTTAGTGATGAACCGCGGTGTACTGAGTATGTCATTTTCTTTTAATGTAGATTTGGCTGTGTTGCCCCATCAAATTTTCTCACTTGATATACTTCATGTACGATGTCGTAATAAATCATATTTGACCAACTACGTAGCGGATTGTATTATGTACAATAGAAAGCAAATTTATAAATGAAACAATTTGTGTCTCTTTGTTGACAGATCTGAGATTTTTAAATTTAAAAAAGTTTAATTGAATAGTCTGCAAATATCTACAAGGGGAAATATCTGCCCCTTCTTTAGACGTTCGGAGGGTTAAAAGTTTTTAGCTTCAGGAGGCTTCTCCCCTGACCCTCAGACCAGGGACTCCACCTCTTTAAAATTTTATTCTGGCTGCACAACTGCACTGATTTGACATAAACGCAAACAAAACTATACTGATCAAAGTTCTTTGTATGCTGTTTAAAACAGTTGACATGCAGGACAGAAAGTAAACAAAGAAAAACAAAAGCCCTTAATTTTTCGCCGTTGTCCATTCTTGTATTTGTACGGAACAGAACGACTTTCCGCATGAAATAACAGCGGCACAGTATAAGACCTTTAAACTCGCATCGTTGTTCCGTTAATAAATATTATCTGTCAACAACAAGTCTGTGATAACGATGATAAAATGACGATGAGTGATTGTATGTACAACATCAACGGAGATGCGATCATTCTCATTTTCTGTCGCGTCGCGGCAATAGATGCTGTTCAGTGGGCGACGGCGACGGTCGTTCAGTCGACCGTGTCGCTGCCAGCAGACGACGTCGACCGAGCGGACTTCGACGAGCGGGCATCGCCGGCGGCGGCTGGACTTCGCCGAGTCCTTGAACGTTGCGACGCGTCGTGAATCTGATGAGCTCGACGTGATCTCCCACGACTCTGTTTTCGCTGGTGATGCACGGCAGCCAGCGAAACACGCGGCGAAATCCGTTGCGGAACCTGGTCAGTCAATCAATTATTTCAATCAATCGACAATCACTGATAGACATTATACATTATACATTATTGTATATTAAGCACAGACACTCATACATCGCCTCGTCGTCTATACCTCATCTCATCACCATCGTCGTCATTACCATCATCATCACCATCATCATTAGAAGAAGAAAAAGAAGGAAAAAACGTGTTGTTAATATGTGGAACTTTCACCCATCTGGTTTAATCAATTTTAGCAGTTTGAATGGTATAAAACTCGTAAATTTTAGTGATTTCTAAAGCGTGTAGCATCATAATCTCTGCTTTCTCGCCACTTTTAATCAAATGTCTGCATTCAACGGTAAATCTCATTGTTACAGAACAAATCTATCTACATGATGCCAGAACTACGCCGTAGACCGATGACACAAAAAATATTTGTTCACCGGTTGAATAATTTCTTTTACATAGGTAATATCTGAATTTACTCAGCCAGTTATGTCTGCTGAAATTTTTGCGCAAATCTGATAATTTTTCTAGGACATACAGAAGAAAACAAAAGTGTGTGTGTTTTTTTTTATTGAAACACCGTGTATAATGCGCCGATTACAAAAAAATAACAGCGCGATCGCCGCCGTTCTGCCGTTCACCGTAGTTGGAGGTTTATTCACGTATTCAAGCTGAACGATGCAACGACACTTGCAAAGATATCGTTAGTTTAATTTGTGTCGCATGTCTAAAGTGAATCTGGAACCTAACTGAAATTTAGTACGGTACGAAGCCATTACCTAGAGCTTTTTGGGCACACTGTGAATGTAAAGCCTAACGTATTTAAGCTTATGTTAACTGGTAGGTCATCTCTCTACATACCGTTAGCCGACCATGTCATGTAATTACAGTAGTCACAAAACTAATAAACACTAAAAAGCATTAAGAGAGTTCAAACCTTCGTTATATACTGGAATGTTTAACTAGTGCACAGTATAGAAACTAGTCTTAATGTCACTGAAGTCGTCGGCATCATAGTGCTGACACCTGGCGAGTAATAATGTAGTAAAGTACTGGTAGTGCTATTTCACGTAATAAAAATCCTTAATCTGGCCCTGATATATCTAAGCTTACATGGCTATTTCTTATGAAATGATGTAACGTCCCTGAAATTTTCCTATTTTTTATCTGCAATTTATTTCTGTTGGCAGGCAAATAAACATACAGGGTGGCTCAAAAAAGTAAGCTGTTGTACTGTGTCAACAGCTTACTTTTTTGAGCCACCCTGTATGTTTATTTTACTGAGACAAGTGCGTCACCGCCTTGGCAGAGTCGAGACTAAGAAGTACTTAAATATTAAATAAATGTAAAAAATATTCCATTTTATAACAATGTGTAAGGCCCATCGTTGATGACACATATAAAACGGCAAAAAATAATTTCATCAAATCAGGGGCTGTGGATATAACAAGACATACGTATTATATCCACGAGTTGATGAAATTAATTTTTGCCGTTTTATATGTGTCATCAACGATGGGCCTTACACGTTGTTATAAAACGGAAGATTGTTTACATTTATATTTGCAGTTTTTCTACAATATTTTATGTTTATTGTATTAGTGACACTTGCTAAAGAAACCGGAAATATATTTCCGTATCAAATTTCGGTGAGTTATCTCAATCCACGGCTGAGATAAAACTACTTTCGGTTTCGGAAACGGACGGCCGCCTTATTGGATTTCTATTTCCGGTTTCGATTTTGACGTACGTGTAGTCGTCGGTATGTCATTTTACATCTGCCTGCCAAATTTCGTAGTAATCAGATGATCGGCGGCAGAGTTATGACGTCATATCGACTTTTCAATATGGCGGCCATAGAGTCAGAAATTTACTTCCGGGTACAGGTTTAGTGACGGCATCTGTTTAAGAAAATGGAAATCTTTTTCCGTGCCAAATTTCAATGAGATATCTCAATCCACGGCTGAGATAAAACTACTTCCGGTTTCGGAAAACGGACGGTCGCCTATTGGAATTCTATTTCTGGTTTCGATTTTGACCTCTGTATAGTCATCGGCATGTCATTTTGCCTGCCAAATTTCGTAGCAATCGGTCGATCGGCGGCCGAGTTTTGACGTCATATCCATTTTTTTCAAGATGGAGACCGGCAGCTATATTGGATTTGATCTGGATAATGTTAGACCACCAACTAAGTGCTATTGCTGGTCTCAGCTTGATCTTCAAATTTGGTCTTGATCCGATTAATAGTTTCGGAGATATTCCGATTTTCATATTTTGCCGTTTTGACTTGAAATTGCCTATTCACACCCACATTTGGGGGGGATTTGGGGAATATATCCCCATATATGGTCACCCATAGTTCTAACCCCCAAAAGGACCATCCTTGTGCGGAAACACGTTGTTTTAGCCATAAAGCGTGAAAATCCGTCTAGCGGTTCGATCTGGGCACAGGATCGAGAAAAAAGGTAAGGACAGGACAGTCAAAAAAGTCACAAAGTGGTAATATTTCGCCTATTTGGGGAGAAGCCCCCACTGAACCGACTGAAACCAAAATTTGCATGGTGGGTAATCTCGCCGACATAATTACGTGTGCAAAGTTTCAAAGTGATATTTTAAGGGATACGATTTCACAGGGGTCGAATTTCTCATTTTCCTATTGAGTTTTGCATGGGTTTACAACAGTACAGCGCTATGATAACATTATAGCGTAAGTCATATTGGGCTCTTAACCGGGACCTGCTCCATCATGAGTGCTATAAAAAGGGTAAAAGAGGGTGGGAAAAGGTCTCAGAATATGAGGTACATATAGTTATTGAAACTTTTAAAGTAGGCCTAAACAAACCTGGCATTCATCCAGCAGTAAATGATCGGATTGTACATGGCGTTACTCATAGCGAACCAGTAGATGATGATGTAGACATGCTGGGTCAACTTGTGATGGGTGACGTCCGGATATAGACTCTGCACCACAAAGTAGACGTGTTGTGGTAGCCAGCAGACGGCAAATATTGCCACAATCAAGATCATCATCTTCACAATCTGCAGCATCAACAACAACAGACATCATAGTCAAACATAGCCCAAGTTGCTCAGTTAATGCCGGCGCGTCAAGCTACAGGCGGGATTTTGACCCGATCGAAACTTCTCACCCTAAATTACTATTTCGACGAATAGACGAACATTTACTGATAGGCAACTATCACTTCATATTCATCCAGTGAATGTTTCCAGCGACGGCTAAAATTTGTCTTTTTGGACATTGAATTGATGAACACCGTCCGGCGCCGTTGTAACGTTTTATTTATTTTTTTATTTCCAGAATTCAGGATGCAACAGTACAAACAGCAAAGTAGCAGAGTGCACAATACAATATATGGATACTAAAGGACGAATGTGTCGCCACTTACACAGCACCAATAAAACAAAACATAAAACACAATGTCAGTACACGGTGTTATATGACGGCAGCTGAGGGGTATAGCAGAAGACTTAATCGCACGAGTATTTAAGTAAGGAGAGAAATCGATTTTATAGTCTACACTAGTCTTGAAGCGCTTTAAAGAGCTGAAATCAACAACACTAAGGCTGAGATCGTTCTGCGATTCTGACGCCATCTACAAATGTCACGGTTTGCTTACTTACTTAAATGTCTCATCTCGTACATAACAGATACACACATTGAGAACGTTGTTCGCAGCAGCATTACTACTGTTCTGTTGCATTCACAACTCAACTTCGCAGCGCGTAACAACTAAATTTTGTCCCGTCAAAAATTAGCCAAAAATTTGTATTTTTGAGAAAATGGGGTCGAAATGTAAAATTTTGTTTTCGTAACCCCCAAAAGGCACATCTTTGCGCGAAACGACGTCATTTGACATACTGATCGTAAAAATCGGTGCAGGGGGTTTGGCACAAGAGTAGAGGAAGAACCCCCCTCCAAAAAATAACTAGCCGAGTCACTTTGTACGTGCCCGCCAGCGCGGGGGAGCGGCGGGGGCGGAGAGCGAAAACCGAAAACCCCTTATCGGATTGTGATAAAATTATGCAAAATGGTAAAGGTCCCCGACCTTATCACCCATGCCAAATTTGGTGGCCATCGGTTTGGTGGTTTCGGGGACAGTGGGGGTCTAATTTCACCCTTTTCCATTGAATTACATTGACTTACGCTGTCGTCTTTGAAACACTCTGGCACTACCGTGCTAGTGTGTGATGAATGAATGAATAAATGAATGGCACAGGCGATAACCTCTAATGTTTAAACGTAGATACTTGTAATCATGGACGCACAGACCAAACTAGGTTTGTCTCAGTTCGACCCACCACACCTAACTAGTGCTTCTGCACTACCTGAGAAAATGCAGTAGTTCAGAAATAGCGTCATTTCACTTAAATGCTGTATCACTGCTTTGCCAGTTTTAAGCAGTCACCGCTAGATTTCTTCAAACTTGTTGACTCATGACTCATACTAATGCTATTGTATGACTCTCTAAATCTTATAATCAGTGGGG
>Ga0049105_1000400_pt1 | contig 14561 bp, 9 predicted proteins | sample WorMetvaBAHAMAS1_FD_61260 | JGI IMG/M metagenome (GOLD analysis project Ga0049105, IMG submission 61260) | Worm MetaG Olavius vacuus BAHAMAS.1 | ecosystem: Host-associated > Annelida > Digestive system > Unclassified | place: Germany: Marburg | collected 2013-04-09
AGTGGAGGGCGGCGGCGACAGCGTTTGATGATTGCGTAGCGTCGTGAGGAGTGAGAGGGGAGGGAACAGGGCAGACTGACTGACAGTGCACGGTAGGCCTAGGCACCATGCAAGCTAACAATGTCAGGCCGACGGCGCCGTAGATATTGTCTTACATTAGTAATCAGAATTATTATTATTAAGCCTGTTTGATGTTTATTACAACTGTACACTACATTTCTCAAAATGTGAATTTTATTCTGAAATACAAAATAAAACGTGAAATAAACGAATAATAAATAAACCACATGTCCAAGTTCACAGCAACAGAAACGGTGCAGTTTATTAGTCCCACAGTTGAGCAGTGAATGCAGTAGTCCACAGTCACTCGGCAACGTCCAGGTTCTTGTTTAGAAACACAAGACAAGTGTTTCTGGCAGCAGGCGGTTTCTGGTCATCAGGCGTCCACTGAGGCTGAACACGCGCTCTGAGGTGACTGAAGTCAGTGGAATGGCCAGGTAGCTAACAGAAGTGAGCGGCAGTGTTAGCTCAATGGGTGGTCTGTGTGTAGTGGCCGGCCAGCGGGCGGGTGGTGTCGCAGCAGCAGCAGCAGCAGCGTGCTCAGTCACTCAATGCAAGACAGTGACACCTTGCAGCTTGCACTGACCCACCCACCCCCTCACCCAATGACTGGACACTCTGCTCCACATACAGCAGCTGCTGCTGCTGGCAGCTAGGCTAGCGTATCAAGTATCACTGTATCAACACACATTTCTCTCCAGTGACCGCGAGGCAGTCACCGTCGGCTGGCCATTCATTTATTGTTTTCGGATATCGTTTGGCTCTTTTCTTAACCGGATATCGGACCACAAATTCGATATCCGGATTTCCGGATATCGATTGACATCCCTAAACACAAATACATCCCAATAAAATGCTGGCAACAAACATTACCACTAAGAGCTGTGACAAACCACAGCCCACTGTTTGCACATGTAGTCACTGTCAATAAACAAGATCGTGGTCGTGGATTAATCAGCGATCATTACCTTGGCACACTGTTCTTCATCACAATTTAACCGAAGTGTAATTTAAGCTACAGTTTTCATCACTGTATAAATAAAGAATACTATTTCAAAGTCCACTAAGTGCCAGAACAAGGCAAAACATAAAACTATAAGAACAAAATGTCTGAAAATGATTGCTGAAAGATTAAATCACAGACAGATACTGTAGTGTAGATAGACTGACATCAAGTTCAGCAAGTGCTCATGGGATAAACTGACAGAGATCCGCTAGTGCTGTTCATGTCTGCTGCCCCAATCTATGGACATTCCTGTATTTCTGAATGGAAGTAAGTAACTGAGTAGGCCTAGTAGTAGCAAATCTCGTATGCCAACGCTAGTGACTTTTCTCATTTCTCAGTCGTGCGGTGGCACGTCTCACGTGCATTGCTCACCAGCACAGACCGAATTCACAGCAACAGTTGCACAAATGCACATAGGTCGACACGCCGTCCATTCAAAAATGATGCAAAACGGCGATAATTATCTCAAGGATGGTCATTTGATGCTGCCCAAAAGACCCTGAATAGATGGCATGTGGGCGACAGAATGCCCATATGCCACGCTGTCCAATACACGCAGATAACATTACAACACGAGCTTCAATTCTGTGTCACAGTCACAATGGTCATATCAGACACCGCCTGGCACCCAAGTTGTTTCATTTGTACTCTGCCCACTTAACATCCTCCCTGTTTCAACTGAGGACGACATGGATGGCCGGCAAGACAGGACGTAGGCTGACAATGCCGTTCCCATTCTGGCATGGTAGTGAAAAATAATACAGCGCCTGGTTTCATTTTTATAATGTAAGTGTAACATAAATGATTATTTTACAGTAAGGTGAAGCTGAATATGGTTTCAAACCAAGCTGTGACAATAGCTAAAAAGAATAGACTTACAACTGTGGGTCGACAGAAGGATCGTCATCAGTCCATACTGGTCGTGGAGTAGGTTTTTCAGCTTTGTGTTTCTGGTCAAATGTCTTTTTTCTCTGAAAAATACAAACAGTTCAATCCATCAATCACTTGATAATCAGGCTGACAAACCACATGTAAAATCGTGCTGCAATTCAACAGTTAAGTACATAAGTAAGTAAGACTATTTCTAACGTGCAAATAAGCAAACAGACACGGCAAAACATGGTCAGTTAATTGCTAAGAGAAATGTTTTTAGTTGTCATTTGAGTTGTCTGTAACAGACGTCCTGTAATAGGTAATAAATCTTCCGAATCAGTACAGTCGACGTGCTGAAGGCCTGTGACGCATGCGCAGACATGGGCCAGTTACAGCGCAGTGTATCGATTCGGTAGTCTTTCCTAGAACAATTACTGATACAATATACACTGCTATCTTTTTACTATAAAGTTTATGGTAAGAGCTCTCAACTGTGTCTCCTACATCAAGATGCCTTACGCTTTACATAGTGTATATAGTACTGGCAATCCCTTAACTACTTGTGTGTCACTTGCTGGCAGTGAAGCGCAAGTGCTCATGGGATAATGTTTACATTCTGTACTAGTAGGTTACAAAGAGCAGAGTAGTGGGCAGTTATTCACTTATTCAGCAACAGTTAGCATCCGGATTGCAGTAAGGAGCATGTATTGCCATATTGCCATTAGGGAGAGGGTTAGGGTTAGGGTTATGATCAGGGTTAGTGTTAGCAGTAAGTATCGACATAAGCTTGCAGTTGCAGACTGCCAGGACTGGAGAGCTTAAATTCCGGGGCCAAATTCACAAACGATCTAACGACAATCTTACGACAATGTTTAGATTTGCGACAAACTTACGACAATTGTCGAATTCACAAAACATTTACGACAATCTTACGACATATCTTACGACAAAATCTTACGATCACCTCTTAGATGTCTTAAAACAACTGGATGAGCCGTAAATCAATAGAAAAGCACAATATTAATTCTTTAATGTTCACATATAAATCTCGCCACAAAATACGTGTAACTGACGTCATCAGGCATCAAAACAAACAAGTATGTAAGAGAAACTACCGCGATAGGCCATTATAGTAGAATCCGAAATAGGCTCATCTGTATTCTCTGTGCCTGTGTTATTACAAAGACGTCAAAGAACTTTGATTGAGTAACAATTTGTTAATAACTGAAGCAAACAACAGAATGAAACAAAAACATCGGTTTAGGCCATATACGTGTAGTCTTCAACGTCAACAACGTGTCGATTTTTCCAGTTTTTTTCCAGCTTCTCAGCTTACCAGTACTACTATTTTCGGTGGCTCATTCCTGCCATGCGAAAAAACATCTCGCAATTTCGAGATAATAAGTAAAAATTTCGAGATAGTTATCTGGAAATTATGAGATAATAAGTCGAAATTTTGAGATAACTATATAAACAGTAGTTGAACAACTTGAACTACGTTACTTGCACACAAATTTCAGCGACTCGATTCAGTTACTCTTGCGTGATCGCTTGAATCTTGTTTTAGAACATAAAGGTTTAATTGTCATGTTTTTTGTTTCATAGTTTTGCAAAATGCACTGCTTAGTTATCATGTGTTTCTGATGTAGGCCTAAACACGTGTGTTTGTCTCATGTGCTAATAAACTTTCTTACTTTACATTTACTTCGCACTTTTATATCGCAGTTGCTATGGTAACTGTCAACTTCGAGAAATCTTACGACAAATTTCCAAGATCAGCAGAGACAAATTTTGTGAATTGACTTAAGACATGTCATAAGATTATCTTATGACATCGTAACTTTTGCCGTAAGATAATCTTAGGACATATCTTACGACAAATCGTAAGACAATGTTTGTGAATTTGGGGCCAGGGTCCCAGCAGCCGGTACTGTGTGCAGTACGTACACTTTACACTGGGGATAGCTGAATGATGACCAGATGACACTATGACATAATCTGTCTATACGTGACCAAATGACCAATGACACAATGATTCACGTACTGTATTAAGAAGGAATACCACTGTGCACTGCAAAACATTCTGTATTGAAAATACAACTTTGCAAAATTATTTAAGTTAAGCGAAGTTCAATTAACTGTCAATCTGCCACGGCAGCAATTTGTTAAGTCTACGCTGTGACGAAAGCAGCACAATACGTCTCTTAATACTAATGTTAATGATTATCTGTAGGCCTTAGAGGGAATATTTTGACTGACATGGACCTATGCTTCGGTAATACAAGGTTGCTGATTCCCTAGAAACATGGGATTGTTCATTTGGAAACCGTTGGAGGTAACTTTATGACCACATTTATATTAATAATTTTGTTTTTCAGTACTGTGCTTGTGTGGGTCAGTCATTAAACTGACGTCATAGATCATATATGATTACAATTAATTCATGTTCACAGGATACAGTATTCCATCGTGCACTCCAAGCTTGACTACAGTAACTCACTTTATTGTAAGTTTAATCTACCTGCTTCTCCACTAAACTGCCCACAAGTCCACAACTCGTAGCCTTGTGCTGTCTTCAGAGCCACTAAACCCTGTCATTTCACGCTTTATCTCAACTCTTTGCACATGGCTTAAATTTTAATTCAACACATCTAGAGCCGACCTTTCCTCCTATGTTCCTTTCATACTACCACCAAACCCGCATATCTATTTAATCGTCGCATTTGTATGATATCCTTCGTGAAGAAGTATCAGCTGCTCAGAGCAGAGCATGTGAGCGGAGCGTGAGCGGCGAAAAAGCCGCTCCGCACTCCAACTTATTTCTGTAACCACTGCTCCGTATATTTTATAAAACACTCAGTCGTATGCATGCATGTATGCAACAGCTGTGAACTGATCAACAGTCATTTTTTGGGCGATTTTAAATGCTTCCTTTTTAACCTAGGCCTACGTTAATGATTAGGCTACTTATACATTAGTTTTGGTCACGTTAACTATCAAAAATGAGTAATTGTTTAACAGCTTATCCAGAACTCAAAATTTCACTGTCATGAGGTCACTGATTAAGCCTAACTCTGAAAAATGTCATATCAAACGTAGGCCTGGCCTACAAAGTCAGACTCGGTGAGACCTACAAGTCACAACTTACAACGTCGGACTAAGCACAAGCAGAACTGCATCCATTGGCTCAATGTGGACTATATATGTTATGAAGCGAGTGGAGTAAAATGTTAGGTTGGAGCGGGCTGTAAGCAGCCGATTCAGCACGCTCCCCTGTTTCAATTGTCATCGTTCAGACAAGCTGCCATTGGTTAACATGAAGTAGGTCATGGTTTTAGTCATCATGTAGGTTTGATTCGATGACCAATGTCATGTTAGCTGGTCATTGGTCATCGAATAGATACACCCCTTTACACTGACCCCATCACACTATTCTCTTTATAGATAAGATGGCCGTGGAAAACACATAAAAATCCAGTTACTGAACTCACTTTAAATCCGGAAGTAACTACTTCAAAGTTTTCGAGTTGCTCAGTAATTCTGCTTTCTCCTCCAAAAACTGTCGACTCGAGGCTTGCATTATTGTCTGTTATTCGCATATCCTCACTGTGATGCACAGTTAAAGGCGGACTGGAAGCATCGTCTGCCAAACGTTTTACAATTTTCTTACTACGTCGCAACATAGTAACCAAAATTTCGTTATTTTCTCAACACATGTGCAAGTGCAACCACTGTAACAAGTTTGTTTACATAGAATATACATCATCATAGATAAAATTACCACGACATAGATTAGGGGTGTGGCTACAGTGGGTGTGGCAGTGACAGTGGCTGCTCCGTTAGGATTGTTGATTGTAAAATTTTCTTTCTGATTTTCAGCCAGATAAATTCCAGAATGTCGTCTGCTCGTTTTATTGAGGAAGATTTCAATATTCCGGAATGGGCTATATGTCGGTCAGCCTCCAGTTGGTTTAACTGTTTGGTGAGTAAATTTCGTGTTTCCTGCATCGAAAGCCGAACCTCGAGGCACCGGAACGGTGTAAAGACACTTCGGACCCAGGACACCTCGGACCCAAGACATTTCGCACTGGTGCCGAATTGTCCGGACATATCGGCACTTCGGCAGTCGGCACCAAGACACTGTGGCACCGGGCAACATTTGTCCAAGCTTTTGCAAGGCGGACGGCTGTACTTGCGTAATTTTATCGTTATAATATCAACTCGTAGGCCGTGGGATATCTATGGCTGTGCGTCCTATCTATATATGCTTATTTAGTTCGTCGTGGATAGAGGCCTGGTAGCATAGTTCTAGGCGGTGTATGCCATTCCACTACCGCTGCACTCCGCATACGAGTTTACGAGGATACCGACGATATTTTGTCTAGAGGCCTGGCAGCCGGGACTCTATCTACATTCGGCTTATAATCCCGACAATTCAGTGATTGGTCAGAACAGTCACGTGATAATATGTTTGTTTGTTTGTCTATTATGAACCAGCACAGTGGCTCATCATACCGTTTCAAATAGAAGTTGGTGGAGCGTTTCAGCATGGGTGATGCTGCAAGCATTGCAAGCTGCTGCAGTACAATCAAAGATTTGCATTATCTCATTGTCTATAGTTATCTTCTTTGATGTCTTATAATGCACAATCTAATAACAGAAGGGTATAAGTGGTAATGTAAGCAGTTTTATGGGTACATAATAGTTAGTAGTGAGCCACTGTATTTCGGTGGCTGGTAAATTTTTAGTTTAATTGTAATCTGTTTCCTTATAATAGTTCAAGCAAAAAAATTGATTGTAAATAGTTAGTCTGTGGGCTGCGATCTTTAAGTTTCTGATAAATTTTAATAGATTCTGATATTAATATAAGCCGCAAAAAATGATAGTAAAAGGAGAATGTAATAGGCTAGCGGAATTAAGTGAAAAGACATCATTAAGAAAGGTTAATTTGTACTGCAGATTTTTCACTTTCCATATGCCGATACTCTTAAATGGCATTGCTGGGATTATAAGCTCCCGGGATTTAAATTTGACACTCTTGTGCTACCGGCTGCCGGGAATACTAGCTGTAAATTTGAGTCCTGGCTGCCGGGATTTTAACTTGTCACTCGTGCGCTACCGGTTACCGGGACTCTATCCACGACGTATTTAGTTATCACCAACTGGATATTAAATTGCGTTAACTGATTCGTTATAAGAATCATAAATTGCCTTTGTTATATAGTAACTAGTTCACAAATTATTTTACCAAATAATCCACGGGTAAACTGAAGTTATTTCTTTACTCCGACTTGTAGTTAAGGAAATCATTTATTGTACGCGAGTATAGTGGCTAGTCCTTGGCGGTGTATTCTTGTATATAAGTATAAAATCAATGGTCTTCTCTAATAATAATAACGAGTAATATTAAACACTTTTCTTGTATGGCCTATTGTAGCAAAAGAATGTTTGCTAGAGGTCGAGACAGTTTGGTACCAGTGCCGAAGTGTCCGCGAGACACTTCGGCACTGGGGCCGAACTGTCCGGACATTTCGTCACCAGCCAAAGTGTCCTGGGTCCGAAGTGTCTGGACACGTATCGCAACTACAGGTCCAGAAACTCTGAACTCAGAATTCGCCGTGATGCAATCCCTAACCCTAACTCTAACCCTAACCTAAACGTAGTCTGACTGTGAACCAAAGTTGGGCATTGCCGGGGTTAAAAAGTAGGCGTTCGCAAATTGGTAAATAAGGGTAATTCAACAAAATTAGGGGATCCAAAATTACCAATTAAATATGCCTAAACTTTTGGGAGTTAGTTGACCACGGAACCACCATATGGGCGACTACGGTCAAAAGAGCTGAGCTCCGTGTGGAAATGCTGCTTAAAGACAGCTGGTTATTTGCTGTCTGCTTGTACTGATTTGTGTTGATTTTGTGGATTATGTTGTCTGTGTGTTGCACCAGGTTCCCGTGGATTGGTTTAACAGCATGCTACAATGCAAGAAGCAGAATAAGCCAGCATGTCAGATCGAGGCCATCGATGCTACAGTATATGAAACATTCGGCATATCTGATGCTAAACTACTTTTATCGCCGTCATGTAAACAGTGCCTCAGTGAGTGGCAGCGGATTAGCGTGATTGCCATTGAAAAACAGTCTACGCAGGTCATCAGGTCTGTATTCATATGTCTATTGATTTGATAAGCCATAATTTTACTACAACTGTGGTCATATTAATTCATTTCTGAGCATTTGGGTAATTTATCTTTAGTAGATGCACTTTCAGTGCTTTGATGCTGTTGACTGAGCAATGGGGAAAATGTCGAGCCTGCAAAATATCTTGCTACCTTAATCTCAAAACTTTAATTTAGTTAAACAGAAACTGAAATTAATGTTGGTAGTGGTGGTACCATGTACTCCTGCGATCCGCATATTAAGTCATGACTTTGAGGCTGAAAAAACATCCAGAATTCAAGACCTGCGTATAAATTGATCCCTCACACTGACGCACTGTCAACACACTGTCTGCAGTGCAGCAGTACTGATGCGACGTGTAACTGACAGCGAGAGACGACCTGGATAGTTCACTAGACCGGGCAGAAAGACAGTTCAGGATGTTGTTGGCCCAGGAGAGAATGATGACATTGGCTCAGACAGTGATGACGATTAACGCATGGTACCGTGCCACCACTTCCCCTCTCCCTCGGCGTCAGAGTGATAACTATCACAGTTATCACGATGGCTGAGGATGTATCATATTACACAAACAGGTGCTAACCCAGACACACTGACCAGCTGACCGCTGCCTACACAGCTGACTCAGCTGACTACTGATGGCAAATTTTCAGACCCGCATATAAGTCGACCCCCGACTTTAAGGTTGAAAAACTGCCCAAAATTTTTCCACTAGTACGCAGGAATATATGGTAACAACAACAGCAACAAAAACAACGGTGATAATGAAGGTTTTAAATGCTGCAATTGTTTTCATCATTTTCACATCTGTTTCTGTTTTAAATTTTTCATTAAATTTGAATATTTTAGTGTTTGTTGTTACTGTATGTTTGCAGCCTTACTGATGTAGCATTGTGCACTAAAGAGCAGCGATTAGCAAGCAATGCAGAGATACAACTAGTGCTGCAGGAGAAACGTCGTGACTGCTTGTTATTGGATGCCATTGAGAGATATAATTCTGCCATCCAGCTTACCTCACCGACTGCTTACACTCAGAAGTCTCATGTTATTGTAAGTGAATTTCCACTCACTGGGTTATCCAGTTCAGGTTTGGTCTACCCGCTGTACTTTGTAGTGCAGCTAAATAGTTGGACCACACTTGTAAAGTAAGTAAGTAAAATGTAGATTTATATAGCGCATAATCGTAAACACCTCTAATGCTGTATGTTTATGTATATTATATGTGAGCATACAGTATCCAATGACTTTTTTAAACCGTACTTATCGTTTAGTTTCTGCTTAACTTGGATGAATCTTGGCGCCTGATGTTACTTGCCGAATGTGATCATCTTACATCTTAATGTGTCGTGTCAATGCCATGAACTCGGCTAGGTGACAAATCATTTAACATTGCTGATATGCTGGCTTAGAACATTTTGCCAGCTTCATTGCATTTAGTGGTTAATTATGATTGCTGTATGTGTCCATCATGGGTACATTAATTTTGTTGACTGAGATTGTGATGCTCGTATGTTTCTGAGCAGTGTATATAAAATTCTCTTACTGGTACTTATTTCCTGGCTTACATAAGTATGGAACCTAAAGAGGTTAGTACTGCTGCAAGATTGGCAGCATTAGTGACAAACTTTTTTTGAAGCAAAATAATAATCAGTTTTAAAAATGTTAAGGTGCAGTTTTCGTTGTTGTATCTGGTTGTTGTAGGACTTCAATTGTTTTGTTCGACACGAGCTTTATAAACTTTACAGTTGCTGGCCTCTGTGCCTGAGCAGTGTATCAGACGGTATTCATGAATTCAATGATGAAAGTATGGAATCGAAGTACAGGTTCAGTGCCAGTCTTATGCACGCTGATGCCGTCATTGAATCTGCACATGCATTCTACATTGTCTTGCCGTTTGTGCAATACACCCTTGCTGACCTGTTGGCATTCAGTCCCAGTCGTCTGACCCACGTTAGCAGGCTGTTTGTACTTTATCAGATCCTGCACGCTGTTCGACATCTCCACGGTCTTGGATTTTCTGTCGGTGACCTCAGACTTCGAGACATTGCCATTGATGATCACCTTTGGATCCATATTCCTCCGCCGCAGATATCGGCACTATGTCGTACAGTTCAGTCTCAGCCATGTGTCAATGCTTGTTTGCACTCTGAGACTGCTGGCCAGTCAAATGAACGTTCTCTTCCCGTCGGCAGCATTGAGCATTCCGGTGATGCGTCATCTCGAGATAAATCTCATCCACCATCAATGGGTTTGAGTCAGTTGAATTTAGCTGCTGTTGTACATAAATGGGTTTACGGAGAAATATCAAACTTCGACTATCTGATGTTCTTGAACAGTCTTGCTGGGCGAAACTTCGGCGATCCCAATCACTATCCAATCTTGCCGTGGGTCATGGATTTTTCGTCTCCAGATGGTGGTTTCCGCGATCTGACAAAAACCAAGTACCGCCTGAACAAAGGTGACGAGCAGCTGCAACTCACCTATGACATGGCACAAACGGACTCGGTCTCAAATGATCCCACACAGACGCCATTTCACCTGTCGGACTTTCTTTCAGACATAACGTATTACGTGTACAAGGCAAGGAGGACTGACAAATCGGTGTTGTGTAGACTTGTTAGACATCGCTGGGTGCCTGCCCATTATCCATCTAGCCTAGAACGGTTGTATCACTGGACGCCCGATGAATGTATTCCGGAGTTCTATACAGATCCGGAGATATTCAAGTCAATCCATGATGACCTCCCAGACCTGGAGTTACCATCGTGGTGCACCAGTGCTGCCAACTTTATCAAGATTCACCGTGAAGTACTTGAAAGTCGAGTGGTTTCGGAACAACTTCATCATTGGATTGACCTGACATTTGGTCGTAAAGTGAGTTAAATACTGTTAGTCTGTATTCTCTGTTAGTGTGGTATAGTAGTTTTACTTCTTTACTTTTTTTCTTCAATGGTGTAACCAGTTGATTGTCATGATCGATCGCTGTTGTTTGTCGTGTTGTTGTATCTGATAGATAGGTGACATAACAGTTTTGCATGTTACAGAATGCGTTTATTGTACAGTTAGTTTAATGTTCGATATGTTTATGATTACTTCTCCAAAATCTTAAGGAGTTTAAAATGATATGCTGCAGTAACGACTACAGTCGTTATTACCATAAGTTAAGTGTAGTTGCATGACAGTGTAGTTGTGTATGTGTATGTATATGTGCATGCTTGTTTAGTTGAGTGGTAAAGAAGCAGTTGAGTCGAAGAACGTTTGTCTTCAGTTGGTTGATGGTCATCACAACTTGCTGAATCATGGAGTCGTTCAGTTATTCACGCAGCCACACCCAGTGCGCCGTCATTGTGACACAGCTGATGATTCAAGCAGCACTGCATCAGTGTCACTGTATTTTGACATCGCGCTTAACGCATTGTCGAGCCTGGAATCTGTGTGTCAGTTTGCACGGACTGCCACGCACCAGTTGCCTCCGCAGCGACCACCATCGGGAATTGCCAGTGATGTAGCAGGCCGAGACGTGTATGACCGGCTGAGAGCACGTGATATGCAGATGATTGGTTGCCTCGTTGTGGAGCTGTTTCTGTCGTCATCATGTTGGTCACTTTCACATGACGAGTACAGCGATGGTGAGTCAGAAACCAGCTTGTTGGGCCGCTATTGTCTCGTCCGCAACCTCCTGCTTTCACAGTCACAGCATCGACTTCACTGGTATGTTGTATATAACACTTACCAAGTTTTTGTTGTTGTAATCACAGTTATGCTTAAAAGCTGACCACGTGCCACTGCAAAACATGAAGGAGATCATATTTAGAGGTAGGTTTGCATAAGTAGTCAGCAATGTGTTTTATCTGTTACATTTCCTATTAAATTTACACCTATTAATAGGCAGTAGTCGTGATGATGAGACCCGTCGTATCGACGGCTCAGTCCATGGATAAACACTGTTTGTAGAGCTTGATGTACCATATGGTATATGTAACAATTTCGCAAATTTTGACGAAATTGCACAATAATATACATAGCTTATCTGTACTGTTACCACATGTGAAACTTCTTTTCCCCATCCATCAGCCATTATGCAGTGATGGGGTTGACACAAGATTATTCCATCATTAAGTCAGTTGCTGTCCTTGTGTCCAAGTTATGTGCTTGTATGTCCTCGTGTCACACTTGCAGTGCAGCAAACACAATGTTGATGTGTTGTTCTTGTTCAGATTGTTTTAATGTTTTACCCTGAAATGTTTATTGTGAGTTAATTGTAGTATTTTTTATTTACTTCAGGTCAGTGAGACGAGCTGTAACGTACCTGTTGAATTTGAGCAACCCGTGGACTGCCAATGATATAGATGGGGAAACAGGAGCACTGTTCATATATCCATCGCAGTGTCTCGATGGCCTGCCACCTCCTGATGCTGATATGCTGTTGCATGCCGGTCTACAGCTGATCTGTTTCCCACCATACTTCGAATGTTTGTATTATCATCTGCATCACTACAATGAGCTCGGCTATCGTTCTGCAGAGGCCAAAGACGAGCTGAACAGAATCGAGGCAGAGAGAGTGACGCTTTTGACTCAGTATCTGACACGGATGTCTTCAAAGCTTGGTGTTGATGGTCTTGAACTTGTCATACCTTACGTTCTGCAGCGATTCACTGATCTCCAGACGAGTGCCGCCCAGTCCGCTTGGTCACTTTTCCATCCACTAGCACAGGCCCTTGGACCTGCTAAGACTGCTAAGCACTTCCTGTCAGCACTGACCTCTCTGTTTGACACCGAGGAAACGTCGGTGAAGTATCTCAAGATTTACCACCGTAGTTTCATCGTTCAGCTGATTGTTCGGCTAGGGCTCGAGACTTTTCTCGGATCATTTTCCACTCTCCTGGTGGAAGCAGTTGCCGGATACAAGGACTTCCCATCCGGAGACGCAACTAGCCTTGATAGTGTTGAAGTAGTTTGTCGGTCAGCAGATGATGTTGATGCCTCAGGAGTCATCCCTCGAGTTTATGAGTCCGATCTTGAGCTTACACCAACAGATGAGACCGACACTGCACTTGAGAATGGCAGTACATTTGGTTTGCCTGCTGATGACGAGGAGACTGGATCGCTGAGTAGCATGCCATGCGTCGAAGATATTCCGACTGATGAGACGTCACAGGAAAGCAGCGGTGTAGTGGATGGTGTCAGCGAGGTTGGAGTTATGCACACAGTGCAGTCAGAGCCGGCAAAACTTGGCACTGATGAGAGCAGCTCTCTCGATGACTTCATAGGGCAGCCACAGTCTGTAGTTGTGGTTGATTTATGTAACGGAGAAGCTACAGTTCGCAGTCTTGCTGGTGCCGGCGATCAGTCGACTCATGGCAATACATTTTCATCGCTGCACCGAAGTCGTAGCACTGAGTGCAATGTGAGCAGCTTTGCTGCCGATACATTGAATTGGTTGTCGGAGAGACTCGGTCCTGTGCTCACTGCTAAATACTTGTCACGTAACCTGCTGCGAATGCTGACGTTGTGTTATTTCGGCGAGGAACAGCTGATCTCAGTAACTGATTATAATAGTAAGTAGTTTTAAACATTCTAAACCTCCCATTTTGGTAGATTACTCAAACACTAATGACTTCATCTTCAGATGGCACAACTGTTACTACTGAGCTGACCGATTCCTTAACTGTTTTATTTGTTTATCTGTTGTACAGCATCTGTGTCTGTGTCCAGAAAGGTCGCTTTGTTTAGTTGTAATGACTGAACTTCTGATTACACATAAGTAATGATTTGTGAGTGCAGTATTGTTTGATTTAGGCATTACTTTCAGCACTTGTGAAGGTGATAGTATTTTACTGGAAAGTTTCGAGTTTAACAGTATCTTTTAATCAGTTAATTTGCTAGTTTTCTGTGCATGCAGCCTATAGGGAATTCTTACGGGTTAAGTAGTTTAGAGGATCATTGCAAATAGAAGATCATTAATCAAACGTCAGCAAAGATTGTGTCGGGGCTAACCAGGCTGTAGCCCCATAATAGTATTTTTAGCCCCTAATGAATTTGTAACCCCAACTAGAGTAGTCATTTATCAGGAATAAATGTCAGGCTTGGTGTTGGTGACAGGTGACGGTGAAAGCTTGATGAATCATTACGTGATCGGAGATAAACATGCGGAACTAGTTCTGGAGTGTCTGTCACACATTGTGACTGTCTACGGACAGCATGTCATTGTATTGCAATACTTGCACCATGTCAGAGACCTCGTATGTTATATTGCATTTCATTACATTGTTGTTCTTATGTCTGTTTGTATGGTGCTGCTACTAGTGCTTAGTACTTTAACATTGTTACAGGTCTGGAGGTTAAGAGGGAATATTATCAGAACTGCTCCATGCTGGGTTGTGTGACACAATGTTCACAGTCAGCAGCACACTCATATGAGCAGTTCTTACAGGTCCAGCAGATTG
>Ga0049105_1000401_pt1 | contig 14550 bp, 9 predicted proteins | sample WorMetvaBAHAMAS1_FD_61260 | JGI IMG/M metagenome (GOLD analysis project Ga0049105, IMG submission 61260) | Worm MetaG Olavius vacuus BAHAMAS.1 | ecosystem: Host-associated > Annelida > Digestive system > Unclassified | place: Germany: Marburg | collected 2013-04-09
CTGTCCGTCCGTCTGTCAAACGCGTGAATTGTGACAAAACGAAAAAACTTGTGCCCACATTCTTATACAACACGAAAGAACGTTTATCTTAGTTTTTCGACGCGAAGAATGGTTGGTGATGGACGACCCCCTGTACCTGAAATATTGGACCAAACTGACCCCGTTCGAGCAGAAACGCCGATTTTCAATCGATATTTGCTCGTAGCGCCTCAGCCTAACACCTAGCGAAAAAAGTTCAATTAACACTGGGCCTAATAAAAAGTCCACTACGAACTTTCCAATGAGCTTAAGATGAACAGTGTACGTTGCCCCTAAGCCCCCAAAAGGGGCTTCAAAACGGAAAATGTCAAAAATTTGAACAATTGCGATAACTTCGAAACGGTACGAGATAGGATGTCAGTTAGTTAGTATTAATCACTAATAGGAAGTCGCATATGGGCTTTCGATTAGTACCGACATCAGTGACCTTGCATGACCTTGGACGGCGTAATAGCCCTTATTTTGCGTTATTTCACCGAACTCGATCTGCGGAGTTGAAGATAGATCTATATTGCCTGCAGAATATTGTCTTCCATTTTTGACCAGAAGTGACCCACCCTGCAGCGCGGTCTCTCTGCGATATCTGAGCTGCTTGTTATGCTCTACAACTACCGAGTAACTTCACCAGCTGTGTGAAGTGCCCCTGCAGCGTAATTCGTCTGACAGTCTCACTTATCTAATCGGCAGACATAAAGGCCTAGCCTACACTTTTCATAATACCGTAGGCCTAAGTAGAAAATAGCGGCAATTTCGATGTATCTGGGCATAATTACGGCCCAACCTATTTCGCGGCAGTGACGAGGACCATGAAATGGACGGTTTGTCGTGAAATCGGTGGTTTTCCGTGAAATCTTGCAATTTCCTCGTTTATTTGTACATTTTCTCAACATTTTGGCACTTTTCAGCGCATCTCCAAGTACAAAGTAAATTTTATTAAATATTTTTGCCGGTGCAAACTGTTCGAATGTCTGCTGCTGGCTGGCCTGGCATGTGTAACTTACCAGTCGATAGGCCTATCATGGCTATCATTCCATTGCTGCCAGTGTTATCAGTAAAATGACTGTTGGGTCACAGGACAGGTAGGACTGCCACTCAACAGTCAAATTTATAACTGCTGTTTTGTGCTCTTGTGTCAACTTTTATTGCCTTTTTCTGAACGAACAATTACATAAACTGGCATAAATTGATTAATACGCACAGTCATGTGAACTTTCAGCGAGCACCTCTGAATAACTGTATGAAATCGGATTATTCTATTCATTTCCCAAAATCCCCGACTGCAAACATGTATTTCATTATTAGGCTTATTTAAAATCTTTTCAAGACAATCAGATCGGTAGCTTGCTTTAATCACCATAGTCTCACGGGACTTTATTAGTTGCAGATGCTCCCTGACTATGAACGTGTCCTGGAACAGAAGCATCCTGTTTGTTCAAAGTGCTAGACTGCTTACAATAATTACTGCAAGCCGCAAGAGAAAAATCTGGGCACAGACAAATTGTAAACAGACAAACTGAATACGTTATAATATACAGGGTGAGTAAAAAACCTCTACCATTTTTAAAAGTTTGTAACTCTGTAACTCCTCTATATGATGACGTAAAAAGTTAATCAATACATCAACATGTGTGGAGTAAGATGGGTGTTTTAAATTTTATCATAGTTACATATTCTTTGCACTAGTCCAATAAAACCATACTAATTCTCTAACGATTCACTGTACACGTCTCACAGCCAACAGGTCATCATAATGGCTTTTGTCAAAGTGGTGTAATCAATGGCCTGCATCGAAACATTCAGTACTTCATCAGGAGTAATACTGGTGTTTGAAATTTCACCGAAGTTAAATATTCTTTGCACAAATGCTATGAAATTATACTATACAAAAAAGAACAACTCATCGTTCGTGTGCTTCAATGTACCCGAGTTAATCAGAACAGAAAACTTTCTACCAACTAGTGCAGACCTCAACCTGTAGCAACAAGAAACTCATCAGGAGATGAGATAGTAAACTTGAACTTTCTTTACGACATCGTACACGCACTACATAAAATACAATAGACTGGTGCACAAATTCCGCCACAAATTGACGCGGTTATGTGTTAGAACGCAGGTTTACCAAATTCAGTGAAATAACGCATTAGGCCTACGCCGTTCAAGGTCATTCAAGTTCACAGATTTTGGTGCCAATCGAAAGCTCATATACTATTTCCTATTAATGATTAATACAGTACTAACCTATCTTGCACCGTTTTAAAGTTATAGCTGATTATTGGTCAAATTTTCTCTAGCGTGAGGGGAGTAATACCTCACTTCAACGCTCTCGCTGGGTGAACCCCTGATATCGCCATAAATGATATATCGCTAAAAACTATATTCTTTGGCCTACATTTTCGCTGCAGAAAGTATTGGTGTATCTTCAACCACTTTTACATAATCCTTCCCGAAACTCCCGAATTCGGTGAAATTACACTGCGGTTAGGGCTATTACGTCATTCAAGGTCATTCAAGGTTACCGAGTTTGGTACCAATCGAAAGCTCATATGCGACTTCCTATTAGTGATTAATACTAACTTACCTCCTATCTTGCACCGTTTCCGAGATGTAGCGTTCGATAGGTCCAAAACGCTATATTCGGCTACCCCTCTTGCTTTTAACTATCCCGACAGAGCGGTTTTTATCGAAAGGTCACAGATGGCCCAAGCTGCCAAATGGCATACATAGGCCTATATTGCCGAAAATTTTAATCGCCTGAGTAGGGCGCAGGAACGTTACAGACGACAGACAGACGGACGGACGATGACATATCGCGAACGTGAACGTGAGTTCACGCTGTAATCATCAAAAGACCGGAGTAGATGATCACCTCGACCACGTTGTGTTGTGCTGCTGCTCCGATATGTCAGGACACAAATATAGTACAATAGTACTAAAATAGTTCAATTCAATTTCATTAAAGGGCCGCGGCACGGGCCATAGAGCAGAAAATCGTCTTGACCTACAGATGTGCATGCCTGGTAATAAGGATTGATTGTGAATTTTAAGGGAACTGTATAGAACAATGTTCAGTACCTTATCTGGAGTAGAATCATGAATGGCGTTTTTTAATTTTATCATTTTGTTTATTCTTTGCACTAGTCCAACGAAACCATACTAACACTCAAACTACAATCCACCGGTTCATGTACCATGCACGGTGTCAGACCAGCTATCTGACATCAGTCGCTGAGTACGGTCATCTGAGTCTGACACATCTATGTATGTTGTGCCGTGGACCAACACTCGTCTGGTTACGTGACAGGTCGTTCACTGTTGATGGTCTTCGAGTGTGGAACATGCTCCTGCAGCTGCGTTGCATTTGGTGTACAATTATACGGGCTTTACGCGTCTGTTGAGCGTTTGACTGAAGCTGTGGCGTGCAGTGACTGTTTTTAGGCACCAAGTATAAATTTTCTTACTTACTTCCTTACAATAACTGAACGTCGTGCATACATTAATATTGATATTTTCAGCGTATATGGTTTCTCTAAACATGTGCAAAAATCTTTGAATGTGTGGTGACGTTCAAAATACCATATCAGTCTTACTTCGGATTGATACATGCAAGATCTTCTGTGTCATCACATAGTTATAAACGTTTAAAAATGGTCCAGTTTTTGGTCCACCCTGTACATGACTGATGATTGGAATACAAAATTATTAAATTAAACACTACTTTATAATTTTTTAATCTGTTTCCCAGAACTAATAAAAAAATAAATTATACACACTTTGATTGCGGGACCAGCTGTGATGTTGGGAATGGGCCTCCAGGTTCCACTGACCCTAGAGATGCCGGATGAGGGCATTGGCCGCAGGGATTATTTTAAGAAAAATTCTGTAGGCCTACTGCACATTCACGTCCAGCGCGGAGCCCCCCCAGCGGGGTTCAGGGGCAGAGCCGCTAAAGCTGAAGGCGTTTTTACGTTTGGATGTCAGAAGGAAGTGGCAAAATTGCCCTTTTTTCTGTATTTTGCAAAGTCAGAAATGTGCAGGTATCTGTCACTATATCTCAGAAAATGAGACTCAATTTTTGGGATATAGTGACTGCGCATTTCTGACTTAACAAAATACAAAAAAAGAGGGCAATTAATGAGAACATAGCCATCATGCACGTAGTGAGGTCAGTGGCCTGCCTGATCAAAATAGGCCTAACATTTAAAAAATAATTATCTGCCGGATATGAAGATGCCCAGGCAAATCTGAGCTGTACGAGTGCAAGCAAAGATCTAACTTCTTCGTGACTATACGGGATGTTCTACGGAGCAACGGAACATAGAAATCTACCTGAAATTTTGGGTCAAACTGACCGCGTTGGAGCGAAATCGCCGATTTTCTATCTATTTTCGCCCGTAGCACCTCAGCCGTAATATAACACTTAGCGACAAAGTTCAATTAACACTAATAGGAAATCCACTACGCGCTTTCCAGAGAACCCAAGATGAACATCGTACGTTGTCCCCAAGCCCCCCAAGGGGGCTTTATAATGCAGTGCCCAAAATTTGCACAATAAGTTGCGATAACAACGAAACGGTACGAGATAGGATGTTACTGATACCGACCTCGATGACCTTGAACGGCGTAATAGCCCTTATTTTGCTGGCCAATTACGTCACACTGGTTGAAGAGACCTACAATGTCCGTAAAATATTGTCTCCAGTGCAGTGTGCACTTTTGGCCATAAATAACCCACCATGCAGCGCGGTCTCTGCGATAGCTGAGCTACTTGTTTTATGCTGCCCTTGCCGACTTTTAGCTAGCAGCTTTGGTAGCTAACCGTCTTATTACGTAGCCGTCATTTTTTCTAGCCAGCCGTCGGTCAGAGAAAATGAGTATGTCGTCAGATGGACAGAGTGATCATGACAGTATGACCGTTTAGTCGGCATGCCAGTTGAGTTCTCTAGTCGATAACTGGGTTGTAAATAAAGAAGTCAATGTTTATTTGTATACACGAGTATTCAGTTTGCTTGGATTTAGGGGCTATCACTGGTACCAGACCGTGAGTTGGGCACTCGTCCCAAGGGACATACCAGCTCCTAACTCACAATTTTAACCTGGAAGGAAGGGACAGTCTCGGAAGTAGAACTATCCAAGGCACCGAGAGCTTACACCCGTTAGTCCTGATCACTTGCTAGAACGGTTGTATTGAAACCAGGATATTTCCAAGTTTAGCTGGCGGTCCTGTAAACTTTGATATATCAAGATTTGACTGCGATACAGAACACAAAGGCTTCTAAAAGTAACAAGGATCATAAACTGCACTGAACTCACATCAGCAGTACAAACACCATCATTTTGATATCATCCTCACAACTACTTACACACAATCTAGAAATAACAAGAAATTGGCTCAAATAATCAGTACCAACCACACAACACGTCTACCACAAACAACAGCCGTCAATGGTCTTACCAGACAACAAACCGTGCTCAACAGCAGTTTCAATGCAGCAAGGTGTCATGTGCCTATTGCCTATCAGAATTGCAATTACTGTATTATACATTACAACACAACGACATCAGAACAAACAAACCTTTAAAAACCTGTCAACTTCGCATCTGGAGATAATCTCCTTAACTCAAAGAAAAGTCTCCTACAAACGGTCTGAGGGGTCCTTCCATCAATCGCCTGGCTGTACTACTGATAGACCGAACTTAGCAACGGAGATAAATCCTTAAAATAGAAACAACTTAACCTCAAAAATGGAACTAACCATGCTTTAGCAGCCTCCAATGACATCCAGCCAGGAAACAGATCAGGTCTAGCTACATCTTGATGAAAAAACTACAGTTGCCACAGCTCACATGGGGAAGATCCCCGATGCCAAATTGCAACTAACAAGAAACCCAAAAATCTCTCACGAACCTGTCCTAGCAATTCACACAAACTCATAGCATGCACATCAACAAATTGACAAACCACAGTCACATGGCGATTTAAACCCCAGTATCCGCCATGTACCACCGAGTCAAGCCAACACGAAACACGTGGTCTCAACTACTAGACTACTGGTATTGGCTCACTAACTAATGTTAGTAATGATTAAGCAGTTAAAATAGCTCAAATACGAAAATATACACTTAAATGTCAGGCACTTCCTCCTCTTCTGAATGAGCTATATTCACTGTGTAAATTCTGAGGCTGATGATTTCAGTTCCATACAGGTATACTTACCACTTCACTCCAGCATGTTGTTGATCAAGCTCAATCGCAGGTCTCTTTGGTATCTTCTGCCGACACTGTGCTCCTTCTAGCACAGACAACGATAGCTCGCCCGCACATCCCCTCACCATGTGTCCCAAATACTGAAGTTTCATCTTAGTGATATTACTCATCAACTGTCATTCCCATTTCGTCCAGGACTGACTCAATGGCACTCCCTGAAATTAAGTAAACTCTACAGATCCTGCACATCTTCTGGTATCTGGTATCACTACTACAGGACTACATCTGCCTCTGTATTTCTAATGAGATGAGGAAGTTATCGTGTGCACAAGAACAGAAACACAATGGATGCAAAGTGCATGTCAACACCAGGCACATGACCAACTTCAATGAGAAATCTGATCAGCACAATTCCACACACATACAGTCCTCTCTAACTCAGCAGCAGCTCTACATGCCGATGCACTTTAACTGCAGCACAGAAAACACTGGTGAGAAAATAACGGTCTTTGGCCGTCATGGTGAATGCCTCTTTTAATGTATACTGAGGTAGTTTCACACAAAGCATGATGGGAGACATTCTTGTTTCGGTGCAGTACAAAGTGGATATATGTTAACAGGAGGTCAAAGGCTGCATACTTATCATATCACACACTGGATTCCTGGGGCACGATTTTCGAAACTTCGTAAGATTTTTACTAAGTTCATCGTAAGATTTTCACAAGTCTTTTGTGAGTCAGCAAGATACGACTTCCTAAGACTTTCTTTGGAAAATGGTAAGTCACTTTTCGAAAGCATTCTTAAGAAATGGTGACTCTGGTTGTCAGTTATTTTTAGCTCAAAGTATTTGACCAATGACAGCTTCTGACAGATGGTTTCCTGAATGACATCACTTACCGTGAATTTTACGTTTTCGTTAAGATACTTGTAATATTGTCGTAAGTTATTCATAAGATTTTTGTAAGATCTTTTGATAATCACATGCTCATCCTAAGTTTTTCGTAAGTCAGACTTTCATAAGTTTTTCGTAAGTTCATCATAAGATTTTTCGAAAATCAGGCCCCTGGATGGTAATGCCATTTCCCCATCAAAAACCACAATCACATCAGAATTTACCAACTGTGTCTCTTAGCCAAACTGCGACTCAGGGCCGGTTGCATGTATGTCAATTAAAAGTTACGTAACGCATTGTCCAGCTGCATTCATCGGCACGCAAAATAGTTCCAGGGAGATTGATAGCGTTCATTAAAAATGGATGTTTGATGGTTAAAATTCACTTTCCACTTAGGTTGCAGCAGAGTTTTAAAAACTACCTGAATTTAGGCATTACTGAATTTTTAAGGGAAGTACATGAACTGTTTGAAGACATGATATGACCGGCATCATTGGTATCTAAGTATTGGTATTGGAAACCACTTGTCACCAACAGTTCTGACTTGAAAGCGAGTGTAAACGCCACCAACCACGACAGACGTTATTAACAAGCAAACGAATGGTAACAAACAGCATTACACATTACATTATCAGTCAACGACATTGACTGTTATGCCACACAGCACACACGGTACAGCATCACGCACAAACACAGTGTCCACATGTAAATCAAGATATGTCTGTGGCCATTATATCTTTTGCAAATACAAGTTCGCATGCCATACTGAGATGTAAGATTACAAAGCAACAGCGGCGCTAGTTTTGCAGTTTGTACAATATTCACTCAATGTTATCAGACTTCGTTTCTGCTGCCATTTTATCAGCATCAGCAACATGTTCAAAAATTAAACAGCCAGTCTACGACATGTAGCAATCATCATAACATGCTGTTGTCAAAAAACTTTGAAATTCACAGATGTATCACAGAACAGCATGTCAAAGACCAAGACAGATCAATTCCTGGCACGAGGCAAAACCGCGGCCAAACATCCTCAAGACCAAGCCACGTTCTATATAAATCACAAGATTTTACAACAGTTTGCAAACAACACCTATTGACGAAAAAATAAATCCGAGGTGGGCAATTAGGTGAGTAGTAACTAGTGTTGTTAAGGTATCCGAAACTGCCACCGAAACCTAGGTCTTTTCAACAAACTGCCCATCACTGAAAGCTAGGTTTTTCACTATAATTGAAGGTTTTGAGGTTCACATATATGCTAACGTTGTATGGATGAATTTATTCTGCCAGATTAGATTACTCATCAAACTAGTTTTCAAAGTTGTTTCATAAATGGCAAAAGCTGTAAACTATTTGATTTATGTATATTCAACAACATTTCTCAATTAGGCCTATTTAGTTAGTTCATAGCAGTGTTTATAGTTTTCAAGTCGATAACTGGACGTGTGCATTCATGCTAGCATACTGAACCATAAGATTTGTTTACAATGCTTTCAACAAGACAACCGAATCCAAACCGAAACCCAGGTTTTTGCGAAAAACCTACCAGAAACCCCATCATTGAAAATTTAGAAGCCGTAACAACACTTAACAAGCTCAAATATGATTAAAGAATTTACTTAAGGTAAAGAGCAGCAATGACTATTGGCTATCAAACATTTAACACTAATGAACTAAACTGACCGTGCTCAGTGTATTAAAGGTAACAGACTAGACATAACAGTGACACTGCAGAACATTAACTGTCGCAGACGATAATCACAGAAGCATCACGGCTGTACCACACATTTTAGTACATATATCCCGGAAAATTAATATAAAAAATGCTGTTTCACGTTTGAACTCTCGTGGAAGTGTTGTGCCAAAATGTCAGCTATACATGAACTACAGTACACACACAAGGTACTTTTTGACAACTTTGGTAAATGTACAGTGAACACCAATCTTAATGCTTTCACTGTTGCACCAACTGCGAAGGATGCTGAAATTTTACCCGCCATTTTGCCTCTAATTCACTGCATTGACACAGTACAAAATTTTGCAGCACATCTTGTCGGTACATCTATCGTTCAGCTCATAGTCAATGTACCATTTTTGGAAGCCAGTATCTAACGTTTCCTTTGTAATTTGCAATAATCTCTTAAATTTTCATGACCTACTGCTGCAACAATTGTGTGTATGGAGCTGAAGTGATGAAGCACTATGGACCTTTCAGTTCCACCAAACTAGTTTTTGTCCGTTGACATCTATAAGCCAAATACTCATCCTCAAAATGCATGAAAATGGTTGAACTTAAGCAGATTACAGATTTCACAGATTCACAACTGACAACACTGCAGTGTAATCCAGATTCATATTCAGCTAACACTTAGCATACTGGTGATTCAAGAACCTTTAAGTGCTGGATGGTATGCAGTATGGCTCCGAGCAGTACAGGGTGTATATTGAAGACAGCTGACAGTCAGAAAATATTCCACATCTGCTTCGGTGGACAATCGCCTATAACTGTATTTATCAAATATTCTACTCTTCAAAATTTGACATCAGTAACAAACCAGCATCAGTAAACTGAGCAGTACTGACAGTGAACTGATACACAAAGTGTCAAAGTGAACATTCACGGGAGCAAGCACGGCACACAGTGTCTGTGGCGTACCATGCAGCGATTCAGTGATTGAAAAAACTACACGACATCCACACGCCTACCACTTCTTCTTGTGCTCATCGATGCTGTAGCCGCCAGGACCGAGGGCCACAACCAGCAGCAGGCCGCCGGCAACCGACAGCGTCTGAAAGAAGTCGTACTTGACAAAGTCACGGCTGAATGCATGCACGGGCATCATCCACCATGCGTTGAAGTAGACGTTGATGCTGAGCAGCCACGACACGAGCATGAGCGACGCAAGCCGCGTCTTGTAGCCGACGGCAATCAGCACCACAAGAGCGGTGCCAACGACGTCCTGTATGATCGGCAAAGGTGACGAGAAGTCGAGACGCAGAAGCGTGAGGAACATTGCAACGAGGAGAACTCGGCCACCCAGCTGCATGTACGTACGTGGACTGCGTTGATCGTTGGCTGACGGCAGCCCAGCAAAGAGACTACGACCATCGGCTGTTGACCAGGTCTCGGCCAGTAGCAGCACGACCCCTCCAACAACTGCTAGGTTCCTGCCACATTATCACACACATAGCATTACCGTAACTGAAAAAAAACTAACTCTATTTTTTTCGTACCACATGGCTTATTTTAGCATTTTGATGACTCTCAGCTATTAGCCATCGGAGGCATTCTGTTTTAAGGAGACAGCCTTAAGAGTTCATGTGTAATCATCTGATAAGTCTGTTAGCATGATATCTCACAAACAACTTGTTGGAACTTCACCAAATGTATAATCTTGGTGCATTTGAGGAGAAAGATGAAGTGATCAGACTTTGAGGCCTGAAGGTCAATGTCATAACAAGACCAAATATGGCAAAACATCACTCTGTTTACATGACATATTATAAAGTACTTGTGGGATTAAGACGAGCACAAAGACGAACTGATTAGATACGTTTAGTTTAAAGCATTAAATGTATTACGAACTGAAAGATGGCAAGTGTATAATTTGCACATCAAACTTCTGCTTTATAACTTCTACTGAAAATTAAAAGAAATACATATTTTTGATTCACTGACAATCAGAATCCATCATTTCTATCAATACAAGCACTTAACAGCGAATACTGACAGACAGAATAAAATATACTTTCTGTGGATTTCATATGTTGCATACTTACATAACACTCACCTGATTCATTAACTCAGATAAAACACAGCACAAGTGCAACAGAACAGTGACTGCATTACCTGAATAAATTAGCCAGTTGCATAATTTATACATAGGCATCCACAGAATATGTAATTTAATTTGTTAGTTTTGCCTATGAGTGTGTTCATTTATGGAATCAGATTTACCTGACAACATTGAAAGCTGTTATAGCTCATTATCACAGTTTTGCTATCATTACAAGTTGCTTTCATCAAAGATAGGTTCATAGTTGATACCAACAACTACAGCAGCATTTAGAATGACTTACATAAATCTTTTCACCAACAACCAAGAAACATCAACAATGCCTCATGACATTCAAGAAACGAACGCACCCATAAGCAGAATTAAAAAATTAAATTATATATTCTAGGGATGCCCATGCATAAATTACACAACTGGCTCATGTACAATGCAAAATATATGGCATGAAAGATGCGAAAGTACTATAAAATGCTGAACAGACCAAATATGATACAAGCAGTTGTGGTTAGCAAAACATTACTCATCAAATACATAAAAAATATGAAAATTTAAAACCTACTTCATGAAGAACCTCACATCCCAGAGAACACTATATGCAACTGTCTGCAACACAAACCAATGCAAATCTTTTTTACAAGTATTAAATATCACCCTTTACTCTACATAACAATTACACATGACCACATTTATAGCATGAACCATAAAAAACAATAAACCATTTGTCATTTCATCATAACTTTACTCTTACAAGACACCTTACATGAAAACACCCAAAACTGCAGTGGTGTCGCATTCACTCTGACTATGAAATAAATGTTCATGACTCGATATGGCCGTCCATGCGTATGCAATGCACTAAAATTTGGGGCCTAAAAACTGCCTATCTGCAGGTGATTTAACAACATCACAACTTAAACATGAATATCTTCAAAACAAAACAAACTACTGACAGTCAAAATTTTTAAAAACTATAAAGTACCACTTGCCTATCTCTAAACTTAGGTGAACTTTGGTGCACAAACGGCTGTGACCCACGACCTGAAAGTTTTCGCATATTTTTCATTCACACAAACACCACTGAACAGAACTCAACCAAACTCTGCCACATGTTCACCAGTGGCAAATGGCTACCAGTATAAAAGATTTACGGGTTCCCTCCACCTGAAATGTAGAGCCAAGAACCTGCCTAATTCTGGTAATTTTATGAGTGACATCGCATATGTGTGAGTACGCTCAGAACAAAATGAGCTATTGTGACAAATAAGACAAAAAAGATTTTAACTATGTAGCATCAAACTTTGGCCCACAATGGCTGAGAGCTAAGACTACATTATGACCAACTGTCACGGTCACTGCCAGCACGTTCACATGGAGGTAACCAAACACAAGTCAGGCAAACTTTACTACACAAAGTACACATTCAGAAGTAGGACAGACTTGAAATGCGTGAGACCCAGTAAGTGCTATGTCGTCGTCTTACAATGACATTGCAACTTAAGCATGAATATGTTTGGAACAAAATTCTCTATAGGCAAATGTAAAACAAAGATTTTTCAACTGCAAAGAGTCCCCCACATTCCTCCAAACTGGGTAAACTTTGGCCCACAAACAGCTAACACTAACTACACATAAGGCATGTAGCACACTGGGGTGGCTATCAGAGTGCACTGCCCTGCGGTGCTATATGTGTCATCTAGTTAACTATTCTTTGCCAGTATCACCATAATGGGCCTGTTCTTTTTCACTGGCCAGACCCAGTCAGGCCAATCTAACGGTTCTGTTTTGTTGGCCACAGGCGAAAAGTCCGGCCAAACCGGGTCCGACCGGGACCAACCCAATGAAAAAGAGCAGGCCCAATGAAGGACTGCAAAATGTCAATGGTATAAACACAGACTAAAATTGATGGCAGTGTACTGGTTTGTGATACATCAAGCTGTCATTTACTTGCACATCAGCTATGCAGAGCAAAACAGGAATTGCTTTTACCTCACTAATTATAATACAATGACTAATATAGAGTCCTTACCTGCAGTGCAATAATACCCAGAAGAATGCCACAGGCTATGAGCACTTGACGTCGAACCAAAACCACGGCACTAGCGCCAAGCTGACAGATCAGATTGGTCAGAACGAACAGCGAAGCTAACAGCCAGCCACAGCCCCACGTTGTGTTCATGTAGTCACGCTGCTCCTCCCACTGCAGCCACATACGAATTCCATCCTCTATGAACGTGCTGACCAGACAGAATCGCGCTACATGTGGCAGAATGTGCTTGCCGTGCCGCAAAACCTGACAGATAAATATTAAAAACATGTCCAATACAGTATATCTGGCTGTCTAAGCAGGCATCCCGACAGACGTTTCTTATTGTGTGCAGTGAGTTTTATGACTATGCTGCGAAACATTCAAAGACTGGTGGATTAATAACAATGCACAGAGAGAGCATAGCAAGTACGCCTCAAAAGATTATCTGAAGTGCGGGAAGTTGAACCAGCATTGTCGCAGCAGCATTAATGCCTTGACCCCTTTGTGTCCTGGCTGGAGAGTGGCGGCAATCAGACGGTCATTGGCTGACAGGTTCTTGGAATGCCAGGGTCAACAGCAGGGGTCATGTTAAACTATGCAAGCGAGTACTGCGCCACCAGGGATTTATGATGCCGGTGCAGTGCCGACGCAGGTGTTATGCAATGAATCAACACTGCCTTTGATGTGTGCAAGCGGGCAAGAATGAGCTGAGTTGTTCAGATGCCCGTTCCAAGAACTGGCCTTTGTTTACGTGCACACTAAGCTCAGTCATGTAACGCAGCTCAATGCTCAATTCTGCACACACGGTGGGTACTTACACACAACTGCCAACACATTACAGGTTTTACCTTTATGTACTATATAAATTTACGTTGATACTGACACTGACATTGACTAGCTGTTATTACCATTTCATATACTGCAACATTTTCTATATATGAATAACTGCCTAAACAGTGCAGCTTAGTGAGTCATCAATCATCATACAGCATTGCAAGAGAGTACATCTGCAGGCTTATCCATGTCAGGCCTGTCTGCAAAACTGCACTCACAATAAAGTAAGCACTGTCACCGATTATGTAAACTGTTAGCCATTCCAGGCAGGACTTCAAGGCGGCGTCGCTGCTCCTTAGTTACTGCTGCCTAGCATGCGTCATATTACTCACATTACTCGCCCGCGTAGTTTAGAATGACCGAATAGCAGGGCTGGTGGCTACACATGGCAGCTGTAAAGACAATGGTGATGGGCAAATTGTAAATCAACTGACAGGTGTAGACTTATGGCAAAACTGCTAATGACATCATTGTGCAAAAGGTAAAAAATGAGGGTATGACTAATTACTAATTACCGCATCGGACCACAGCAGATCACATCGGACCACATCGGACTGCATCGAAGTACATCGGACCATGTCTGACCATGTCTGCAAACGAGAGATGGTAATTTCATAAGCGAAGCCAAAATGCGCTAGAATTACCTTCAGGCAAATAAGCCACCCGGCACGCAATTAGCTCACTACAAGTTATGCCGCCACAAAAGCAGTATTAGGCCTAGGTCATCTGTTGCGTACATGTCTCCAACAGTCAGTAA
>Ga0049105_1000402_pt1 | contig 14536 bp, 6 predicted proteins | sample WorMetvaBAHAMAS1_FD_61260 | JGI IMG/M metagenome (GOLD analysis project Ga0049105, IMG submission 61260) | Worm MetaG Olavius vacuus BAHAMAS.1 | ecosystem: Host-associated > Annelida > Digestive system > Unclassified | place: Germany: Marburg | collected 2013-04-09
AGTGAGCACGTGTCTCCTCTTCTTCATGAGCTCCACTGGCTGCGCGTCCCAGAGCGGATCGACTTCCGTCTCGCCGTTCTAGTTTACCGTTGTATGAATGGCACAGCACCACGTTATCTCAGCAGTGAGCTACAGCGGGTCGCCGACATCGAGTCACGTAGGCGTCTGCGATCTGCATCATCACCGTCGCTGCATGTTCCACGGTCGTTGCACAGGATCATCGGCAATCGCACCTTCCCCGTTGCCGCAGCAAAGGTTTAGAATGCGCTGCCGCCGGCGATCACGTCGCTGCCGTCACTGGGGGCATTCAAGCTTGCACTGAAGATGGAACTGTTCTGTAGATCATACGGCAACGCAAACTATCGGCCACAGCAGCATTGACATTACAGCTGTAGTGTAATACGTGACACATAGCGGCCCTGAAGTTTTGTTCAAGACTTACGTCGCGATGAAATTCGTGGATGATGATGATGATGAACCCCCAAAGGAAAAACGAGTTCATTAGAGGGTCAATATCGCATTACCCATGGCTGAATTGCCGACATTTTCGCATCTTGTGGGAAATCGGGGTCGAGGAACATGCTTGTGACATCAGATTTAAGAGTGGAAGTGGAAATATGGCCGTTTCGTGCATGCGTAATGTATCCGGCCATAATTATAGGAACAGTTTGTTTATTGTGGACTTGGCTATGGGGCAGATACCACGTTCCACAGAACGTATTTCTAGTAATCTGATGTTATGTTGCTGGACATGAAAAAGAAGAGCAGCAAACAACCTGAGCTGTTACAGAGACCTCAAGATAGTCAGTAGATAATGACATTCCTTCTGCTCTTAGTTGCATCATAGATGATATATGTTGTTTTCCAGCAATTTTATTGGCACTAGTAGTTGAAGTGACTCTTAAAGATCATGCTGGGTCACATAACTTCGTGGTACAAAACATTCCATACCTTGTTGATGTGTGCCTGTAGCTAGTGACGAACAAACCAAATTTTTTTATTTTGTTGTAGAGACTTTGAGAACACTTTACCTTGCAGACAATGATTTTGAAACCCTGCCAGTAGATATTGGCAGACTTGTAAATCTTCAGAACCAGCTTTTTATTAGAGGTTCACAAATAACATGTGGTGAATGCTTATTGGAGTTTTCTTGCTTCTTTAACTGTCTGGTTCCATTTGGTTTTATCTTATGCAAATCTAAGTGCTCAGATCTTGTAGCCCGGCAAGTTTTTATCAATCGTTTTTTTTTAAATATTTTTTCAGCCTTTTCCTGAACAGTTATTTTAGTTTTAATAAGTTTTTATGTTGGTAATGTTCATTTTTGTATTATATCATATTACCATAAAGAGATGTTACATTACATTACATTAAGGAGCATTTTGTGCCTGGCTTACAACGAGCTGGCATTACATATGTCAAAGAGAATAAACAAAATAAAAGCTTTATTTAGTTTTAAAATGTTTTAGTTTTGATATAGCTTTGAGTTTTGACACAATTATATCAGCATCATTTTTCGCACTAATCAGTAACAGTTTCAACAGTCAGTAAACTGCACCGATTCTTTGTACGAAAAATTATTGACATTTGCACATACAGTGTATATGTTAGATTTATGTTGAAACATAATAGGGGTCCAGTTTTTGACACAGTGTAGATGATTTGCTTTTTGCTTACAAGCTGAAAATGACATCACATAGCTGGTGGTCGGGAGTATTTCATGCTTTGAGATCTGGTCACCGTGAGAGCTTTGAGTTCATTGCTGTTATGACCAATTAATTCACGTTGATGATACTGACATTTTTAGCAATCAGATAGAACTACTGTCAGTTTTACATTGATGTTAAAAGCAACAAAATGGTGCATTCAGTTGTAATGAGCAGTAGCACAAGTTCAGTTCAGTACGGCCCTTAACCAAACTTAGTTTTGAACTGTCGACTTAATAGGCTGGTTTCCTAATATTTTTATGGGCAATTTGCCACAGAAGAAATATGTGATTTTATTTTGTTGTTGATCTCTATGGGTGTATTCGTTTAATGAACCGGATTGTACCATTTGAAAATACAGAGTATGATGTTGTCCGATAAATCTGATTTATTAAACACACACAACCATATAGATCAACAACAAAATAAAATTACATATTGTGGGAGTGTGGCAAAATGTCCATAGCCAAATACATCAGGCAACTGGCCTTTTAAAACATCGGCCTAGTTGTGGATCTAAGGCATTGCACGTACAGGAATACTAGCTGAGCTAGCTGACATTTGGACATTTGTGATCCGGTTAACCATAGTCGCCGCAATTTGACAGCCTTTGGAATATCTGACAGCACTCGCAGGATGGCAGTTTCAGTTGGTAACAATGATAATACTGTCTACAGCACCATAAGGTCTGAGCTTCATGGGCATATCACAAGTACATCAACTGACAATTATATGACATTGTGAGATATTTGTTTTTGTCTAGCTTGTTCTGAGAGAAAATGATCTCATCATGTTACCAAAGGAGATTGGTGAGCTGAGCCGTCTGAAGGAATTGCATATTCAGTCAAATCGTCTCACTGTGCTGCCTCCAGAGTTAGGTGAGATACCACTGTGCATTACTGGTGTACATTGCATGTATGTGAGATTTGACTAACAACTGTGTGTTTATATAACCCTCAGACTACAATGACAAAGAAACATATCTTAGATGCATATGCTGTAAGAAGCTCGGCTGCTATTGCTGAGAAACCTTGCAGTACTCCATTTGGAAATCTTGGTGTTGGCCACTGTCAGACTACAAATGTATATGCTGTGTCCGGAAAGAAAGAGACCAAAATGTTCTATTTTGTAATATCTTCTCTAAAACTCAGGCAATTCTGATGAAATTTGTTACATACTTTCCTGGATAAATTTGCTGCAAAATCATGTAAACGTTTTTCACCTTGCCTGAATATTGGCTCTAAACTACCGTATAGAACTTTAAATGCTCACTGCACACATGCTACCATTGAGTTGTTAGAGAAAGAAATTCCAGAATTAGTCCAATCTCAACACTTGCCTCCAGATTTGCCGGACTTGAATGCAGTTGATTACAGTGTCTGGGGAATATCGCATATTATCCACCACAAGCATTTTAATAGCACGTGGCTGAGAATCCTCAAGAGGCTGCTGGCAAGATAGAATGCAGTTATGTCATCATTATTGTGACGGTCTATGGTCAGCGTGACCCTTCTTCCTCATACTAATCATTCCTTCCTTCATTTGGGGTGACCGTGGACCCTAGAGGCTGGTGTCATAGCTCGCAGTCAGTGCTGAGGCCAGCCTGCAAGGCACAGCCCAGTGCACCAGGACCCTGGTGTATGCTAATAGAGTTTGTGAATGGGTGGTGTGTGTGAATTCATGGCAGGTGTGTAGTGTGTTGAGGAATGTTTACAGTGTCCAGCATAGCCGCAGCATAGCTGTAAGTTTCATAGGCTTTAGGCTCTATAATAATAATAATAATAATAACAGACATTTCAAAACGCACAATTAACGATAAATCGTCACAAAGGCCCGCGCAGTGACAATCAAATCAAACTACAAAAAGTTCAGTTTTCAGCTTCCGCTGGAACATGTCAATGGTCAGAGCTGGATCGCGAAGTGCAGACGTCAGTGAGTTCCAGGATTTTGGACCCAAGGATGAGAAAGCCCTCGGACCAAATGTAACTGTTCTTGTCCTGGGTACATACAGTTCATTGTTGCCAGCAGCGACAGACTTGGGTGGAATGCAGGAACGTGACGAGTACTCTGGTGCAAGACCGTGAAGACACTTGTAAGTCAGCAGGCAAATACAAATGCAAATACAAATACAACAGTTATTTCTATTGCGCCCCCTACAGTCTGACCGATGGTGCATTACAGAAGTCAGCTAACGTGTGTTTTACAGCTGTAGGCAGACTTAAATAAAAATGTTTTGAGAGAGCGTTTGAAACTGTCAGTGGAACAGGTTGACGTTTTCAGTTTGGTCGGCAGCCACTTCCAAGCTATAGGTGCAGTGACTGAGAAAGCCCTTTCGCCAAGCTTGCGATGTGTACGCGGCACGATGTAGTCGCCGTTGGTGGCTGAGCGCTGAGTGCTCAGTGACTGGACACTGGAGGCAGGTGTCAAGGCAGAGTACACCCTGCATCAGACAGGCACACCGTGCAAGCTGAGTTTTATTCTGCTATACCAGCCTGGTCACAACGTAGTCGGCGCAGTGGTGGCCTAGATTTAGTGCGTAGCTCATAACGATTTGTTATGTGACAGCCAACACTCATTACACTCATGCGCTTTTATTCCTGAGTGTAATGGCCTGTCTAATGGCATTAGAGGCATTGCGTAATGCGCTTTATAAATGTTCTACTTACTTACTTACTTACTTACACAGTTTACAGAGGACACAGGCAAACCCTCTGTACCTGTCTGAGAATTTTATCTCATAACATGCCCCATTAGACTAATTAAGCTGAAAAACCCACTTCCAGACCTGGAGTTGAACCCAGACTGGCGAGAGCCATCAGCCTGTCAGCCCAGCAGGCACTGTGGCCTGTTGGACAGGCCCCTTGCACTAATATCGCAGCACTAATATCTTTCACCCTCAGGACTACGACAGAACGCATGAGAGTAAAGAAGGCTGGCATCGGTGGAGAGTGGAGACGGCATGTCCTCTGAAGCATAAGGTCATGCCTCGTTGGCCTAAATATAAATTCTCTAGCTCGTGCCATCATCATAGCCCCTAAATCCTCCTGTATAACATCTTCTCTCCGATCTTTCCACTGGCTCAAAATTAAAGAACGAATAGACTATAAGATACTTTCTCTTACTTACAAAGTCCTTCCTTACTACTACCGAACCATCTTATCGCTATGATCTTATCTCTCTTCAACCACATCGCAGCACTTGTTGTTCCTCTGATGTTGTCACCCTTGTTCGTCCACCTTCTTATTCCTCTTTGAAAGTCAACAACTGCTCTTTCCGCCATGCCTCACCTTGTCTCTGGAAATGAACTTCTCAAAGAACTTTGCCAAACTGTCAATCGATGATGAGTCACTGTCATCTCATCTTTCTCTCACCGGTTCATCATCATCACCATCATCATCATCACTTTCACTATGCATCACTCCAGACTCAAAACTTACCTTTTCCATAAATCCTTCCCATCATAGTCTCTGTCATCTTTTTGGACGGATCTCTTGGATTTTTATGACAATTTCTGGACTTAATTGCTCGTTGGTTTGTTCTTTTCTTTTGCTCTTTTAATCTTTTTTTGTTTGATTCCTGTGATAGACTAAGCTGATTTTATCAGCTTTTGAATTTCACGTTATATGCCTGCACTTACCTTTCCTTTTCTTCCCTTTGTCTGCAGATCTGCCAATGCTTCCAATTTTAGCGTAAACTTTCCGATTTTGTGATGGATTGTACGATTGTATGATCTAATGTCATATTTTACGATTTTTCTGCAAAGTGATATATTTATTGCATCATGCATGTCGTTATGCACCGATCTAGCAGTAATCCACGGTCAAGTTGTATCAGTGATTGCGTCGGCACGCAATTCGGCACAGTGCGGTGTGCCGTTGCACTTTTCAACTGCTATTCTGGTGGCCTGTCTGCGCTAAATGAGCCAGCACAGTTAGCTAGCAGCACAATCGTTGAGTGCCATGTGCTGCATTGAGCTGGTGATAGTAAACAACAGTAATGGCGGATACTGATAGAATGCACCTTGTTTAAAAACTGTCAAACGAGCAGAAATTTAAGGTAGAATACAGTAGCGAGTTTAAATTCATATCAAAGTCGCGTGCGGGCGAAAGTTACGCGTTTTGTACACAAGCAAGTAAGAAGCAATTTACGATCACTGATCACAGCTTATTTCCTGGCTAAGGAAGTAATATGTAAATGTTGTGAATGTTGTAAATTATTAAATAATAACGCAACTAATTAACAAACGTGATTCACAACAATGCATAACCCTACCCTAAAAACTGCGAATCGACATGTCTTTTGTAAGTATGCGATACTTACTATTTCTTACTATTTTTGGACCCAAAGCTTACTAATTCGTGTTTAGCAATGTTGACAGGTCTGTGTCTGCCTCCAAAATGATTTCGGAGGTGGATAGTGTAGGAAAGAAAGAAAATATAGAAAGCAGGAGAGTGTCCTGCTCTTTATATTTTCGCCTGATGTTTGTTTTCCATGCAAGCTCTCACACTAGAAAATGTACTACGATCATCGGGTGGGCATCCGATCTTTACTGATCACCCTTTACCAGAATTTAGTCGGAATCAGTAAGAAATCCATGCCAATCTACAAAATGTAAAAAATAGGATCCGCATTCAGCATTATGATTTGATGGAATAGTGACCACAGCCCACCACGACAGCTCTATACATTTATAGCACATTAGTGGCAGTGGTTCTCTCTGTGTGTGACTTAAATAATAATGCCGCTTCCTAAGCCATCTACTACCAACCGACAAACAGATGTAGACATTATGCTATAACTATCAGGCATGTGACCGGCATCAAATGTCACACTGGCTGGTCTGTGAAAATAGATACTTTAGTGTGACAGGTGTGGTCACATGGGCGGCAGCAAGCAGCCTTTGTTTTCACTGCTGCTCCTGCACATATTCGACAACTACAGGGCGAGTTAAAAAAACAATTCCTTCAACTTTTGTTGATATTTCAGCAGTGCATGCAGATTTTTTAATGAAAATTAGTACAAGTGTTAATCAGTAAAATATACACTTTATTGCAAACTTATGTTAAAATATATGTGAAAATGACCAGTTTATACAGATTTAATCACAAAAATCATCATCTGGCAGTCTTATATATGATGTTTATACAGATACATTATTGGTAGGCAATATGGTACTCATTTCAGCTCAAATTTACGAGCACCGTCTTATCAACATAATAATTAATGACGTCATTAATTACACAGACCAAATAATTCTTTTTTCTCGAAATTATTCTCTAATTTGACATTGTACTTAATACGGGAAAGATTGCTGCAGCCAACAAGGTGAAAATGCAGGTGTTGCTTGAGCGCTTGACTGCCTGCATGGCTGCCAGTGGTGGTCACTTCGAGCATCTGCAGTAACTCTGTCCATTTCCAAGTCTGCATTCTCATCTCCACACCAAAAATGACTCTTTTCGGAGCCATGCACATGCAGTAAACAACGTTCATAATGCTGAAAACTCAAAATTGCTTTTTCCCAAGGTAGTGCAGCAGCATTATGTAGGTCAAGTTGCCAAATCAGTAAGTTTTGTGTTGCGTATTTTCTCAATATACTCTGTGCAAAATCACATGCTGGCAGAGTGTTTTAAGGATGACAACACAAGTCAATGGAAAAGTGGGAAATTTGACCCCCGCTCCCTCAAAAAAACCCTGAACTGATTGTCACCTAAATTTGCATGGGTGAATACGTCGGGGACCCCTAACCTTATGCAAAATTCCATTACAATATGATTACCCCCTTTCGTCTCCAAATATGCAAAAATGCGCAACAAGTGACTCAGCTAGTTTTTTGGTTCTTCCTTTCGCCTACAGCCATGACCCCTGCACCGATTTTTACTACCAATACGTCAAATGACGTCGTTTCACGCAAGGATGTGCCTTTTGGGGGTCCCGGAAACAAACTTTTACATTTCGACCCCATTTCCCCCCCCCCCAAAAAAAAACGAAATTTTTGGCCAATTTTTGATGGGACTTGGAAAATGCTAAATCATGTAGAAAAACAACAAATATTATTGTAAAAAAACTTTGCAGTTTACAACACCTTTTACGGACGACATCCGCCAACTCACAGATCTAAAACAGCAAATATCACAAAAGATGATATTAATTCGCAGCACAGTGACATTTTGGCGATTTGCTGCAAACTAATATCATCTTTGTGGTATTTGCTGTTTTAGATCTGCAAGTTGGCAGATGTCATCCCTAAAAGGCATTGTGAACTGCTAAATTTTTTAAATAATATATTGTATAAATCAGTCAACATGTGTAGACACTACAGGAAAATGAACAGGGGATTGTTTTTTTTACTTGCCCTGTAGGTAATGTGCTGTCGGCTGCCCATGTCGGTGTCCGTTTATTTGCATCACTCAGTTAGATCAGAATCACTGACCACTTTTCACCTATCACTGAGAAGTCTTAACTGTTGATTACTGTAAACGACGTCAACCAGTTATTGAACAAACAAATGCACACAGCAGTCATAGCTGTTATGGAGCTTCCTCTGAAAATCTGTAGGTTTATGCACTCTATTTCACCTACCTTCCCCTAATTTTTACAGAGGGGGTAAAAAGTGCAAAATTTGGCCTCGATTTTTGATCCCAGTCGCCTTTGATGCGTTGTTGTTCGGAAACTATGCGACAAGTGTGCAAATTAAAATGTGCACTGAAAGTACAGATGATTGCCCTATGCAACCTCCAAATCTGGTTTAGTTTGGTCCACCCTACTCCAAGAACTCAGCATTGTGATATCTAGAAATTCAACCCATTAAAAAGCCTAGCACATGTGATGGGCAGATTTTGTTACTTCCTTATCAAAACATGTGACCTCTGATGTGAGGTGTGAAGGGTCGGTCAACGGTCAGTCATGGCATGCCTGTAACGTATTGGCAGTATAAATCTTGGCTCAGAACACTGGCACGACTTCATGTGGCCTTCAAGTTGCAATGCTTCACAATTGCCACCTTTTTTAGTTATTTTATTATTCTGTACACTGTGTGTTCTTTGGTATATTGCTAGGAAATCTCGACTTAGTAGGATTCAAACAAGTGTTCAAAGCTGAGAACAATCCTTGGGTGCCACCAATTGAAGATCAGTTGCAAATCGGTGTTTCACATGTGTTTGACTACATTCGAACAGATACGTATAAGTTGTAAGTACTAAAATTATGTTAACTGAAGCTGGTTTACAGTATACATGTACATGTATTAGTTAATTAATGTGTTGTTGTTGTGCATCATTTGCCAGTTGACTGAATTCTCATCAGCCTAGTGTAGTTGATGCAGGCCTGGTCTGTGTGCAGTCATTGACACTGTGAACTTGCCCTCATTCATACATGTTATTATTTGACAAGCCCCACAGACTCCACAGTGTGTCATAAGCTCCACAGTGGCGCCTTGCTGTGCAGTAGTGACTGACTAAGAACCACTGCTGTCAGAGAGGTTGTCAGATAGTGGAGACATCCACTGAGGTCTTAATGCCACAGAATAATGATGTCTGTAGGTGCATGTTACGTCTGCACGAAGGGGGATGGGGGTTACACAGAAAGTGAACAACAGGACCATAGCCAGCTCTAAAGCAGTGGGCGGCACCAGGCTTCCACGGGGGCACGAGGATCAAAGCACCGAAGGCCCACAGAACAGCCCATAAAAAGCTCAATTTTTCGTAAAAAGTCCACACAATCGATCGATTAGGGGAGCATGGCCACTGAACAATCTTTAGCTGGAGATCTTATGCGATTTACGCTGGATCATTGAAGCTGTTGACATAAGCAAAATTCAGCACGTTTGCACGAAAATGTACCTTTTTACAGTACCTGAGATGTACAGAGTGCAAAAGTGGTTTCAATTGTCGACCCTATTTGCATTTTAGTTGCTGTCGTCAGAATAAAGCAAGATATGAGAAATTGATAACAACACCATTACGCAGCGATGACTATCTTGTGTCCTTCCCAAATGTGATTTAGTTACAGCCTACGCCTCTCGGAGTTAATTTTGGTTGGTATTGGAAAAAACCTGAAAAACTGACGCAAAACCGAAGTTAAAAATCTACTAGTCATCAATAAGTTAGCCTGCAGTGCCTGATTTTATTGGCATCTGATATGCTGGTGCAATACTGGTCCCTGGAGGGTGCGAAATTGTGAAAATCCTCTTATGATTAATTCCAAGATAGCGAATGGCGCTCATTTTCGACGTATTTAAGTTGCAGTAATTCTGCCATGGATTGTTGGATTTAGCTGAAATTTGGGATGTTTGTGTGCTATGGGTCTGCAGAGGTTGTGCGGTGATTGATATCTACCTGCCTTGAATCTAAGTTGGGGGTCAGCCCAAATTTTCAATCTTAAATGCCAATACTCAGCTGCAGTTTGCTCGATTTCGCTGAAATTTTGTACATGGGTGTGCTGTGGGTCTGCAAAGGCCATGGGTTGTTCGTTTTGCTAATATTTGTTACAGAGTATGGTCACATCACAGCCATTACACTACATACGTTCAAGGTAAAAAAAAGTCTGAGGTCACGGTCAAAGAATAATGTAAGGTATCAGCAGTAAACAGATAGGTTGACTGACTTCAAATTTGGTATGGACCTTGTAATTAAAACTGGGAACAGCTGGCACTACATCAGTTGGCCTTAAGTTGCAGTGCATCGCAGTTGCCATATTTTTACTCTGCAGGGCAGTCTTAGCCACGAGCGAAATGTTCGACCGTCTGTCTGTCCGTCCATTTGTCAAACATGTGAATTTTAAAAAAGTGAAAGAAACCTGTGCCAGTACTCTTACACCACATGAAAGATCATTCATCCTAGTTTCTAGCAAGAAGAATGGTTGGTGGGGATCGCCCATTCTCCCTGAAATTTTGGGTCAGACTGATCCTGTTGGAGCGAAAACGCCGATTTTCAATCGATATTTGGTATGACGATTTTCATTCGATTTTCTGCAATCTGCTGATGCCTCAGCCGTAACACCTAGCGAAAAAAGTTCAATTAACAGTAATAGGAAGTCGACCACGTGCTTTCCAATGAGTAGTAGTAGTAGTAGAATCCTTTAATAAAACTTTGTCAAACGCAAAGCAGACAATGAAAAAACAGGCAGACAATACAGACACACAAAATGAGCATCAATGTAAACAAAGTACAGTCCTGTCTGTAAAACATCAACAATCATCATTGAACAACATGAGCCTAAGATGAACATCACACGTTGCCCTTAAGTCCCCCAAAGGGGGCTCAAAAACGCAAAACGGCCGTTTTTCCGTGTAAAATTCCACTTCACTTGAAGAAAGTCTGCTACAAAGTTTCTTTGTGTGAATACGGTCAGCGACAGTCTTGTAAGGCATTCATTGGCCTAACTATCTGTGCAAAAATGGTTGGCGAGGGACATCCCCTACTACATGAAAATTTGCCGAGAACTGACCACCTCCTTGAAAAATGACGATTTTCATTCCATTTTCGGTCTTCGTGCCTCAGCCATAACACTCAGCGAAAAAAGTTCAGTTATCACTAATAGGAAGTCCATTATGTGCTTTGCAATGAGGCTAAGGTGGGCAGCGTGCATTGCTCCTAAGCCCCCAAAGGGGGCTCAAAAATGCAAAGTGTCAAAAATTTAAACAATAGTCTGCAATAACTTCGAAACGGTAGAGATAGGATGTCAGTTAGTATTAATCACTAATAGGAAGTGCATACGGGCTTTCGATTGGTACCGACATCGGTGACCTTGAGTGACCTTGAACGGCATATTAGCCCGGATTTTGCGTTATTTTGTGGAATTCGATAGCTTTGCAGGTTTATTACGTTACAGTGGTTGAAGAATGAAGATAGACGTATAATGTCCTCAAAATATCATCTCCCAGTTATATTTGGCCAAGTCTGACCCACCCTGCAGCATGGCTTCTCTGCGATAGCTGAGCTACTTGTCTTGTTTTATTGCCATGCTGCATGACATGTGAATTGTGACAAAACGAAAGAAACTTCTGCCAAAATTCTAATAACGTATAAAAGGCCTATTCATGTGGTTTTGTGACAAGAAGAATGGTTGTTGGGCGACGACCCCTTGTACCTGAAATTTTGGGTCAAACTGACCCCGTTTTTCCAAAATCGCCTATTTTCAATCGATATTCACTCGTAGCACCTCAGCCGTAACACCTAGCGAAAAAAAGTTCAGTTATCACTAATAGGAAATCCACTATGCGCTTTCCATTGAGCCTAAGATGAACATTGTATGTTGTGCCTAAGCCCCCAGAGGGGTCACATAAACGCAGAATGGCCGTTTTCCATCAAAAAAGTGCAGTTCACTTCAGGAAAGTCTGCTATAAAGTTTCTTTGTGTGAATACTGTGAGTGACAGAGTTGTAAGGCATTCACTGGACTATCTCTCCATGCCGAAGTGGTTTGCAGGGGACATCCTCTACTACGTGAAATTTTGGACGAAACTGACCAACCCCCTTCAAAAACGCTGATTTTCAATCAATATTCGCTCGTAATACGTCAGCTGTAACATCTAGAGAAAAAAGTTCTGTTATTACGCATAGGATGGCCACTACGAGCTTTCCAATGAGCCTAAGATGAACAGTCTACATTGCCTGTAAGCTTCCAAATGAAAACTGACCATTTTTCATCTAAAGTTTTAACACTAATCTGCAATAACTTCGAAATGGTACGAGATAGGATGTCAGTTAGTATTAATGACTAATAGGAAGTCGCATATGGGCTTTCGAATGGTACCGACATCGGTGATCTTGAATGACCTTGAACGGCGTAGTAGCCCTTATTTTGCATTATTTCACCAAATTCGATAGCTTTGGAGGCCGATTAGGTCACAGTGGCTGAAGATAGACCTCTGCAGAATATCATCTTCCACTTTTGGCCAAAACTGACCTACCCTGCAACGTGGTCTCTGTGCGATAGCTGAATAACTTGTTAATACTCCTTACTGTGAAAAAGATAATGAATATAGAAGAAGCAGAGAGAAAGAGAACTGGATTTTTTTCCAGGAGCATAATGGATCATTTTTCAAGTGAATGCAGTAAAAATTAGTTTCTGTCAACAAAATACAGTTTGAAAAATAGAGGATAGAAGCATGAGTAGAAGGTCTCAGACTCAGTACCATTGGAAATTTCTGTCAAATTGGAAAGACAGCATTGTCACACTGCCACAGCTGTCTGCTGCAGCTGCATGGTTCATTAGGTGCATTACTATATTTAACTTTAATTGGGTTTGATGGTACATTACTTATTTCAGTGATTAAATATTTGTTGAAAATTTTGATGCCTCCACCAGCAATAGGTATTAGGTTTTGATATCGTCTGCCTGGTTGTCAGTCTGTCTGTTGTTCATCCATGAATTGTCCATCCACTAACACCTATTTCACGTGATGCGATATCTCTTTACTTAGTGGAGGGATTTCAATTAAACTTGCCACAAATATTATTCATGTGAATTGGAATTGCTGAAAAGGTTTCCAAGGTCATAGGTCAGAGCTCAAGGTCATGTGTACAAATGGAATGCTTTACCGGTAACGGCATAGGCATATTTTGACAGTCATCAATATTATATGCATTCAACATTAACTGTGCCGATTGTATGACATTGCTGTATTGGATACGGTAATGATAAGTGTAACACAAGGGTGATTTTTTTTTAATTTTATAAGTATGATTTTAAGTTGCCCACTTACAGTGACTGCTGTTATTCTTGCATGATGGCATTGTTGTAGCTTGTATGGTCGTCATATTGCTGCCAATGCTCTGCCACCTCCTAAGACAAATGACAGGTCCAAAAAGATCAGCAGGAAACCAGTTAGTCATTAACTGACCACTGTTTAGATACACACACACGTTGGCTCTTAATTGGTGCTTTGAACAATATTGCATTTGTAATAATTTGAAGCTTTGGTGGATGTCGTCATAGATGTAGTTGTTTGTTAATCGTTTGTGTCATGTCTGCATTGCACTGTCACTGACAATGAGAATTTGCTGCTTCTGTCTGGCACTACCATTTAGGGCTGTGCAAATCAAGCTTTTCATGGTGGGTCAAGTACTGTGCCAAGCTTCTTATCGAATACTCGAGTACTCGACTGATACCAGAAGTAGTTATATGGTGGCCCAAAACTACCAGTTACCTGCTTCCTCACTCAAGTTTGTAATAAAACAGCGGTTCGAAATGAGTTGCAATAGTGTCAGAAATGCTTCAGAAATCCTTATCAAGTGCAGTTGCAACTTGCAGAATTCACATCTAGGATGATAACTGGAGGATAAAGGCATAGAAATTAGCATGTTTTTAAAAAAATTTTAACCATCGAGTACTCGAGCTCAAAAATAAAGCTCGAACTTTTTTGAGCTCAAGCTACTTGAGTAGCTCGAGTACTTGGCGCAGCACTACTATCATTCAGTTATTCATTCATTTGTATTTGTTTGGTAATAGGAAGTGGAGTTGGTAAATTCACGTAGTAACACTTAATTGTAAAAAAATCCACATGCATTCAGTGATTTGGCTTTTCCAGCACAGTAATTATGCATTTTATTTTTTATATATTGGATATGGGGAACTGAATACTTACACTACTGTCCTAGTAAATTTATTGAGTTTTAAACAGTCACTGTATAGAATACAGATATGTTATCATTTACTTCTTACCAGAATGCACTACCATGATGCACTGTCATTGTCTGGTTTCTGAACGTTCACTATTAACTCGGGTTGTTTCTCTCACACGTCAACTAGTACTGTAGTATGTGCTGATTTAGTTGATTGTGTAACAGTTTAAGTTACGTAATTTGAGACCGACCGACGATAATCGGACGGACAT
>Ga0049105_1000403_pt1 | contig 14536 bp, 9 predicted proteins | sample WorMetvaBAHAMAS1_FD_61260 | JGI IMG/M metagenome (GOLD analysis project Ga0049105, IMG submission 61260) | Worm MetaG Olavius vacuus BAHAMAS.1 | ecosystem: Host-associated > Annelida > Digestive system > Unclassified | place: Germany: Marburg | collected 2013-04-09
TGGACCCCGCTGGGGGCAAGCCCCCAGACCCCCACGTGTCCCCCCCCTTTCCAAATTCCTGTATACGCCACTGCATATTACTTACTCATTGTATCGTTGTTAATTAATGTTGTTAATACATTGTGGGTGATATGATGTCAACAAACAAAAACAGCTTACGGTAATTACTGTAAAAATGTTCATGATATGACGAGACAAATGTCGTCTGATATCTTGGGAGACTGTGAAGTATGCACACAATCAGGAACATGTACTATTCAAGTTCCCCTTATGTGGCACACTGTACATCTATGAAATGTCATAGTCAGCATCAAATACATTTTAATACTATATTTGTTAATACACAACTTACTTCACAATGTTAAATATCGACTGCAGATCGTCACTCATATGAAACGCAAACTGTAAATGTTCCTACTCCTAGCGTTTACAAGCGCACACAACACACAAGCAGGCAGGCACATATGCTTCACATACTCGCTGTTGAGAACTGCAACTTAGTTGAGACACACACGACATGGCATATTTACATGAAACACAGACTCAAACAGCTGTAACCAAGTACTGTAATGCCATTAACAAACATATCTACACAGAATGGTAAGCACCACTCTTATCACATCCGCAGTATTAACATACACTGTTTAACCGATTCACAATTAATCTTGCCGACCACCAGAATAGCGGAGATAGCATACGGTTTAAATTATTTCGGCACGAAATGCGACTATGAACATACACACACAGAAAAAAACACAATATGGCATTAAAATCACACATCTTGGCATAATTACAATCTCTGTTAAAATAAATACAACCAGTTACACCACAAAAACTATGCTCCTTTGATACGTACAAACATATAATAGTAAAGTAATACAACTGTGTATACATAATTAATCATTATAAATGTTAATGATCAGAAAATTTTAATTGTAAAAATACGACTGATGGCTTATTACTCCCCTTCATCTTTTGCAAGTAACATAGTAGAGTTTAACATCCACTCAACAAATACTGCGCCATTTTTGGAGCCAATTAGTCTTTTGCGCTGGTGACAGCCCAGTGAAATATGTTTTCCTCAGTTAGCTGCACTGGCTAGAATAATTGCTTAAACTTGCAAGTCGTGTTCCATGCAGGTTACACTGCGAATAAATAATGGTCATTTCTGTCCCTGCAAAAGTTTATCATTTTCAACTGCATTACTGCTTATAAATTTAACGAGTATAGGAATCATATTTTTTGTCAAATAATCTACTGTAAAGTTAATTATTTTAAATTAATTAATTACCACCCGCAAATGTGGTATAGTAATGCATTCGGTCATTACTATTCATGTGTGTCTGTCTGTAATGCTCTAACTTTTGAAAGCCTTGACCCAGAAAGTTCATTACTGGTAAACAGGTACATCTATATAATCTTACAAAAGATCACTGGGTCAAGATCAATGTCACAGCAGCAAAAAGTGTGAAATCTCATCCTGCTATCTTTTCTGTGACAAGACATGGTACAGTCTCACTGTAACTGCATTGACGGCAATTTTATTTCACTCATTCCGGCTATAATGCAGAGTGTGTCTATATTAATCTAATATCAACTATTAATCAACAGTTAATGTAATAAACTATTACAGATTTATTATCATTAAAAACCATACTACACTGTGGCTCCCGAGTACCCAATACATCATATTTTTGACGAAAGTTACATACACGTATTACAATGTAGGTTTGCTGCTTTGCAGCAAAGCAGTAGATTATCAGCTTGTCCTACGCAATACGCAGATCTGTAACAGTCGAACTACTCGAAGTGACAGAGTGCACATACAGTAGTCAGTGGTTGGTACAAAGAGCTTAAGGACCTTCTGGGTAAAAAGACTAATTTCCAGGACTTTCCAGGTCTCTAGAAGCCACTTTTCATGGGCTTTCCACTTCTGTGCAATCATCGCAGATATAACAATGTAAAAGCTGCTGAAACATTAAATGGACCCAAACAGCAACTTCAAATAACTTTGTTTTGCAGTTTAAAACTATAACTCTACACAAAATGATTTTAATGTTTTTTTGCCATGTGGAAAACTAAAATGCAAGTCTACACAAGGCTGCTCTCATATATTTCAAGAGACTTTTTGCAGTTGGAAATACTAGTTTCAAATACTATGATTTTGCAGGGTCTGTATGAACCATGAGTAGTAAAACAGTTTTAAGAAAGCTGTGAGCATGTTAAGAGTGCATTCAATGTCCCAGGTGTTGCGCTGTCATACACACTGAAAATATACATAGGTAAACTGCAGTTTATTAGTAAAATATGGCCAAATGAGTAAGGCAACATATCGTACAAATAACTGTCCTGCAGATGGACTGTGAATGAAGCAATATTTTCCTGAGATGCAGCTTGCACAGTCCATCATCACAAAAGATCGTTGAGATATATACGCACAGTGCACACATTTATGCACATCTACAGAAGCTACGCAAGGCAGCACCAACAGTACATTCTCGAATATATACTCGGCGGGGACCCGACACATTATCAAAGAAAAACGAAACCATGAAATTCGTTTTAAGGACGAAATGATTTTGGATCAAAGAACTTGTGAAATCACGCCATAAATTTAAATTTTTTAATATATCTGGCATTCTGTCCCACACCTATGACATTCTTTAAAAGTTTAACCATGGTAACTTCTTGATTTGCCACTATGACATGCAACAGACAACAATGACATGATGAACATGATAAAAGTAAACAGCAGGCTCAAACGTCTGCACTGAATGACCTGCTTCGTAGCTATTTTGGAGCTCTGAAATCAGCAGTTCACTGTTGCTTCGTTGAGTCCCACCAAACACACTGTTGCTTACTGAGCAAGAATTAATTTACACAGAACTAGACAATCCTCGACGGCAAATCGTCAACCGGTATGCCTTCACTAGTAAAGTTGTCTGTGACTGACCTTCAGAATTACCAAAGTGAGTTTTTGACCATATCTGGTCTCGCTCTAACCTTGACCTATGACCTCAATATGTAAAGTTCATCTTTGTCTCTAACTGCACACTGGTTGTAAATAGGCTGGTAATTCCCACAATCAGTTTGTAAGATATTGTGTTCACAAACTTTTAGTATATGGTCACAGATGGACAGCCCCAGAACAATATGTGTTCGGCTGCCAAACTGGCAAGGCAAATTAGATACTAAACTAACTAATCTGCAGATTAAATGGCCTCAGTCAGACCAGATATGGACAGAATTAAAAATTTTGGGGTGAGATTTATGATCTTGTACTAACAATTATGACGTTTTGGACGGCAAATCTGTCAGGTCCCTAAGACATCCACAGAATATTACAAAACATTACAGAAGCACAAAATAATCATTCTGTCACAACGCAAAATACACCAATGACTTTAATTAACCTATCCTAACATCATCTATTTGGCACATACCATACAACAAAAATACTGAAACATCTGCATATCACGCCAACTAAAACATTTAACATACTACCGTTCTGTGACAGTTACAGCTACGTGGCATCATGATCACAGGCAAAGTCTTTGATTGTCCTGCCACAGTCGCGAGACAGATATTTGCCGGATAACTTCGATAAAGGATGACTCTTACCATAAGGTTTCTTAACTTTCTGTGCTTCGACTAGTTCTGAACTGGCAGCAGTATGTCGCAGAAACGTAGACGATTTGGCTCGTACTGACTGGCTACGATAAAGTTTTCCATCTGGCTCATTAGAAATGAAAGACGAGTATTTCTCGTTGAAGCTATAACGTTTCTTCAGCGGTGGTATATGATATTGTTCACCATCATCAACCTGTTGCTGGTCAGCAACAAATTGTGTGGAGTTAGAAGTTACGTCGAGACCATCTGATGCCAACGGCTGAACACTCTGGACTGATGACTTGGTGACATTACTTGCATCAACTTGCATCGGCTGTTCTGCTGATTGAGACTGACTCTTGTTGACAACCTGACGGCCATTAAACACTTTGAGATTTGACACTTGGATAGTGTCACTCATTACATGAGGTCCGACATCTTTGACAACTGTGTTTCTTGCCACAGCTTGCTTTTCACTGTACCCAGTGCCAGTCACACTTGGCCCCCTGTCCTTGTCAGTCGCGCATGCTGATGGCGTCGGTTGTTCCACAGACTGTGTGGTACTACTGGAATGTGACATGGACTGCTGAGGCGCTACCTTAGAAACAAAAGCTGAGGCTGGTATTGTTTGCACATCTTGGATAACTACTGAAACTGGTACTGCAAAGCTCTTTGTCACGTTTGTCATCGAGCCCTCATTATTCACCTGATGCAGATCATACTTACAATCTGAATCACCAGCTCTACTGCAGGATTCTGTTTGGTTGCTAACAGTCAGGTTCGCTGAGACTTCTGCAGGTAACTGCACTGTGTTTAACACACCCGGCAGTGGAAACGGTTTATCTTTGTCAGCAGCTACATCTGCAGGCTTTGAATGCTTATCTTCGTTGCTGGTGTCACACAGTTTGGCAGCCGAAGCATGTTCATTCTGCTGGTTCTTTTCTTTCAAGAGTCGACGACAAACTTCTGTGGAAGAAAAAGAAGCAACAGACGATGCACTAGTCTTACTAGTAATGCCTGGGCTGGAGCCAACCACAGAACTGTCACTTTTTGCAGCATTTGATAACCATCGCAAACGCAAAGAGGCCGATCGACCAAGAAATGGCAATGTTTTTGACTGTTTTTGTTGACAGTTTTCACGGTATGAAAAAGACCGCTGAAACTGCGATCCAGCATCTGACGGAATTTTCTGCTGTTTCAAGTGATTTTCAGACTGCTGCTGGTCTGTAAAATGTGACGGTTCAGATGAATCAACTCGAAGCTGTTTCAACAGATCATACTCATCACCATCTTCATCCAGGAAACCTTCAGGTACTTCTTCTGTGAGCGATAGTATGTCATTTGCACAATACTTCTCAAGTGTTGGTGTAAGCCGTGCCCCATCAGAAGGTGGAACAGATGGCGGACATAAACTATTATCGGGAGACAGTTTAGAATGCCGTGGACTTGACCCGTACTTCATCTCGATTTCATTCTTCTGCCTCAGAACAGATCCGGACTCGACAGGAATTTCATCCGGCATTACAGGAACTGGTATGCCAATAGTCAGGCCCTGTGGCCTCTCCACCTCTTCTTTATGCTTCACCTCGAAGTCTAACAGCAAATGTGTTATGTTATTACATCATATAACTCTTCTACTAGTAACACTTTTACTAGTAATATTACAAGTTTACCTAGTTAGAGCTCAAAGCAAACTATCATACTGGAACTGCTTGCACAATATTTATACAGGCCATATGCTCTTCCTAGTGGCCAATCAACGGCATCAAAGCATTGTTTATTATTTAGTAAAATAATGCATTGTTTTTAGTGAAGCAATAATGGTTTGAACCTTTGAAGAACCTTCGAAGTTAGAAAGCTTTTGTCAACCTCCATCATAAATTTTCTTTAAGATTCGAAGGTTAGAAAGTAATTTTTGTTGCATCTGAAAATTATCCATTAACTGTACAGCAAGTGTGTAGCTATAGGATGTTGAAACGCCCAGAAATAAATGTGAAAAATTATCACAGAGAAGTTTAACCTTCAGATGTTGTAAAACAGAAATAAAAATTAAAAAATACACAAAAAAAGAATACATTTTATCAATTCACATTCCGCATAAAACAAAACCCGAAAGCTGATTAATATAATGCAAAAAATACCATTATATTATATTACCTTCATGTACAAAAATTAAAATCTTGATATCACATTACAAAATTAAGTATATTTTACAAGACACACAGAAGTTTTTTTACACCGTGTCCCAGGAAAAAAGAAAGCCAAAATGTTTTTATCATATCTTTTACAAAAGTTGCATGACTCTGATAAAATTTGGTGTGTACCAATCTGAATACATTTGCCACAAAGTAATGTCAACTAGAGGTCTGCATGGTCCGGGCAGCCTGCGGGCCGGGCCCAGAAATTAAATAATCTACACGGGCTAGACCAGGCTCAGAGGTTTATGAGCTGGGCTGGGTGCAAGCGAAATTATACCCCAAATTTGCATATAAAACAAGTAAATACGAGAAAACAATATATGCTAAAAGTGCATAATTTACACCTAATGCATGGACTATTTCTGTAATGTTACACATGCCTATACTTAATACTGTGGTCCATGAATGATGACGTTTTCTTCTGACTCGATCAACAATTCAACACGTAATGTCATGCACTGTAGTTGCATTCGTTATATGGTTATAGCATACTTCACGAGAATTACAAAATATCATGCCCTAAAAGTGGAATTAGAATCAAAATTAAGGGCTGAATAGAAACTGGAGTGTAGTGGGATGGTGACATGGGAGAATGGCATTACGCACGTTTTCCAGCAAAGGAATGCATCGCACATCCTCCAGCAGTAGTTTGATTAAATCCACGTTAAATGACATGGCTTTTTCTAAATGTTCAATATTTTGACTTTTCATGTTGTAAATATGTTCAAAAAATTCTTCTGATGAGTTACAGTTTATTTCAGGCATTTCTCCACTTTCTTCTGGGACTACACCCTGATGTGAAACAGTATTTAAGGTAAACTGAAGGCGGGCCGGGGAAGGTCAGGCCGAGCCCAACTAAACACAGGCCGGGATTAATTTTTCCAGAATGACCATCGCCTGGACCAGGCTGGGCCAAAAAAAGTGTAGACCTCAAATGTAAACGTTTCTCGCCTCACTGGAATAGTGTAGCAACACTACCTTGTAAAACTTAAAGGTTGTTTTTGTGGAAATTCCAATGTTGGAAAACAACAAATTCGACATGATTTTATGAATATTAAACATTTAATAAGCATTTTGAGGCTACAGCAGACAAGAAAGCTGGGATGGATATTTCTTTGACAATTGCAGTGCTTTAATCAAATGTCTGTCTTCAAGAGAGAACACCATTTTCATTTTGTAATGATGACATCAGAGCTGTGATGGTTAACGAGGTAATGCAGTTACATTGGAGGTGTGCATAGCGGATGATAATTAGCAGTTTTTTTCACACTGTTACATTCAGAATGTTCCGGGCAATAAAGTTTTTAACAGTTTAGAAATTAACAAATGTAAGAGCTATGTGAATTGGGACATATTTGCGGTTTTCCAGCAAGAGAATTTTCAGAAAAAATGACAGTTTCACAAGGTAGTGTGGAGACACTATTCAGGTGAAGGGGAAAACGATGGCAACTTGTATCAGAATCGGCCAAGTTTTGTAGAAGATATGGCTTACCTTTTCCTTGGACAAATGTGTAGATTAATCCTCCATGCATCATCGCAATTCTACACCAGCTAATAAACTCTGTAGGTACCATACAAAGTATAAACATCAACACATACCACGCATTGTTCTTTTGACTTTGCCTTCCTCAATCTCAATGTTATCAGAGCCGATACGGATCACATAAACTCCTGACTGTGCATCGTCAGAACTGAGATCCTCATCATTCGCTACATCATCGTCATCATCAACCGTCACAGTGAGTCTGACATCACTGTCACCGTTGGCATCTGGCGGTGAACCAATGAATGGAATACACGTCCGCCGGCGTTCTAGCTTGCGACGCAACGACTCGCACTTCTCAGGAGAATGCTGCCGAGACACACGGAGGCTTGACGACCTCTGAACAGGATTTAGTTCACTCAGTGGAGGAGACATTGCCGATGCGTTAATATCAACCATTGAGCTGCTTCTATAGACAGACAGGAAAAATACACAACACTTATTATACAATAATAGTATGTGATAAATAACGGCATATGAATTTTATTTTGCGAGTTGTATGAACATCATATTTAACGAGCTGTGCCAGCAGCGAGCTAAATATGATGTTTATACAACGAGCAACATAAAACATACACGCCATTTTTATCACATATTACTTTTATTGCTAATTTATCCGCTATTTTAATTGGAACTACATTGTAATGCACAGCAATACAATCAGACAGGCATGAGTTGGCCTACTGGGTCATGGCTCAGCATTCTGACTGGCTGCACTTAAGACTGATGGACCAATCACAGGAAATATTACTGGGTCATGGCATATTCACGAGTAGCGAATACAGAATGACCCAGTTACCGTCGTATTGCACGTTCGATTAGCAATAAATTGCCAGAATACAAAATACACATGTGCATGCTATCACTAATGGCCAGGACAATGGCATACTGGAGTCATTTCCAGATGTTAAAACAAAAGCACTCAGAGAGCACAGACATCCACCAAGACGGCCAGTTGATCTGATACAGGATGACTTCCACAATTATTTGCTCTTTCCTTGTCCAAAAATATATCTCTGTTATAGAGATATAGTAGCCAAATTGTGGAAACATGCCCTATCTTGCTCTGGTGAAAAATCTTTTAAAAATTTTCCAGATGCAGATCCAGATGTGGATGACTAACAATATTTAGTGGTATCTTTCTTGTACAAAGATTACATCTCTGGTAAAATTTTCATGAAGATCCACACAGTAGTTTGTACGCAAAGTTGCTAACAGACAAACAAAGGAATGTTGGGCATTACATAATCTCCTTGGTGGACATAAATATGGTGTAGTCCAGCATATGTGTCATATTCCTTCAAATAACCCACTCAAAAATACCAGTATGATCTCGTGACAGTCTTTGATAATGACTTCAAATTCGACCACATTAAGATTAGCTCTAAGTGTGTGTGTACCGACATTTACAAGAATATGACCTCTGAGCTATAACCTCAGCCAATTGGTACAATATTTAGAGCATAGTAAAACAAATACGACAGCAAAAACTGTACCAAAAGATCACATCACATGTACATCATTGTCATACTTGACCTAATTTCTTTAGTAAATTAGCACTGTTTAAGCTGCTGATTATCCAACCACTTTTAGCTAATAAGAGCAGAGTAACTACTGCTGCTGCTGTTGCTTTTATAACTGCAACTATCACGATCACCACCTTTAACACCACCACGACCTCTACCATTATCATCACCACCAGCACCACAATGACGTCCACCACCACTACCACCTTCTTAATGTCAAACCAACAGTGTCCAGGCTTTCAACATAAACAAACGACCATACAAAAGACCTTCAAAGAAGTAATATATACTTACCGTTCTCTCTGCTCAATCTCTTGCCGTGTCCTCTGTACAAGGCCAGGCTCAAGACTAATTTCTTCAGTTTCATAGATAGAGACAGAATGAGATACAGCAGGTTTGACAGGCGATGCTAATACGTCAACCCCAAGATCGACGGTGCGGCGAACAAGACCAGGTTCAATGCTGATACCTTCAGTCTCATATATTGACAATGGACGAGCAAGTTTTGTTTCAGGTTCTGCAACTTTATCGACGTTGCACTCTTCTTGAGCTAGTTGTTGAGCAATATCCATTACTTTCCGACCTGGTGAGCCAAGCGAGATTGGAGACGACTGTACACTGTTACTAGTAGAGTTCTGCTGAAGCTTGCTGTCTGCTGGTAAGCTGCTACCGCATGAACACACACTGGCCGACTCACAATTGCATTGCTGTGAAGTGCAGTTTGCTTCCTCAGTATCAGTCGGCAATGTGTCAACCACATCTCGAATCCAGAAGTCATCCGGCTTCACTTTTGACAACTGTGGGCATCCCCCAGTGACAAACGAAGGTTCTCTGCTGAGTTTGCAATGTTTATCATTATCGACATCATCATCAGCAGCAGCAGTACCAGCTGCAGCAGTTGCCTGAAGCAGACACTCTGATGTCAGGAGCTGTTCGGCTACACGCCGTTGACGGTGATGAGTCGCCATAATATATTCCAACTTCCAGTCTGGGTGAATAAGTATACTGTCTTTATCGGCGTTACCAAGGGAGCCAGAAAGTTGTGTCTCACTAATAACTCCACCACTGAGCATTGTGATGTCATAGAAACCTTGTTCACTTGTGGCACTTGGACTGTCATCAACTTCACAGTTTTCCGACAAATCCAGGTCGGCAGTCGACACGAATGCTGCAAAGCTATCATCGTCAGTCCAGTCATGCTGAACATATGAAAGTAATGTAATCGACGTATGATTCGCATCGTCATCATCGTCGTCGAAACTGTCGTTGTTGTCATACAAGTGCCAGTCATCAATATGGTAAACCAGTGGCAGTTGCCTGGGACAATCTGAGGATAATAAATCTTCAAGGCTTCCATCAGTGCAGCCAAGCTTCCATCCTCGCTGCCACAACTCGCTTTCGTCGCACATGGAATGGCTAATGCCTGCACAAAACAACACCTATCCCTCAGAGAGAAACATCTGTCTGCAATTAACTCAGTACTGTACATACTTCAAGCTTAAAGCTAAATATACAGTCCTGCATGCTACTGGTCATCTCTATGCACTAAAAGAACCACCAGGCATGATTACTATGGAATCACTTAATAGAATGATGGACAGTGTACTGCTACTAGTAACCAATTCCCAGAAGTTCCCATCCTACAATTAATCACAACAACAATTCAACAGTATTTTACCAAAAATGCATTTCAATTACCTCAAAAATTTCTGCCAAAATAACCAATAATAGGACAATAACTAATCATTTGGTACATCAAGGAGAGAAATTAGCAGGGTGCCCCTAATTGCTTCCCCAAAGCCCAGCATACTAATCATCAGATTGCTCTGTAATGGTCGCCTGCTATGGGAATTCATGTGCCTATCAAAAAGTTGAAGTGTACGATACAAAACTATGTAACATCAAAAACACTGAATGTCACAATGCTCTAGTGTAGTGGTTAATGCCCAACTGCAGTGTGTGAGATCCGAAATCGAATTCCACAGCAGACAGTGGTGCGTTATCATGAAAGCCACTGTCATACAGTCTTCAGCACAGGCTGCATATCTGGACTACCAAGCCTAGGTCAATTGAGTGCACTCAGATCTTTCTCTATGGCGCACATCCATGACTGTCTGGGTCGGCCGCGAGGACACCTCCAGTGGCTCAGTAACCCTGAAATCACTGCATGCAGTGCTCTCGAATGGTCCATCCACACGTCTGACCTTACAACATGACGAAAGAGCCATAGATGTTGTTCGCACAGAACTGTGGAGAGCTGTGTCTGGTTGGTTCGCCTTAGCACTTCGGTGTAAGTTGGAGATGCAAGATGCATAGAAGCCTTCTCAAACACCACTGCTGACATGCACCGAGCTTCTTCTGAAGCGGAGAGGTGGGTGACCATGTCTCAGCTCCATAAAGCAGGACTGGAAGAACATACACATTCAGGAGGCATAGCTTCATCTCCATTCAGATGTCAGCACCACAAAAATTATTACTATCACAATTAAACACTACGCAGGTGGGGTATGTACCCTTAGAAGAGGATGTCGTGATAGGCAGATCAGCAGCAGTGAGCGCTGTTGGTGTATGGGGTTCGTCACACATCAGAGCAGATCTCTTCAGTAGCAATAACTCGGAGTCAGGCAGCAAATTACCGGATGACTTAGATCGCCACAATCCACTGTGCCTCTGCTTACTGAAGTACAGAGTCACAACACATCAGACAGTTACTTCAATACAGTACAGCATCGATATTCACTGCACGGAATGCTAGTCACAGTATTCAGTGACAGTTCACATGCAAAGGCACAATCTTTGTACATACACATTACACATGTTTTATACAGTCTACAGCTGGTAAAGCTCAATAAATGTTTCTTACATTACTGCTGTGTGACAATGGTTAGCAAATAAGACAAGAGGCTGCGGGCTGCAGCTATTACACTTCACGAAACAGCAATGGGCAAGTTGTTCACACACCATGTCATATCCCGAAAGGCAGTGATGCGGTAAGGAAGGTAAGTCTGCCATTGCACTGGCCACGTAAAGGTAAAGGTAAACGTGGAGATTTGTATAGTGCCTTGTTGTGAACACTCCTCTAAATGCTGCACATTCTCAAGGGTCTCACAGTTTTATCTGCATACCCGGCATTCATCCACTAATGGAATGAACCATACCTGCCTTTGTGTCACTTGTATACCCAGCAATATGTTCAACAGCCCTAAACAAGAAGGTAAGCACCTCGTCTATGCTCAGAATGAGTACAGCGCACTTACACACACACACATTCAACCTATGATAATATTAATTCAACTTTACCTGGCATCAAGAATTCCTTGATATGTAGTCAGCTGTTGCATAAAGCCAGCGTTAGGCTTGATACAGCTCCGTTTTTGTTTCACATGCTCATAGGCTGCATCGAGAGACCAGCCTTGCTCCTTCATTGCATACGCTATCACCTGTTCCAAATACACCGACTCCTTCAACAGTCAATGAACAAAGGCCTGATCACTGAAATACATCATCAGATCCCTGACATTGTCACTTAACCTACAAACTATGTATTTGTCTTCTATACCTGTGTGGACCTATAATAACTTCATTATTTAGGCCACTCTAAAAATATTGATGATGATCATCATCATGATGACAAAGAACTGATTTTTAACAATGGCCAAAGTCACAGCAGTGATGTGACTAAATTCAGCTTAAGTACTGTATGAAGACTATCTGGTTCCACTTTCTACTTCCAAATTTAATTATACAGATTAGTAAAAGCACAACCAGTTGCATTACCGTGGATGCAGACCGACTGATGCCCATCTTGCAATGTACCAACACCTTGGTCTGCGCACTTCTGTCATTTACACAACACAGCAGGTGTCAGTCAACACAGATAATGCATGTCATTAGTAACACTATGTAAATTACAACTTCTTTCAATATTCTGCCTCTAGTACAGTGGTTCTTAACCTTATTTAGTTTCTGCAGCCACATAACTGATCCACGAACCCTTAAACCGTACTTTTAACCATATGTCCACTAGTGACTGTGTATGTCGGGTGCACAGTGACTAACAGTTCTAACTGCAGTTAACTGCTTTAACGACATTTAAAAATTAACAAAAAGGCTCAGTTGTCACTAAATGCTTAACATTTGGTCAAAAACCTCTTCCTGTAAACATACTGACTGATTTCAAAAGTTCAATAAACTGTTTCACAATACGAGACACTTTTTGGGCCCTATTTGACGTCTTTCTGCACCCCTACAGACTCAGACACTCCTGGTTCAGAACCCCTGCTCTAGTACAAGTAAAATGCACAGGATATTTGAGTCCTGTAGTACATGTTTTAAAAGTAAGCAAGCATTAGGCTTTAAAATGTTAAACAGCAATCAACAGAAATGCATAGGCAGTAGGCGTGTCCAATATCGAGAAAGCCAGTCTAGCTAATCAAATTGATTTAGTCTGAAAAATGAAACACAAGCAAAAAACAGAACTAACTTTCAACTGGTGCCAAAATCTGTCTACACAGCAAATCTTCTCAAGATAACTGATTCTTCAGCGGTAGCTTCTGTGATTATAATTTAGTATGACAACATCACAGCATGTATGTAGTTACAAAGAAGAAAACCGATAATGGACCTGGCTTTATTGATAAAGTCAAATGTGCGAGGCCAGTGCTTCAGTAGGTCAGTGTCTTCATAGTCGTACACACGAACATTGCAATACTCAAAGATTCCCGGGAAGAAATTGTCAATCTCTCTCGTAACATTAAGTATATAACCAACACTGCAAACACACAGTTACAATATAACGAACAAAAATAATACGCCAATGTTTTAATTCAATTCAGCACAAACATGGTGGTACGGTTCTTGTAAACTAGAAATCAAAGGCTTCAAATCGATCATCACGTAACACCTTATCGAGTAGCCGACAAGGCTTACCCATTCTTTTTCAGTTCATCCAGGTTTGAGGCATTCCACTCTGAGCCAAGGTAGAGAAAGTCAAATATCTGAGACGGAGCATCCATCTGCCTCATTACAGTAATCATCTCTTCATCAATGAAATGCTTGAACTCTGTGAGAGACATATTTAGTTCTTCTTCCAGTCGATTCCGCAACTTCACACAAATACACACAAAACCAACAATGTCTGCCAATTTCTCTACACGAAATGTGCAGCAGTTTATTATTAAACATTCAGTTTCTTGGTGACAACACAATGCAATACAACACAACAGCAACTAACGCTTTGTTAAGAGGCACAAATGGTACCAACTGGTAAATGCCACAGTTTTTTATTTAACGCTGCAGTCCTTTCTCCTCCGCTATCAAAATAAACAATGGCCAACACGTACAGTAGGTAGTGTATATAATGGAACCATGACAATGAGTACAAATTTCTTCAGTTAATTAAATACACTGTGAGTCAAAAAAAACTGGGCCACTTTTATTTTTACTGTAACTTTGTCAAATGTTGGCCAATTTTAATAATTTTTTTTTGCATCGTAACCAGAAACCATTTGCGGATAAGACACGAGTAATATTTTCCACTGCACCTTAACTTTGTTGCTGCATTACCTTGTAAAACTAACACTGGTATGAATATGAACGTTACAACAGCGTTGTTTTACTCAGCGATCGAATATTTAACCAAAGCATAACACAGTTATACA
>Ga0049105_1000404_pt1 | contig 14533 bp, 10 predicted proteins | sample WorMetvaBAHAMAS1_FD_61260 | JGI IMG/M metagenome (GOLD analysis project Ga0049105, IMG submission 61260) | Worm MetaG Olavius vacuus BAHAMAS.1 | ecosystem: Host-associated > Annelida > Digestive system > Unclassified | place: Germany: Marburg | collected 2013-04-09
AAATCGAACGCTGGCTGAGCTGCCAGTCCACTGCCAGTTAGCGCTGCCACCGTTATTAGACGCCAGTGCACGCCGTACGACGCCGTGCAAGTGTGAAGCAAAGCAACTTTACCGTGCGACCGATAACTTACCGTTTAGGCCTACATGGGCAGTTACAATGACGACCACCTAATTAGCACATTAGCACCGACTGTGCTTGCGGTTCATTCAGTGCCATTAGCGAGCAGCATATAAACTCGCATTGATTCCGAACGTTGTCGTCACTGTTCGCTGAACTGATGTGGTAAATGCCTACAGTACGTGTTACTGTTACTTGGTTAGCGACACTGGAGCAGGAGCTGCTGCTGCAGATGCAAGGAATGCAAAATGCAAGGAAAGAATTAGGCTGAAATACGCAGTGGATAGAAATACGGAAATAATCTATAAAATGTGAACTTAAATGAAAGCACGACGAAATTACTTGAGAAAGACCAAAATATTCAAACACACCCGAATGGTTATGAATGATTCTGAACCAGTAAACAAGAGTCTGCAATACCCGATCCTGACGTATCTGTTGATTGTGTTGTATTAGGCCTATAAGTTTAAAAGAAAGTACATGAACCCTGTCATATGAGAAACATCTGTAAAAAATTGCTACCAAAACTGAAGTCCAGAAACAGTTATACCTGCTGTCAAACAGTCAAGACCGACTGAATCTACTTTGGGTAGTGCGGAGTGCCCCCACACTGTAGGCTTCAGTCTTGGCGTATTACTATGTTGCAGAATATGTTACTGTTGCCCAGCGTGGTCACGGACTGCCCATACTAAGCTCGCAGACTCTGCTCTATATGTGCCTAATATCTGGCATATATGTGTTAAACGTCCAAAAAATAACAATGAACGTTAATAAACGCGTTCAGTATGAAAAATAACTAACGTTAGCAAACGTTGATAGACTAATAAACGCTGACAGTTTTTAAAACTGTTTGTAAATTTTGTATTTAATATTTTTGCAGTTCGTGCAAATTCCAAATTCCAGTTCGTTCGTGCAGCAGTCAGCAAAATGCATTCCCAAACAGTTAAAATAAACTTCGGAGAAAGCCTGGTGTTAACTGTGTTGTAAATTTCTATACGTCTGAGTCAGTCAGTCTCAGGTTCAGAGTTCTCGTCATATGCTTCGTTTCACTCTAGCTATTCGACAAAACTTTTTCTACATTTCATGTATGACATTAAAATAATAAACGTTGACAAAATAACACACGCGTTTATTATTTTTTTGTTGTAAACGTTGCAAATGTTTATTACTTCTCTGATAGGCCTATATCTGGTACCACAACTTCGTTTATACACAGCTTCGTTGGCTTCCGGTTATATCCAGTATTTCACTACCTCACCTGCGGCGTAAGTCCGCGACGGATGTCATTGTCAATTTGTCATATTTGAAAATATAGGACTCGGGGGTTAAATTCAGTGGGAGTCCGGCTCGCACACGTCCAATCAGGGCTCCCTTATGTCAACTTCCGGTGGCCACAAAATTTTACAGTTTTTACTCTCTCTAACTATAGCTACCGATAAACATTTTACGTTTTCTTTTTGTAGGCCTATTACTGTCAGTGCAGCAAAACTATGTGGAAGCATTTCTGGCATCATTTTTTATCCGTGTGATTGTAGGTTACAGGATGCAGTTGGTACCGGTGCTATATTAAACTATTGCATTCAGTCTGTTGTTAGACAGCTTTGTGTATGTTTGCTTCATAATGAAACAGTCAGCTTCAGCCGTGTGAGATAAAGACAGTTTTGTGTGAGTTACTGATTACAGCTGCATCTAATGTGACCGTTTCACCGTTTCGCGGCGAAGAGAAAGAAGGAAGAATAAGGGAAGGCAAGAAAAAGGAAAGGGAGGAAAGGAATAGTAACCCCCTTCCAATAAATTCCTTGTTTATTGCTTGCCTTAATTGCTTGTTTGTTACATGTATAGGCCTACAATTACTGTAGATAATCCTTTACGAATTTTACGATGGAGAATGCATTCGTTGAAGTCCACCATTTCGGCATTTTCGCGTAAAAATCTTACACATTTTTACTCAGGGAGAGAGTGGAGCTAGGATTTTGTGAACAGAAACCAAGCAGGGAGGACTCCCTTCCTTCTTCCTTTTTTCCCTCCCCTCTTCCATCGCTTCCCTTTTCTTCCGTCCTTCACTGCTGTTTGCCTTCCCTTCCCGTCTCGAAGCCCCCAATGCAGCTAATGGTCTTGGCAACGCCCGCGGAGTCCAAGGCAGAGATGCGCACGCAGTGGCATTTCTGTGATGTTGTGAGCCCAGAAAACGTGTCTGGTGGCAACTATATAGATGGACGGGAGGGCGACAGGGTGGCTGACATCGCCCGTAGATTCACTAGTGGTGAGAAACAGCCCCTCGTGGCCGGTCTCCCACACAGTTTGTCAGTGTCAGTGTCAATGTCAATGTAAATTTATATAGCGTATAAACGTGAAACCTCTAATGCGCTGGATTAATTAATTTAACCACTGGATAGAACATCCCGAAGGCCAGTTACAACCATGCTTCTTCGCGCCTCCAATCCCATGAACTGCATGTTCTCTGACATGACATCCATTAATGTGATAAATGAATGCAGAATTAACTGGTCAACCAGATGTTAGACTATACCTTGGTGGTCAGATTTTCTGCGAAAATTTTCTACCAAAATCATTGCAGTGCAGTGCTTTTCGCAGACAATACCGTGCTTGTCGGCGCGCATTACACACGTGCCAACAAAACATGCCAACAAAACAATGTCCAAATAACGACGGACGTTGTCCGCCAACAAAGCATGCGTTTTCTTTCATTATTATAAAAGGCAAATGTATTACGCTATAACAATGAGATAATTCTGTTTTCTTTTTGCTGATGTTGGCTGTCGGTCGTTCTTGTCGGCCACCAAGATGACAACAGTGTCGCGGCCGGTGCGATGCAATGCAAGTTGTCTTGGTCACGGATGATGCTACTACGAGACTGCGTAGACTACAAGAACGTGCGCTGATTCTGCGTGCACCGCTGTATTAGACTTTGACGTCCACCGTCCAACACGCATCTGTAACCATTCTGTCATAGTCTGTGTTTGCTTACCGACTGGTTTCACCAGTGACGTCATTCTACCGTCAGTCAGCTGTCGTTGCCACACAGTCACAGTCAAGTTCAAAGTGGCATGTCTGGTTTGCCAGTCGCTGTCAGGGCAGGCGCCTCTGTACTTGGCAGATGATTGCTGCCTCGTGTCCGACAGCACTCGGCAGCTGCGATCAGTTGACGTTCCGACTTGCGTGGTGCCGCGAACACTCAGCAGAACTTTACGGCGACAGAACTTTTGCGACCGCTGGACCTCGCTTGTGGAACTCTCTTCCGGTCCAGCTGCGCAATCCAGACATCACCTACGGACTGTTCAGACGACAGCTGAAGGGTCATCTTTTTCAGAAAGCATGAACACGGCGCTCTGTGACTAATGATATGCGGCGTCTTAGAAAACACTTACTTACTTGTTGCTGTACCTGTCTATCTCAGATGGCACAGCCGTGAATGTCTCCTCTTGACACCTATTCTCGGCTCATGGACAATAGCGGCAAGTCGTAACACCTAGCGAAAAAAAGTTCAATTAACCTTAATAGGAAGTCCACTACGCGCTTTCCAATGAGCCCAAGATGAACATCGTATGTTGTCCCTAAGCCCCCAAAGGGTGGCTCGAAAACGCAGTGTCCGAAATTTGAACAATAAGCTGCGATAACTCGGAAACGGTACGAGATAGGATGTGAGTTACTATTAATCACTAATAGGAAGTCGCATACGGGCTTTCGATTGGTACCGACCTCGATGACCTTGAGTGACCTTGAACGCCGTATTAGCTTTTATTTTGCGTTTTTTCGCCGAATTCGACAGATTTTCAGGCCGATTATATCACAGTGGTTGAAGATAGACTTATAATGTCCGTAAAATATTGTCTCCCAGTTCCAGTCTTCCACTTTTGGCAAAAACTATAACGCACCCTGCAGCGCGGTCCCTCTGCGATAGCTGAGCATCTTGTTTTCTGATGTAAACAGAATGTCAAATGGTTAGACCCTAATTGTAGATGGTTAATTCTTATACAGACAAAATGTTCTCACCAAGTCCAACAGTTGTTTCATGTCGTTTGTTGGTTTATTGTGTGTGTGTTTGTGCTGTTACCCCGGTGGAATGCGTGAGTCACGGCAGTCAGTTTACAGTAGTAGTAGTAGTTGTTGTGATAGCACGTGTCTCATGTCGTTGTTGGGCCGTATCATGTGATGGCGTGCTGTTGTGGCTGATACAGCGGCTGAGCTGTGATGGCTGCCAAGGTTCGAGCGTTACAAGAGTGGTGTCGTCGACAGTGCGACGGTTACCGAGATGTGGCTGTCACTAACATGACGTCGTCGTGGAAGAGTGGCTTGGCGTTCTGTGCCATCATTCACCGATATCGACCAGACCTCATGTAAGCACCAGTCACCATGCATGGCGTCCTCGTATTCAAGTGTTCTTCGCAGTACAACGAGTCTGTAGAAATACTTTGTTAGACTGCTGCAGTGCCGGTACTATATGTTGGATGTGCATTTGTAGAGATTATGACAGCTTGTTGAAAGAAGACGTGTTCAAAAACAACAAACTGGTGAGTAAAATATGTGCTTATTGTGTCATCAGAAATGTATGAGGGAATAAAATAAATTGAAAAGTAAAGTCAAAGAAGAAGTGTGGCCCCGAGAGCTGTCAGATATCAATATGTCTTTTTGTCTTCTATATCTGTAATGAGTTTCACTCATTTATAATGGCGTGTTTGCATCAGTGTGATACTGTTCCAAGAACATTATCATCATCATCGTCTTCGTCGTCATCATAATCATCATTATTACGCGTAGATGTCGCATCACAAAGCATAACTGTCTTCACGACTTAACGCAACGATCCTGCGCACACCGTCACACTGAATTAACACTGTATACTGGTGTTCAACGTTGAGTTCAATTGCACTAAGTCCTGTCTATCTAAGTCGACCTCTTCGGCACTGGCAGTTCGCTGGGAGACGGTTAATAGCCGTTTAGAGGGCATGGAATGCTGCAGAGCTGTGCTACGGCAATGTGACCAGATAGACGTGGCCGTCTTGTCGTAGTAGAGAGCTGACTGGAGATTAACAGTTCCTGCGTCTTTATTTAGTACTCCCACTGCACCTCGTGCATGTATCATCATGGACAGGTTAATTTGGATTTTGAAATGCTTGCATGCTAGTGTGATGGAGATTATTACTTTGCTGTAAATGTTGTGCACGCTGTGGTTCTGTCTCTCAAGTTCTTTATAATCCTGTAGTAAAAGCTCGATAAAACAGCAGAGTTTTGTTAGTTTGTTGAGAATTTTGTTAACTTTCACTTTTGAAGTACAATTCAATAGAAATATATGATGATGTTAACAGAAGAATCTGTTGGTGGTATGTGTAGGCATTCGACGTTGCTCATGAGCTTGGCATTCCTGCACTACTTGACCCAGAAGACATGGTGATGATGACTGTTCCAGACAAACTGTGCATTGTCACATACGTTGCACAGTACTACCACTATTTCCACAACAAACCCCAAGGCAAGTGTCATTTAACAGTAGCGAAGTGATATTGTCTCACTTGCCTAGTGTTTGCTGACTGACGTCAGAATGAAGTGATGTGGCAGAGAATTTTCCTGGATTAATATTAGAAAAAGCACCAGAGTTCCACTGTGGTAAAACTTCATGATATTTTTGCACCACATTGATTCTGTCGCCAACTGTACAGTTTGGTACCAGTGAAAGTGGACAAGAATCAGGTAGACCATATGACACTCTGGCACCATGTTTGTGGTCCTGCAGCTTCAGTCAGTGTTTGATCCAGAGATCTCTGTTGTCTGATGGGCATTTATAGATCAAGCGGTCTCTACTTTGTTATTGCCAGTCTGAGCATTTTGCAGTGACAGACCCTGATAATTAGGGGTTCCAGTCAGTGTCATCACGTTGCTGACATTACAGATTTTTAAAAACAAAAACCAACTAGAAAAGGTGGCAGTTACAATGTATGACAACTTAGAGGTCCTGTGGAAAATGGGCCAAGCTAAGTGTGGTGTACTGTCGGCATTTTTGGTTTTCCTGGGTTTCTGGCTCTAAATCTTCAAGTTTTACGACTTTCCATTTGGCAACTCGGTCGCTGAATCATACCTCTCCACGCGTTAAATAAGTAACAATATCCAGCAATCCGTACCAAATTCGTGGAGATGAGAGGATCATCGTAGGCACTCCACAAGTTTGTTTCACATTTCCAATGCCAGACGCCTCAGAGACCAAATTTGCACTTTGTTGTCACCTGCTATAAAATTGGAGGAGAGGTCGGCAAAATTTCCAAGTAGCTGTTTAGAGCAATCATGTTTGTTCCTGATGCATGTGTTTAGTCTTGTTATCAAGCACTTAGTTTACGAGATTGGGGCCAAGGCCAAGGCCAAGACTTTTTTTCTCAAAGTCCAAGCTTGGCCAAGGCCAAGGACATGAAAATTTTTAAGGCCAAGACCTTTTCCTCAAGGCCACATAGTTATCTTAAGGCCAACGTTAAGGCCAAATGAGACAGTTAACATTACAAGCTAAAATTTTCATTGCAGTAACCGAGACAAAAAGGCCTATTTGAATAAAATACAATATGCACAGTATGCACATTGGCCCTCAGTTTTCCGGCGACCTTTTTTTAGTGGTCACCGTGCTCCACGACGACCGTCTTTTAGTCGTCACTATCCACGAAATTCATCTGTATGAGCCCTTTATGTGTTAGCCATTTTCTAGTCTGACTATCCTTCCTTTACCCCGACGTATACGGCCTTACCGCCTTTCACTACCAATAACGACCTTTTAGGGCTCCCTTTACACCATGTTAGGCCCCTTTTATCCCCTTCCCAAAGGGCGGGCGGTTCGGGGTGGTCTGCGCCGGCTCTGTGACACAGGTGGTTTTTATTGCATACACAGAGTCTGTGTATGCAATAGAAACCACTTGTGGCCGTTTCTATGTTGTTCAAGGCCAAATATCGCACTTTTTGACCTCCTGTAAAAATTAGGGGAGGGATGGGCACAGTGTCTGAGTGAATTTTTCGTGGGAGACGTATGACCCAAACACTGATATACTTTTGACGGGGTGCTGCTGGACCGTCTCGGAGTAGTCTCTTTAGCACAAAAGAGATGACAGAGGCAGTGCATAAAGGACTTCCAGCATACGTCGGGTAGCACTGCAACAATATGTCACCTGTAGTACAATATGTGGCTGGAAACTATTTATTTATTTATTTATTTATTTATTTATTCATTTATTTAGACAGAAACTGTGAGGATGAAACAATGCACAATGACAGACTTTGCCTGAGTCAATGATGCAGCAGATTGGTTCTCACTGCTGCGTGCATAGCAGTTGTCAGATCATTACATGATGATAAGTTGATGAGCACAGTTGATCTACGTGAAGTTACAGCTGTTTATCATTCACGTTAGTACATGACTACTACTTGTGACGTCACCACATCCTGGCATCTTGGCCTGGTGTGCTGGCCTACCAGCTGTACTTACTGGCCAAGGACATAGAGTCAAATAGGAGATACATATGCCTTTCCCATTATTTAGATTTCATTAAATTTATATTTTACTACTGCATAAATTATGGCCATATTAATTCATGTATTGATAAGAATGTTATCTTCTGTCTGCAACAGTATAACGGTAAGATGGAAAAGGTATTCTCTGGCCACATGAACAATACTATCGTCGAGTCACATATTACCTGCTCTGTTGATTGTTCACAGCTAACCTGCTGCACGAGATCGTGATGGTTAGAGACGATTTGTTAATGCTGCCTGAAGGGTTTGCTCATACAACATAGCTAATGTAGTTGACCTTGCGTTTCGTGATGAGTGTGACTTCCTTGTACTGTACTTGCTATGTTTTGCTGTGTTTCTATGCCTGTCTATCTTGTGCTCTGTGTACAATATTAATAATAAATACATAAATAAATAAACAGACAAATGCCAGGTACACGTATATCCTGATTGAGATAATCAGAAGATAGTATAATGTGTCATCTCACGGTGTTATAATAATAATAGTAGTAATAACAAGAAAACGTGGCAATTGCAAATGCATTGCAACTTGAGGCCGCCCTTTCATGCTTTAATTACGACGCCAGCCCAAGTTTGAAGTCGCTGAACCTATCCATTGCCGTATTATAGCGTTTTTGCTGCTGATACATTACTTTACGCTGTGATTTTTACCTTTTTTGACCCTGTTACCTTGACCTCTGTCCTTTGACCGTGAACATTTGCAGCGTATCACCTGTGACGTGATGAAACTCTGTACCAAATTTGAATGCAGTCGAGCAATCCGCAGCAGAGTTATTGCCATTTCAGTGTTTAACCTTATGACCTTGAACACTGCGTTCTGTGTTGCGCTCGGCTCCGTGATAATTTTCACCAAGTTTGACCTTCGACATAGTTATCCATGCCTGAATTATAGCGTTTTTAATGCTGATACGTTATCTCACGCTGTGACCTTGACCTTTGACCTCTTGACCTTGAACTTTTATAGCACTTCGGGTGTCATGCGTTTAAACTCTGTATAAAATTTGAGCTGAGTTAGTGACGATTTAGCACGTTTTCGCCGTGCAATTTTAGGGGTGGGGCACGACCGACAAACGGTTCTCAGGGATGCATGGATCCAACTTCACTAAACTTGGCGAGGGCATAGGGCGATCATTCCTACACCAGAATTTTGTTTCTGCGTTCGGATTTCTTGCTGCATTTTCAAACGCGGGCGGCTCAAAGTTGAGTGATGTTGAAAACGACGTCAAATTCCACACTTTTGCCCCCCCCTCAATGAAAATTAGGGGAGGGATGAGCGAGATCTCTATATCAATTGTTGAAGCATTTGCTACAACCGAACCTCCAGAATACATTCGATGGCCATCATTGCGCGGCCTCTGAGCACGGTGGATTGATAGAAAGAGCAAGAAAGAAAGAAAGTTCATGGGTAAAACTTAAGGCCTTCCCGACTAACGTCAGGCGGCCTAATAATGCTTGCTGTTCATTTGTTGCAGTGGAATCCATGTCACGCATGATGATGACTATGATAATTTTCTAGTATTAATTCTTAATTGGCAGAAATCCTTATGCACGAATACAAGACGTTCGTAATTCACTCAGCAGGTGTCGCCAGTCACATACTGACACCAGAAAGTGCGAGTGACAGAGTTTCAGACAGTCATACAGTTGCGAGGACAAATTCGTGCAAGAACGTAGTGTTGCGAGATTGTGGGAAGTTGCGAGGTTCAACCAGTTGCAAGATGCGCATTTCTACTTCCTTGCAAAACCGATAAAAACCCATATGTGTGTGCAGCTGGAGGACCAGGAGTTGGAATTGCAGTGAAGCGACCAGGCAGTGATGATGTGCATGAAACGAGTGCCTTGCAACCACCAACTACAAAGAAACCAGCAGCACCTTCAGCCGCTACGGAACATGCCGACAAACATGTAAATTAATTTTATGATGTTTGCTTATAGCATATTATGCCTGTCACAGCAGCAGAACATGTAATGTGAGGGTGCATTGATGCAGTTTGTGCTAACAAGTAACAAATAATTATCTCATAATGCAGGCAGTTAGAGCTGTCATATCACCATTGCCCAGTAGTAGCAAACCACACACATGCTGATTGACACGTCCATTTCTGATGACCTATGATGGGTAAGTCATCAGTTGTTTGCATGGTCTCATACAAATGTTACATGATTTGAATGAGATCATCACAAATGTGTGACACAAAATGCAAATATCATACTTTTTGAAAAACATTTTTGCCTCATTCTATATATTTCTTTATGTTCACATTGTCACATTTGTTATTTTTGTCATGTGATATTATTGTAATATTTTTTTTGAATGTCCAGTTAAACAGTACACTATCAGAAAAAATGAAATTCTCCATCACTGTTGCACCAGATCATCCAACAAGTTCAGTAAATACTGATATAAGACAGTTCAGTATTACATATAAAGGTCTGGTTTTGTAGAATTCCATCCCAGAATCAATATGATCACCGACACATAATAGACACCTTGCTCAAAAATTTTTAATATTAAAAATTTAGTTGCCTAAATGTTTTTGATATGTGAAATGTTTTGCTTTTTTTGTTTTCGTTTTGAGTTCCATTTTCTATCTGTTTCTTTTTCTTCTTGTATTGTACTATGCATACTGTTTTTTCGTACATGGGTAGCCCATGTAAGTGGAGCATTCACACCAATTATGTAATGTCCTGTTTTTTTGTGGACCAAGACGTACAGTTGAAGGACTGACACACTTGAATGAATCCTGCCAACTTAAACAGAAAGGAAATCTGTTTCTTTGACAGACAAATCCAGAAGTTACAAATGCTGGTCATTTTTGTAAGATTAATGAAAAATATGGACAATGCATTGCTATTGTTCTGCTACTGTTAACAACTGTGTTCTGGTGATGTCAGCAGACGTTGAATGGTTTTTTTTTCTCAGAGACATTTGTGTTGTGATTTTAACAATTATAATCATTATGCTGCGTTTTGAGAAGTTGGTTAAATATAACTGAGTTTTCTGAAGGTATTCCTTGTATGTTTTACTTAGACAGTGTAATGAATGATAAAAAGTCTTTGAGGATACAGTGTTCTTGGCCTTGGCATTGATAGCTGAGAAGCACAAGTCCTTGCTCTTGGCCTCGATCATGAAGCTTATGTTCTTGGCTGTGGATTCTGAAACTTGCTGCTGTTGACATGCGTGTGTGTAGGTGAATGGTGTGAAAGAGAGCAGTGCAGTGAGTCATCGTGGAGGAACGCTAGATGATCGCTGTCATCTGTGTCGTGGCCGCGTGTACCTGCTGGAGCGACACTACACCGCCACTGGGCATCTCTATCACCGACACTGCTACCGTAGCTATCAGCGCTCTACCGCACTGCACAAGTCAAAGCAGTCGTCTGACAAAGAAAACACCGATAAGGCGTCTTCAGGTAGAAGTACAGGGAAGATTGGAATGGGAGGTTTAGCGAAGGCGCCTAACGGTACACAAAGGTTAGGTTCAAGCAATGCACCAGAGAGCAGGTTGCCCACTACTTGTGCTTTGTCGCCAGCACACGGTAGAAGAGACATTACGGCCGTCACCAGTCAGAGCCCAGCAACGTCAAGTGTGCCCACTGCATTGATTAAGGCACTGTACACTCCGCCCAGCTACAGACAGACTGTGACAACTATTGAATCATTGACACCGACTGTGAGTAGTATTAGTACTACTGGTGGAAGATTGGGCACAACTTCAACATCATCCACGTCTGTTGCTATTACAGCTGCAGTTACAAGATCAGACATGCCGACTGTCACAGCTGCTACAACAAAGGCTAACAGCTGCCAGTCTCTATTTGCTACTGCTAGATCACAGTACCTGCAGCGTGCAAGTGGTCTCAGTGCCCCTGTCAACACCACATCACAACCTGGCACCACCACGTCACAGTACCTGCAGCGTGCGAGTGGTCTCAGTGCCCCTGTCAACACCACATCACAATCTGGTACCACCACGTCACAGTACTTGCACCGTGTGGGTGGTCTCAGTGCCCCTGTCACCACCACATCACAACCTGTCACATCCACGTCACAGTACCTACAGCGTACGGGTGGTCTCAGTGCCCCTGTCAACACCACATCACAATCTGGTACCACCACGTCACAGTACTTGCACCGTGTGGGTGGTCTCAGTGCCCCTGTCTCTACGACGTCACAACCTGTCACTTCCACGTCAAAGTACCTACAGCGTGTGGGTGGTCTCAGTGCGCCTGTCTCTACAACATCACAACCTGTCCCTTCCACGTCAAAGTACCTGCAGCGTGTGGGTGGTCTCAATGCTCCTGCCACCGTCTCCATGCCAGTTTGCAGCACTGAGAAAGTTGGTAGAAATATTGGCACATTTGCAGCTGCAAGGTTAGACAGTGGTGTAGTGTCGAGGTATTCACAGCCATCGAGTAGCTGTGTTGCTGTTGATCGTCCACACACAACTCTCTCTGCGTCTAACACTGTGACGTCACACAGAATTTTTACTTGCAGTTCATTGCAAAATGTTGCAACAAAAACATCTGTGACTGCAGCATGTGTGGCTAATACTGAAGTAAGCTGGAGTTCTGGTGTTTCAAGCTGTCCTTTAACTAGAGTAACAACATCAAGTTCTGATGGTTATGTTTCACCATTTCTCGCGGACAGAATGCGGGGTGCAACAGTAACACAGAGTGCACCAATGATGAGCTTACATGTGTCTTCGGTGAACTCGACTCCAGTAACATCTCACCATCAAGTAACTGCTGTCATTGCATCGCGCACAGCAGACCAGCCATTCAGAACTCCACAGCAGCATAGTTCAGCAAAGAACAGTGTTGTTGATGGTTCAGACAATGACCGTGCAATGGTCAGCAGCCTTTTGCAGAAGCTCACTGAAGCTCGTGAACGAAAACAGCAGAGCAGATATGACAGTTTGGCGTCAGTGCCAGCAGTTGAGCACCACTTACCAGTTGATTCTGTTGTGCCTGTCAGCAGTACGGCAGTTTCAATGCCTGCTAACACGAGGATGACTGCAAACAGCCGGACTGGAACTGTGTCCTCCAACAAAACAGAGTGGCAGCTGGAAGCAGAAAGACGACAGATGGCTAGGAGTGGTGTCTACATTGATCCAGAGAAACATCGAAAGGAAGCTGCTAAACAGCACATAGGCCAACAGCATGGCAAAGAAGACACGTCCACATTGTCTGAAGTTTCTCGGAAGACACTTGGCACTGAAATCAGGTTAAAGATGAACTCGGCTAGCAGTAGCATGGACACTACTGCAGCAGAGAGAATGCTTCCAGCACAACAAGTCATTGGTTCTCACATCAGTGATGTATCACCCTTGCACCTTCATGCTACCAGATCTGAGCAAGCTCGCTTCAAGAGTAAAAAGTCGGCAAGTATCACATTTCAGTTGCTTTGTATTATGCAGTCTTAAATGTACAGTGTGGGCAAAAAAAACGGACCATTTTTAAAAGTGTATAACTCTTGTATGACATAGGAAGGTGTGCAATATATCAAAATGTTCAGCTCTTTATGAAGAGTAAGACCGGTATTTTGAATGTCGCCATAGTTCAATATTCTTTGCATAACTTAAGAGAAATGAAAATACACCGAAAATACCAATTAATTTAAGCATGATTTTTAATTATTGCACGCAGTTCGCTGAAAATTGATAATCATTGCTGACTATGACGGTCATTAGGTCAACGGGAATTCAACATGTCTACTGTACCCTAAGCACCGTCACCGCTCTTTTTAGCAGTTGTTCTGGCACACCTTCTAGTGCGTCTAACTTATCAGACTCAGCAGCATAGCAGGACGCGCTTCAGATGATCAGCATTTCAGAAGTCTTGATGATAGAATTTTTGTTGCAAAGCTCTCCAGAGTAAGGAATTGACCATATTGAGGTCCAAACTACTCAATGGCAATTTCTTGCTTCTATGAACTCCAGTGCACAGGAAAACAGGTGACATTTGAACGATGAATTATTGTTTTTTCTAGCATAGTGTTGTTTTACTGCATTTGTGCAAAGAACATCTAACTGTGGTACAATTCATAACAGTTTCTTACTCCTGACAAAGTACTGAACGTTCTGATATGTGGATCAGTTCACTTTGATGAAATCCTATACGTTGGAGAACACGTAATGTGTGAGTGGTAAATACTGGTGAATTGTCATTTTAGTGTAGTGTGGTTTTACCAGACTAGTGCAAACTATATTTAACTGTGATAAAATGCAAGACATCATTCTTACTCCAGATCAATGCAAAAAACTTCTCAGTTTAAAACACAGTGTAAGGGCGACATAAGTCACGCCTTTGAAACAGCAAAAATCACTGTGTTTTATCCCACGCTATGGAAAACTCCAGATGCGCCCTTACAAAACGAGCTGTTGTGCTGAACATTTGTACACTTAAGTTTATTGCTTACTTTTGTTTTATGCAAATTTTTATACCACTATGTGTGACTCATAATTGTGGATTACACTACAGTATGCCTAATTATGTTAATATCACATTCGAAGTGGGACAAGGGGACTGACTTGTAATTTCAGGTCAGAGGTCACATACGTCCAACTATGAACTAGTATCCCCATACAGTATATGGCTACTTTTATTGGTTACTATTATTTTATAAACTTTTATGCCACTCTCTATGACTCCCAATTGCGCATGAAATACAGTAATTACGTTAGCAGCATGTTCGAAGTGGGGCAAGCGTGAACGACCTCTACTTTCAGGTCACAGGTGATATGTTTCAAACTTTGAATCAGCATTCCCATGCAGGTAAGTACTGACGATTGACTAGCTCTCAGTTGGCTGGTTAATGTCAGTTGGTCAGTTATTCTCGCCAGTTATCACCACGTACTACAAATGTTCAGTACAGCAGCTCGTTTTGTAAGG
>Ga0049105_1000405_pt1 | contig 14529 bp, 9 predicted proteins | sample WorMetvaBAHAMAS1_FD_61260 | JGI IMG/M metagenome (GOLD analysis project Ga0049105, IMG submission 61260) | Worm MetaG Olavius vacuus BAHAMAS.1 | ecosystem: Host-associated > Annelida > Digestive system > Unclassified | place: Germany: Marburg | collected 2013-04-09
CTAGCAGATCCACCGGCGGCGGGAGGACCGGGATTCTGCTCGATGCCGCCGAGGATCAACAGTAGAGCACAGATCACCGATTTATAGCAGCGGACAGTCGATGGGCGATAGAAGCGCTGCTGACCAGCGTAGAGCATGCGACGGTCGCGGCAATAATACACTGACGGCGAAACGATGACAGGCGTCATCGATATGCCAATCCACTCACCAGAAGTAAACATGTGCCGGGATGTAAACATTCCGTCGGCATTCATTAAACAGTCGACGTGTAGCAGCGCAGGCAGCCTGGCATGCAGCATACTGACGGCAAACAGGGCAAAGTTCAGCAGGCCGATGAAGTAGGCCATCGTGACGTCACGAGCCAAATTGACCGGTAAACAAGATAAAAAACGCGAATAAAAGTACTGGCCTCGGCCGATACAGTAAAACCGACTCAACGACAAGAAGCACTGAACTGTAAAGCTGTAGATGATGTACAATTACGACGACAAAACGGTATAAAACCTACGTAAACCAGACTAAAAGCAACAGCGATCAACACACACACCCACACGGGCGGCCATCTTTGTCTTTGTCTTACCATATTACGTACAGAGATACATACAGACAGGCATAGGTACATACATGCATTATATAAATAATTGCTGTTGGCTGATTTAGGAAGTGAATTTGTATGATATTCTGATGATGGAACATTGTTCTTACATGGTGACATTGTAGGACAAGCGCTGTTGGCAAGCTGTGCATACAGTGGTCGTGTGGCAGTCGCGTATACATCTGACTACATGAGACCTCACCCGAGTGATGCTAGCAAACAGCTCATCAACCTGTTTATCACAGTCTATGAGTGCGAGTCTACTGGTAGGCTGTTCAGCTGCTGTTAAGCTGCTTTTACATTGTTGCGCTCTGCTATCCACATTGAACTCTTTACCAGACTCACTCAGAGACACTGCTTGTTTTCTTTCCTCCTACTCCACACTAGCACATCCAGCACGCTAGAGGTCGTCCGATGATGGCGTGCTGTATAAATTTTCACTTGTATGAGTATGGTAGTTATTATTGCTGTTTCTGGTCCAACACTTCGGAATTCTGTTTGTGATCCATCACTGACACTGACTCATTTCTGTGCACTTTTGAAGACTGTGTTATTCTGCAGAGCATATGAAACACTAGCATAGCGCCTATGTGACAGTTTAGGCTCTAAGGACTGCTGCACGAACACATATTCACTTACTTACTTACTATTGTTATTGTTGTTATTATATAGTAGTATGGCTGGTACCTAAGTGAGTAGTTTTTATTGAATCATTGAAATGTGCTGCAGTTTACAAGTATTCAGTTGTCTGTTATATCAGCCACCGTCTAGTTTGTAATAACATTGTACTTATTGTGCTTTCACTACGTTTATAAAAAATAATGTGGCTTTGGCTATGGTTATAGCATTGGACTTGGTATTGAGAGGATGTTGTATAATGACTCTGGGCAAGTTGTTCACACACATGTGCTTCTGTCATTAAGTAGTATAATTTGTTACTAGTCCAAAGGACACTGATACTCAGTGGCAGGGATTGTAGCTGCGGACTTAATGGAAAGAAACAGCAGCCAGCTGATTGCATTACGTTGGAGTTATGTAGAGTGACCTAAGTACAAGACTGCTAAACCACTACTATGCACAGTTAGGAAGGAAATGATCTGGAAAAGAGGTAAGTTTTCAGGCGGTTCCAAAAAACAGTCGGCATTGGAGCTGAGGTGATGTCGGGCGGCAGACTGTTCCGGAGGCATTTATGATGCAAGTCAGCAGTGGGCCGACTACCTAGAGACCAGGATCACCTCTGGCACCTACAGCTGTATTGAGTGTGGGAGTAACTGATGACAAATTTATGAAGGTGTTGCAGTGTTGTAGAATTATTATGTATAACGATACTGCTGTCTGAAGAAAAGCACTGATAAAGCATGTACTGTCACGTGGTTGTATTGGATGCTGGCCGGTAGTTGTAATGACTGACTGTCTGTGATGCTGTTAACAGGTGGTTCTGAGTGGACACTGGAAGACACAATTCGACTGAAGAATGTGGAGATTCCCAGTGCAGCTTGTAATGGTTATGTGAACGCCGAAGTATCATCTCCTTGTGGAATTACGGTAACAGATACTTCATCGGAGCTGGAACCGTCGTCCACATCGAGTTTCCAGATTCGCCGGATTGTGCAGCTGGATTGGGTATCAACCGAAGATGGCGGTCACGTGCTGACAGTTGGGGTTGGATCATGTATCTGGTTGTACGCGGCCGTCCCTGGTGATGTTGCAATAGCTCTTCAGACACCAGATCAATGCATGCCAGCAAGGGGACAACAACCATCTCGTGGCGTATTGCAGAAGTCAAAGTCTATGGCAGTGCATAGCAACGCTGAAGCAGCAGCGGCAGCTTGTGAGCGACGTTGGGTGCAGATCCGATCTATTGACCTGACGACTGCTGATGGTCGTCCGCCGACACCACTTAACATGTCGTGGGTCCGCAATGGCATCTTGGTTGTAGGACTGGATAGTGAGATGCATGTTTACTCACAGTGGCATGGCCCAAGTGGTACAGATGATATGCTGCCGTCCAGCACTACCATAACCACCACAGCAGCTGGCCAGGCATCTTCACCGGTGCCACCTTCAACAAGCTTCCTGCTGACACCAAGCAGCGGCCTGCCTCCAAAGTCCATATCTGCGATGAAGCGTGATGCTTCCATTGCAAGTTTGTGTCTCCTCGCTGAGAAGGATCGTCGTCGTGGCGCGTCAGTTACGCGATCTTCGATATCCGCCGAACCCAACTCGTCGTCGGCAATGAAGAAGAGTGATAGCCTCGATAGTTTCCGTGCAGCAATCCGCGACTGTGGTTTGTTCGAGGCGGCACGACGGGCCAGTCCGTGTCTTCCGCAGTACCATCCACGCCAGCTAATTGAGCTGCTGAACTTCGGAAAGATCCGACGTGTCAAGGCGATACTGGCACATCTGCTGCGGTGCATTGCCGGCAGTGCGACTGGCAGCGACACAGTTGACAGTGGGTTGGGACCAATGGATGCGGCCGGAACTAGTGGACCGTTGGATGAGCATTCTCCGAATTACGTTGAAATCTCGTCAATTCCAGCACTTCCTCTGTATGCTCTGCTGGCCGCCGACAATGCAGTGCCAGCTCATGAACTTGATCACAAGTCAGGAACAGTGTCACGCGCTGCTGCTGACCAAAGAACTCCTGACTACACTACTCTCTTCACCACGGAGACGAATGCCGACGATGCTTTGGACATTCCATTTGAAGAATCAGAAGCCAGCGCAGGGACACGTGGACCAGCGGTTGAGTCATCGTTGCCAGCGTCAAACACAAATATGTTAGAGTTCACACCAGCACAGGCTCATCTACTTGTTCGCCACTTGACACATACTCAGCTGCCAGGATTGTCCAGTCTTGACCAGATGTACTTACTCGCTGTCGCTGAAACTGTTGCCAACACAAAGGTGGACTTCAGTAGCTCAGGATTCACAGCATCAGCTGGTTTGTGTTCATTCTGCTGCTAATGCTGATATACTATTTTTTTAAACGTTTCATAATAATCATAAAAAGACACTTTATTATTAGGTCTTTTAACATCTAAGAGGAGCTGTTTCCATTTTGGCAATACTTTCCCGACCTTAGGTTCTTTAGAGCAGAGTATGATTGAACGCGTTACATTTGGTGGATAATTATGTGCACTTTCGGCCTCTATTGAAGGCACATTTGAATGTGGCTACTGTTCATAGTGACATTTTGTTTTTAGGTGCTGTGTGTAAATTTCCTTATTTTTTTACTTATCTCACAGCTTCGTGATAAACAGCATTGATGCTGACATCTCGGCATTATAATAATCATACATTTGTCACACATACAAACTGCCCGCCACCAGTCAGCCCTCTTATTGTGTCTGTTGTTGCACCACTCGGCACCCCACCCCAGCCATCCCAGTTGCATTCTGCATTTCCCTAGTCATCTCTTCCTGGATATTGCACAAATTTCCACTGAATTTGGTTTAATAAGTCTGTGTTGTAACTTGGCTTCTACAGTCTGCAATAGATTATTCCTTGACATAAGACTTTCCCCAGTTGCGTTTCATGTGGCCGCAGCATGCACCTGGAACTCTCTCCCATTACACGGTACATCGGCTCCATCACTGCCCATTTTCAAGCGCCAACTCAAGACCACTTTGTTCAACAGAAGTTATCCTGACTGTGCTGCACGTGCTTAACATCTGCACCTTGTACTATGACTCGCATCGCTATTTTTCTTATATTATATGGTGTCCTAGCAGTCACTGTTGACTTTATGCCACCTTAATCAGTTCGTTGCTGATGATGATGATGATGATACCATCAGACCTTAGGTCTTAGATGGCACCTCTTTATTGGGGATTTGTAGGTGAAAGTGCCTAGGATGGCAACAACATTGAATTGTGCTTGTGGTCATTTAGCATGTGTTATTGTCATTGCTTGGTATCAGGTATGACACAGCCGTCATCAGCTCAGACCAACGCTCCCGTTGCTGAAGCAATTGACGACTGTGGATTGCGGTTTCTTCTTGCGTCACGACATCACGTCTACCTGCTCAATACGTTGCCGTTACGCCAGCGAGCTCAGATGCAGCAGTTTGGACTCAGTCCAGCGTACTACGTGTGGGCTTTCCATTCCGAGTCCCAGGATGAGCTGCTGAACTCGCTGCCAAGTATGCAGAAAGGTGCTCCGACGTGGGCCGAGATGCGTCAGTTTGGTGTTGGCTGGTGGCTGCGTAACATCAACTCCTTACAGCGATGTGCTGAGAAGGTTGGTCAACCATTCCACTTAATTATTCCATCGTTGTCCATCGTCATGTGGTACCTTGATGTCTACATGACTTGGTGCCATCTTGAGTGCTCCCGTGCATACATGTCATACATGATTAGTGAGCACAAGTTGCTTTTCTACCATGAAATTTTATTGAGTAAGGATGTTACTCAGAACTTTGATGTGTCTGCCTGGTATATCTTCTGATTACATGTTTCTGTGCAGTAAGTACGGTGTTTGGCCTACTTCAACCAGACACGGTATATAAGATGCAGTGAGACACGCATTTGTGGCATCATTGGGTGCATATTTGTAGTTTTTGTTTGTAGTTTGTAGTTTGTGATAGTTTAGACTGTAAGAATTGCTGCACACACACTTCGTACTTACTTAACTGACGGAATTATTTTATTTATTACGCCACTAAGGCAGCATGGCAAAACACAAGCATACAAAACACATACGAATTATTTGTATGCGTTTTGTATGCTTGTGTTTTGCCGTGCTGCCTTAGTGGCGTAATAAATAAATAAATAAATAAAATACTTTCATCAGTTAAGTAAGTAAGTACGAAGTTTGTGTGCAGCAGTTCTTACAGTCTAAACTATCACAGAGATCAAACTGGCAATACAAGAACAACAAAATATGGTGAAAGTCAAGACAAACTGGAATATTTGTTTCACGATGCAATTTCGCCTCAGACAAACCAATAGTCAGAGTACATCTCAGGACCTCAGTGCCAAGTTGAGATGAAGATTATGTGGTTTGTAGCTGCAAGCAGTGTAGTTCAGTAAAAAAAAGATCTCTATTGAAGTCATTTGTTATCATACAGTTGCTGTTGTGTTGTGATCAGCTGGCCAAAGCTGCATTCCAGGCTAGTAAAGATCCATTGGATGCTGCAGTGTTTTACCTAGCAATGAAAAAGAAAAGCCTGCTGTGGGGCTTGTTTCGGTGAGTCTCAACTGATTTCTGCTTTTCAAACATGAACAGGTGCCAGTCTACACATTGGTCAAACTGATTGTTGTTCTGGCTTTGTTTGTGGTGCTTAGACAGTTTTGGAAGGGAATCAGGAAGGATATCTCACCTGCAAAAATCCCACTCGGTAATTCCCAGAGGTATTCCTGGGGATCATCATCATCATCGTCATCACTGAAATTTTTAGAGTGGCCTAAGCAGCAATGCCACCACAAGGACCACTATAGACAGAGTAAGTACGAGCAGTATCAGACACTGGGGATCACTGGGGAATTGGGTTTGACCGGTGTAGAGAAATAGGTTGGTTTAAAAAAATCTAGGACTCTGAGGTTATCAACGTTATCAATGATGATAATCAACTGCCAGTATTACATAGCAAACGGTAGGGCTGGCAGTTTAAGTGGTTACAAAATGAGTTTGATACATGTTAGTTGAAACGCTGCTTTGCGATATGCAGGTCAGTCAATGAAGAGAAAATGGCTCAGTTTTTCAAGAACAACTTCTCGGAGGATCGTTGGCGCAAGGCAGCTTTGAAGAATGCATTCTCTCTGCTGGGAAAGCAGAAGTTTGAGAGAGCAGCTGCATTCTTTTTGCTTGGCGGTGCCGTGAAAGATGCCATTGAGGTACTGTAGCTCATCACAGCCAGTGTTGTCTTGCTGGTAGCACAGATATAATATAATAATAATAATATAACTCCTCATGTTTACCTATTTTGTTTTATTATCAGTACTACCACTAACTGATGTTATGGAAGGGATGTTGTCTTCGACCTTAATCAGTTGGTCTTAGCATGCCGTTGAGGAAACGGTCCTTGGTTACAACCTTTGCCTTGAGGTTCGAGTACTTGGTTCTGGACTTGGACATAAGAATTGAATCCTTCTTAACATTCATGATAACATGTTATGGACATAGGATGAGGTAGCTGACTGCTTGATGGGCTTAGTTTCTTGGCTGTTGTTAAGGCCGTTTCATATCTTATGATATTTAGCAAAACATGCTGTAGGTTGTTATAGTCTCCTGAGTTTTTTCTTCCAGCTCATGTTCTTTCCTATTGTATACCCTGTGCAACTTGTATCAAACAACAAATGATGTAATGAAATGAAGAAATAATTAATAATTATAATAAAAATAAATATTTTGCGAAACATGGTGTAGGTTTGTCTCAACAAACTGGAAGACATCCAGCTTGCTTTTGTGATTCTTCGGCTGTATGAAAGCGATCTTGAAGCTTCATATCCCCCACGATTTTGTGAACTTCTTCGCGAAGAATGCCTCGGATACGATCCGTCCACATCCTCGTATGATCCAGATCGTGTGTCACCAGATCCGTTCATCCGAAGCATGGCTTACTGGATACTGAAAGATTACACGTCATCACTGTCGACATTGCTGGAGGGTGATTTGGCAAAGCGAGGCCAGGACACTGCAGTGGACATCTATGCTTCTGGACCAACAAGTGTGTTCAACTTTTACAACTACCTGCGAACACATCCGTTAATTGTCCGCCAACATTTGGCCACATCTGCCGCAGCCACTGAGGTCGGTCAGAAGGTTCTGCTCTCTGGCTTTGCATATAGCGGTGCAGCAGTGGCAGCTGATGACAAGAATGTAACATATGTTGATCGGATTACGCCGGTTGAACGTAGACTCTACTTTACAACAGCTCATGCCCACTTCGTTGCCGGATGTCCGGCACTTGCGCTAGAAGTGCTCATCAAGCTGCCAACATTTGTAGTCCAGGAAGGTGACGGAAGTCGGCGCAGTAGCTCGGTGTCGAGCCCGAAAGTGTCGACTGACAGTAAGCTTATCCGAACTGGGACGTTGGAACATGAGGACAGCACAGCAAGTGGCTTTGATTGGAGCCGGCCTGCTGCTACATCATCGCAGGCTGGGGACTTGTTTGATTGGAGTCAGCCAGCAACGCAGTTTGAAGAAGAGAAGCTGGAACTGGACTGGCAGAGCGACAAGGACGAGGATGAGCTGGAACCAACCGAGGAACCGTCGTCACAGAAGGCTTCCGGTGTGGATTTCCGACGCGATGACTACCGAGTGAAAAACAGTATGCCGTCGGACGGTATCGGTGATATCATGGCGCATCAGCTCAAGTTCATCGCCTGCATCAAGATCATGGTGGATGAGCTGTCGACCCTTGCAACTGGGTTCGAGGTGGATGGAGGACAGCTTCGTTACCAGCTGTACATCTGGCTGGAGAAGGAGGTGGAGGTTCTGAAGCGCTTGTCAAGCTATGGGATGGAACCCGATGTTCGTGGTGATGCCAGTCATGGTGAGATTCTTATTTTAAATTTTTAAAGTAAAATAAGCTTACTTGATCTGGCCAGTTCAAAGCTTTTGTAAAATCAGTCTGTTTCTATCAGTATTTTGGATTTTTTGTCTGTTCTTTACTGCTGTTAGTAACACATCGTTTCATATCTGGCCTCAAGTGGAATTTCCTTTTTATTTTTAAATCAACAGTATCTCTAATGTTGAAATTATTTCCTAATATCTTAAAATGAACCCTGCTGATATGCTACTAAATGATGTGGTTATTGATGTGACGCTGGGTTTGCATACTGTTCAGCGATATTGTCATGTATGCTTCAGTCTTTGTAGAACAGACAGTTAGTTTCTCGTGCAGACATTGTGTGAGATGATTGAACCACAGTTTAGTTTAAGTGCATTAACGTTTGTTGGCTTTGTGTTGCGCATTAGTTTTCATACTATTAAGCTTTCGTAGATGCTAATGATATTTGTATTCAGTATGGTCCATATTGCATGTTAAATTCCGAGCTATGCTCATTTCATATGATAGCTTCGCAACTGAGTTGAACTTGAAATCTCTCTTTGATAAGATATCTGAAGAGTTTTTCTTCCATTTTGCTTATAATCAGTGTAAGATGAGTCTAATTCTGTTCGATATGTTCTGCATGTTCAGATGTTCTTTGGTGTGATACAATTTGTGTTTTTTTAAATTTTTTTTGCTGATCTGTGTATATAATGAAACAAAAACAGTTATATCACTATCATAAATAGCACTAGCCATCTAAGTTTTGGCCTAATTGTCGGCAACTGCTTTTCTGTCTGTTCTGTTCTTGTATAAACTGTGAATGTGTTTGGTGTTTGCATCTATATCTGTTTGTCTGTGGCGTAATAAGTGATGATAATCAACACTACTGACTTAAGTATGGCTTGGCCCGCATTCTTATTGCAGCGTGAGAATGCTTTCAGTGCTTTGACACTGTTAGTTGGGTCTTGACCCGTAAAAACCTGTCCCCGATATGACCTATAATGTGTTTGGTGGCAATTTAAACTTTACTCAGTCCAATTCCTTATTGCAGAAGGCACAATACAATGTATTTCATTGTCATTTTTGTTACTCTGAGACTGTAGTTAACAGTGGATAAATGTGGAACTGCATTTCAGCTGCACGTGCATCAAAAGCAACAGCTGATGAGGCAAATGCTGAGGGCATCCAGTCAACAGTAGCGACACTGTCTGAAGTTATCCTTGCCGAGCAGTCTGACTTTGACGCCAAGCTTACGCGGCTTGCTCGTCGTCGGCGTTGGCTGAAATCAAACAAAGCCCTGTTGCGAACATTACTGAGCTTCAGTGTTCTGCATGGTTCCTGTGGCGGTGGGCTCGTGTCTATGCGCATGGAACTTCTGCTGTTACTTCAGGAATTGCAGCAGCAGCAGCCAACCAATCAGAAACTGCTGACGACACCGGTGCCCTTGCCGACGTCACTCCCGTTGCTTTCTGCGAGCATTGCTCCGTCAAAGACAGTAGTTGCTGATCCTATTGAGCACCTCTACAGCGTGACCTATGACCTTCTCCACACAATTGTCGAATGCCGTGCACCTCCGGACACTAAAACCAACCCAAGCAAGGTTCACTGTTTTTGTTTGCACCTGAAATTGCACTTTGCATTGCATCTTTAGACTAGATTGTATTTATGTATGATATCAGCCCTTACAGTCGAGAATTTGCAGGTTTGACTCCCAGTCAGACACCGCTGTATAACAACCTTGCCTTTCACCAGTAGTATAATTTGGCACCAGTGTATATACTGGGAATGTTGTGGCAAAGGATGGCATCCATCCATAACATTAGGCCTATTGAGCATGACACATGCTGAACGTACTGAGCTCATGGCTGACTCTAGACCATGAAACAGGGATCAGTGGTGCACTCATATGTTACAGAGTTGTGACGCTGACTACTGAGTAACAGTTTCTATGTGATGTCTTGCATAACACTGCTTATTGTTAAAGGAAATGCTTCATTACTTTAACTTGGTGTGTGTGTCATTTGTATGAAATAGTGATAAAATTTGCATTGTTAATTGTTAATTGTAGAATTGTATGCTTTGTTTGTGGCAGGTGTTAAATATTGCATGTTAAATCTGTGTGAAGTTGTGATGTTTATAAATTAAATTATTGTTGTTGTTGTTGCTTGAACTGTTGTTATGTGATTAAATTGAATAGTGCATTTCTTGTCAGATATTTATACTGGAGTGAGCGCCATGGTGTATCAATGACCTTATGATGGATTAGAAATGTACACTGTGCCCAGAAAAAAGAGAATCTTAAGGGGGATACTTTTTTGCCATACCCTGTATATGTTAGTGCTGCTGCTGATGCTACTACTAGTAGAAGTACTGTGTGACAGTGTCTGTATGAATGTTGTGACAGATGATGCTGATGCGTAACCTGAGTGTCGCATTGTCAGCATGCATCTACCAGTGTCTCTGTGACAGTGACAGTGTTGCTGTGTCAGCCGCTGACATGGCGACATCTTCATACAGTGTGAGTGTGGAGGGCTACACGAGCACCAACGTCCTGTACAAAGACAGCCACTTGATGGCTGGTATGATGAGACAGAAACATCGACATCGGCACAGCTCAGCAGTAGGCACTCTGGAAGTTCCCAATTCACTGCCAGCTAAGTGGCCTGGTATGTCTTGCGTTTCCCATTACTTCCCATTACCTGAGCACCTTAGAGGTGCGTTCACGACGAGGCGCTATACAAATTCTTGTTTACCTTTACCTTTGTAGTACCGTAAAAATTCGAATATGATACACACATTTGTATAATACGCACCCCAAACTTTGATGGAAGAACTGTGGGAAAATGTTAGTTTATCTGTATAACACGCACCTGTTCTTTGCCACCCAATACAAACTTATTCACTGGCATATATACTGTAAAAGGCTGCCGCTGCATGGGGCTCATTCCTATATACAAACACAGCACGAGGAGAGGGGGAACGTGGGAGTAGTAAGGGAGAGAGGGAGAACAGCAGACGACAGGGTGATTAAAGCAGAGCTCCATCCACCCCATCGGGCGGGGCCGCCGGGCGTTGGGCGACTGTCCGTCCATCCACCGTACTGTAAATGACCTGGGTTTCCAAGAAATGGCGGCTGCTCTCACGCATGTATGCATCAGTGTTAATGCTGCCGCAAGTGCGACAATGTTGGTGACTAGACTAAAACCCCGTTCACACTACGCGCACGGCGACGTTGTAATCGAGCATGTGGATTTCTATGGCAGCATTCACATACACCCGTCAACAAATCAATTTTTGCCTGCATGTTGCATTGCGTTGCCGTCCGTCGTTGCATTGCGTAACTTGCATTGCACCGGCGACGTAATAAATTACGGTAAGTAGCATATAATTTTAGCATCTGCAGTGTCCTGTGTTGACGTACAGCGACTTACGGCGCTGTACATTGTCGCACGTAGACGTATGGCGACGTACGTCGCCTTACGTTCACGTGCGTGCGTGCAGAGTGCGTCGACGTATGGCGCAGTACGCAGTGTGAACGGGACTTAAGGACCACCAACGACGGCGCACGTCTATTCAAATGACCGTCCTTGAGATAATTATCGCCATTCTACATCATTTATCCAATGGACGGCGTGTTAGCCGCCACGCGTAATGCAATGTAATGACTGTTTGATGACCAAAACCGACTACAAATATACGATTTTTTAGTTTACATGTATTATACGCACTCGGGCTACCAGGCCTCTATTTTTGGTAAAAATTGTGCGTATTATATGCAAATTTTTACGGTATGTTATTTTCTTTCTCAACCTTCTTCTTTTTTTTAATGTCGGCTCTTTGTCAGGTGTTAAAATAAGCTGACTGCCAGTAAGTTTTTGAGCATGTGTCAAAACATTTGCTCATATCGTATACATAAAAATACGTAAGCTGCTAGTTATATGTGTCATACAGTGACAGCACTGTCAGTTTTCAGAGATGATGGCTGTATCACACACTGAAACATGTACTATTTCTCATGCAGTATCAGGGCGAAGAAGCAGTTACAGTCAGCTCACTTACCAGACTAAATCTTCATAGTTGATACGCCAATATAATGCAGGATATAGCTACTACAGCAGGTGGTGATAGTGGTGATGGTGTTGATGGTTGGCGGAATCTGCTGTTCGTCTTCTCAGTTTATCGTTAAATGAAAGTTACGGACACTGTTGTGGTTTTGTTGTGTGGAAATAAACCAGTATACTTGACATTATACTGTGTTCAATTGTTTTACAGGAGTGTCGGCATTTCGAGCAATGATGAACAAGCATCGTGACAGTAACTTGCCGAAGCTGAACGTTCTCCTTTGTGAGACACTTGTCGCTGTCTACGTGAGTTGGCTGTGTTACGCGCTGGCGCTCTATGACGCCAACGTGCTTTATCGTCTTGTTGGTCATTCATTCCATGAGTCCATCTGGGCGCTGCTGTTTGGTGGCTGCTGCAAGAAGCAAGTCGTTGTGTCGACCCCAAATCCGTCCGAGCAACAAGGTATGTTTTCTTCTGTGTGTTCATTGCTTAGACAGTGTTTTATGCAGACATCTGTCATGTTTCACTTTCATTAATCATTGTTAACCTTTTATTACCTAGCCTTTTCATGTTGAAGGGTTATCAAATCTTGGTGCTGTACTTGACCCATCGGGTTGACACATTACATGGCTTCCACAGCTAGTTTAAGTGCCCAGAACTACAAGAAGCGTAAAGTAGAGAATGAACATTGCCGGCCTAATAGCTTGACATGATATCTGGTTTTTCGATATTTATACATTGTATCTGTACACCTTTTTGGTCAATTATGCCATTCTTATGTTTTATGGGACTTACGCAGAAATTGTTACCACAAAAAGCAGTCTTTGGAGTTGTTTAAGCACATGAGCAGTTATACATACTGGCAGACAAACTGAGAACATGTATGCATTAATGGTGTATAGGACATGGTGACTGGCAATCTGGAGTGTTGGCCTACTGCTATGTCCTTGTGAGGTACTGTGGATATGGATACCACTCTAATAAAAGGCTTTGCTGGCCCTTTAGTGCTTTATGCTGTCAGTTAATTTCGAGAAAATTGCCAGTGCTGATGCAATTAATTTTCCACCTTTGTGTTACATTGGCTGTCAGCATGTCAGATTGCACAGGAACACGCAGCCAGCGTCTTACCAGACTTGGTTTGTTCTTGCTGCGACTGCTGAGCCCAAAGCCAACCTGTCACAGACAGATTCCACCTTTCATGTCACTTGGTCAAGCTGGTGCCATCAGCATGTCATTTTATTTTGTTGATGAATTTTGTCAAGCAGTTAATATTCGTTATTGTTAATGTTTACTTGTGCATATGTGTCCACGTACACCGTATACAATATACAATATATGGTCGGTGGTCTGGCATAGTGGTTAGCACGTTGGCTTCGAATCGAAGTTAATCTATGTCGGGCCCGGTTAGTACTGAGATGGTCGACCATGTCCGGGTTCAATTCCGGGTGCCGGACATCTATTTTCGGTATGTAACCAACCAGCCACCCAAGGCCAACTCAGCCTTCCATCCCTCCGGGGTCGGTAAATGAGTACCAGCTTTGGCTGGGAAGGCAGAGGCAGGTATGGTTCATTGCATTAGCAGATGAACACGGGGTTTGCAGGTAAAACTGTGAGATCCCTTGATAACACTTGCCATACCTGAGCGCCTTAGAGGTGTGTTCACGACAAGGCGCTATACAAATCCATGTTTACCTTTGCCTTTACCTTATATACATAAAGTCATAAGCTGTCATGAAACAGCTGGCCAGTAACAACTCAGTACACACACGTGTTGTTGGTCAACTTGCAGGACAAAGCAGTCAGAACGTTTCTGGTATGAAGAGAAGACACAGCTACATACAGAATGTCATCGGACACACTGCCGTCACTACGCGCTTTCAAGAGAGTCGGACTGTTATGCAGGAGAAATTTGTGCCACCGCAGACGAGCATGGCCACGTACTTCATGACAAAGGTACTGCTCATTTACTTCATCATCAGTGTTTACACTAACAATGCTTGCAAGTGTGTGGTATGCTAAGCCAATTACCTGTCGGTTTTTTGGGTGCACTTTTGTGTGTCACATGATATTGTTTTGTAGCAGAAGGCAATAATTTGCATGTGTGAATGATGGATTACCACTGCGGTGACATGCGTTGCAAGCTAAGACACATACAAGTTCTGGGCAGTTGATTGTTTACTGTTGCTGGACCATGTCTTTGAAACAATCTACCTCTCCATCTATGTAAATCAGAACATACCATCAACTTCTCTGGCTTCCTTCAAAAGACAACTAAAACATTTCTTTTCACAAAGTCGTTCCCGGAATTTTAGTTTGTGTACCGTGTCCTAGAAGCACTTTTGCTCATGCCACGTTAATCTGTACGTTTCTAACT
>Ga0049105_1000406_pt1 | contig 14499 bp, 10 predicted proteins | sample WorMetvaBAHAMAS1_FD_61260 | JGI IMG/M metagenome (GOLD analysis project Ga0049105, IMG submission 61260) | Worm MetaG Olavius vacuus BAHAMAS.1 | ecosystem: Host-associated > Annelida > Digestive system > Unclassified | place: Germany: Marburg | collected 2013-04-09
AAGCCGTTAACTATGCAGTCAGGTGAAACAAGCATATAATCGATAGAACTCTCAGCATTTAGTGCTGTGTTAACATAAGTAGGACGTTTCTCGCTAGGGAAGAGCTCATCACATCTTGATTTTAAACATTACTTGTCATTGCTACTCTCAAAATAACAATGTTAAAACTGCAACACTGTAAATGTGATAATTGGAGATGACTTTCTGTTTTCTTTTGCTGTGAATATAAATGAACAAAGAATAATAGCGTTCATAACTAAAAACTATTTAAATTTACGAAGTAAGGTGCGCACACGATTAAGGTGATGTGATAAATTTTAATACAACCGCATGTAGAATTTCTTCACGATAAAAATGATATAAAAACTATAAAAATCGGTTAAGATTAGCCAAAGTTATAGTGAAAAATAAAATGTCACGTTTTTTATGGTTCACTGTGTATAAGGGCAGAGGCATGCATTTTGACGGTGTAGCGTTAAGGCTCACTGGTTTCTTTTGCATTTGATTTGTCTACCATTACTGTTATGAATAAAGATTACTCAATAATACAAATAAAATAAAATATTCAGTATTAATATATTATGCATCTTTATTTTGCCAAAAACAGGCAGTCAAGACAAACAAAAAATGAATACACAGCAAGAAAGAGTAACACAATATACCAACAGCGACTTTACGCGTACACATAGCAACAGGCATGATTTAGACAAATACAGAACTGTACCAGTGGCTTGGAATCTACATGCAGAAGAAATTGCTTAATCATGGCTTCGTGTCCTTCTGTCGCGAATGAAAGATTTGATTTGATAATAGTATTTGTAGTTGATATTGTGAATTTAATGCTTTAGTTTATGTGTGTAGAGTGGAACTATCATTATTTTTTTTCTTTTTTATTTGTCGTATTCTTGCTTATTTCTGTTTTGTTTGCTTGTGCTACCATATTATATGGTGAATAAAAATGAATATCATGAAACACGTACGTAGAATTTAGATTTGATCTGTGCGTAATTACCGAGTTATTATTTTGCTTGAATAGATTTCGAGTTTGGTTCGCCGCCAGCGGCGAGTAGTTAGTAACAACGAAGCCGACAAGCGTGCCGGCATGCCGCCTACCCTGCAGTGCACCGCCCCCGTGAGACATCAAAGTATCCGCTGTTACCGTGCATTCCGTCTGTTACGATCATTTCTCGCAAGATGGTAAATAATTGTCTCCGCAGTCTTTCTCAGCGTCGACGCCGTTTTCGTACAATTATCGCTGCAGTGGCAGCTTGAATTGTACCATCATCTTACAAGCAACAAGATTGTCTTCTAATCTACAGCCGACCACCCGCGCATGCGTGCATTTAGTGACGCGGGCCACTTCCGGCCACACGAAAAGGATGGCGGTCACACTATTCAATCCGCCGTAGTCGACAACGGACAACCCCATGCTGCACGAAACTTCACGGCTCTGTGTTTTACAGAACCCGAGTTATTGCCGATCGAAGTTTATAATTTTAATTTTTCCAATCGGGTCATCAATATTTGGAACTCACTTCCTGATCACATTGTTGCATCCCCTTCTGTTGCCTCTTTTAAACGTAAACTCAGTAAGTTTCACTTTAATGAACAGCCATTGTTTTTATATTTGTTTTATTTTTTTTTATTAGGGCACCTGTTAGTGCAGCTCTTTGCTGCCTTTGTTTCCTGGTGGCACATTACTTTTTTACTTCTTTCATTGGTGTTTGTATTTTTGTGTCACAAATAAATTTAATTTAATTTGATTTGATTTGATAATTGCGGAAATAAGGATTTTCGACCTTATTTGCTGCCGTGATCTTGATCCTGACCTTGATCCGATGACATTCATATACGAACTTGAGCCCTATCCCTTCCAGATATACCGGATGTGCGAAGTGAACTTCCAACGTCAAGGTTTTCGAAAGTTATCGTCTGACAGACAGACAGACAGACACGACAGAAATTATATACCACGCCGCTTCGCGGGTGGTCAGTAATAACATTCGCCTCATGTCATTTTCCCAGATAGAACTACAGCCAGATATATAAATATATAACAAATATAACAAATAGCAAATTTTTCATACCGTTCAGCCACGGTAAAAGGTGGATCGCCGAGACTTGTGCGAGTTCGTGGAACCTCACACGTATGGCAAACCAAATGACGGGCAAGAACTTTGCGGACATACGTTTAGCTGTTTTGATACGATCCACGAATGTAACAGACAAACAAGCAGACTGGCGGACGAACGACAATGTCGTAAAATGTTGAATTTTGAGCGCAGCCGCGGAATTTATTTTTTTTTCGCGGAAATTTTCCAATTTATCGAAATATTCGTCAAATAAATGTATTTATTTGGCAGTTTAGTACCAGCAACTCGCCTAGTAAGCAAGCAGTTCACTAGTTACACTTCACTCATCAGTCGGTAATTAATAATCATTTCATTAATTAACTAGAAAAAGGGGCAATTGCGAATGCATTACAACTTGAAGGCCGCACGACGTCGCTCCAATCGTTATGACTGTTTTTGGCCAAATTTGTACTGCGCATGCGCATAAACTGCTATTCCCGAGTTTCCGAACAAAATTCTGACACCGTCGGTTAATTCAGCGACCCCAGTTTCCTAAAAGCGAGCAATAATTTGGCGATCAGACAATATTTTCACGTTGTGACTTTGACCTTTCACACTTGACTTGAACGTTTATAGTACAGCGGGTGTTACCTGTAACAAATCTGAGCAAAATCGAACAATCCGCCGCTGAGATATTGATTATTTTACAAATTTTAGGCATCGTTATGTAGCATGTGACCTTCACATTTGACCCTATGACCTCGAACTTTTGCAGTACATCGCGCGTTACGTGTTCAAACTCTATACCAAATTTGAGCGAAATCGAAAAATCCGCGGCTAAGTTCAATCAATCAAAGTATTTTTAGAGTGGCGTAAGTGGCACTGCCACTGAAAGGTCCACTGCAGGTGTAAATGTCAGTAACCAAAGCCAGGAAACGATTGAGAGAATAGATGTCTTTTCAGCTTTCTCTGGAAGGTTGGAGCGAATTTGTTGATCGTTTACTAAATTTTGGCACATTATCACCCCTGTCAAAATTAGGGGAGTGGTGGGTGAAATATTTGAGTGGTGATTTCAAGTTCAACCCAAGATCCAATCTCTTATACTGTTCGCGGGGTCGCTACGCGAATTGGAAGGTTCAACACATTTTCCGACAATTTTTGGGGGGTTTGGGAGTGTCGGCAACAAAGTCACCTCATTTCTCAGAAATGGGGGTCTGAACTACAGCATATTTTGGGAGGACATACATTTCTCGTCAATACTCCCATAATTTGTTTCAGGTGTCAGGTACGTTGCTTCGTTTCGGAAATGGAGCCCCCAAAGTACAAAATTAGGCAAAATGACCAGTGACTCGTCGACGTTGGACATTTGTAATGTATCGGCTATGACGTGGTCGTTCTCTGTGCCAAATTTGAGCGAAATAAAACAATCCATGGCGGAGTTGTAGTGATCTCAATATTTGACCTTATGACATTGAACATTTGTCGCATGTTACTTTACGTTCTGGGATAATTTTTACAAAGTTTAAACTTAGTCAACCTATCCGCTCGTGACATGTAACGATTTTTTGATGCTGATACATCATGCCGCGCTGTGACATTGACCTCTAACCCGTTGACCTTGAACATTTGCAGTGCATCAGGTGTCATGTAGTCAAAATCTCTACGAAATTTGAGCAAAATCAAACGATCCACGGCTGAGTTATTGATAATGTAGCAATTTTTTTACTCCATAATGTCACGTTGTGACATTTACGTTGTTCGCGTGTAGTAGAATAGATCGAGTGATCAAACTATGTACCAAATTTGAGCGAAATCCGCCAATCCACGGCTAAGTTACTGATGATTTAATGACTTTGAAACCGCGATTTTTGCGTTTTTTAAATACCGAATCCTACTAACTCAAAGGGCGTGGACCGGACTAAGCCAAATTTGGGGTTAACACAGGAAATTCATCGGCGCGTAAGGCCACCGCCAAGGACGCTGTTTTAGATTTCACTTATCTCGCTCAATTACGAAACGAGAGCTGCGATAATGCGAGCGGGAGAGCAAAAACCGAGGTTACTTTTCACATTGACCCGCTGTCGGTTATCTTGATTTTGACCGGAAGTGCATTTTCCAAACTCTCTTGTTGGCGAGATGTCATAGCACACCAGCACGCCAAATTTCAAAACCTTGTGCGACTAAGTTATTGACGACTAATCAAAGTTTTTTTCGTCGGAACACCGACGTGGGTGTTCTCAAAGTGGCGTGGACCGATCTGCACCAGATTTGGTGCAAACACTGTACGATCATCACTATGCACCAAGTTTAAAGAAAGTTCATATATCTTACTCTCTTTCCAAAGGACGGCGGCTAAAAATTGAGAGTCATTGAGAGATAAGGCTAAAAATCGCACTTTTTGACCCTCCCCCTGTAAAAATTAGGGGAAGGGTGGGCGAAATGTCTGGGAAAAAATCATACTCCACCTACGTCCGAACCTCTGGTTGTACATTTGATGGGCGGTTTCGCCGCGGAAGCTGAGAGCCGTGTTCCGGTGAAAAAGAAAGAAAGCTCATCAGCGTTTATATATGGCCTTCCGACATACCTGTCGGGCGGCCTATTATGGAGTTTTTAGCGATCTACCACGTACTCTATACGTTACTGTAGGATAAACACAATGGATAGGTTTCACTGTACGCAAGTAAAGAGAGACAGAGGAGGAAAAAAGGAGGAAGAAAAGGCAGAGGAGAGACGAACAGACATGGTAGAAGCAAGGTTATTATACAAAGAATTAATGTAAGAAATCTGATCTACATACGTCATTATAATCTGGCAGCAACGAAGACGATGTGACAAGCTAAGTCCACAAAGCTGTTGTCGTGCAGTCTCACATAAAGTAAGTAAGTAACTATGTACGAGAATTAGTAGACGGCACCTTAAAACGACAAGATGCTAGCCATCGCAGAGAAACCGCGATGCAGGGTGCGTTAGTTTTGGCCAAAAGCGGAAGACCGGAACTGGGAGACGATATTTTACGGATGTCGTAGGTCTATCTTCAACCACTGTGACACAATGGCCCTGCAAAGCTATCGAATTCGGTAAATAAATTGTATAAGGGCTACTGCACCCTTCAAGGTCATTCAAGGTCATCGACGTCGGTACCAATCGAAAGCCCGTATGCGACTTCATATTAGTGATTAATAGTAACTGACATCCTATCCAGTACCATTTCTGAGTTCAGGCAGCTTATCGTTCAAATTTTGGACACTTTGCATTTTGAGCCCCCTCTGGCGGGCGGGGGAAGGGGGCTTAGGGACAATGTACGATATTCACCTTTGGCTCATTGGAAAGCGCGTAGTGGACTTTCTATTAGTGTTAATTGAACTTTTTTCGTTAGGTGTTACGGCTGAGGCGCTACGAGCAAAAATAGATAAAAAAATCGCCGATTTCGCTCCAACGCGGTCAATTTGACCCAAAATTTTAGGTAGAAAGGTCGCACCATCAATCATTTGTGCACCGATAGTTAGGCCAATGAATGCCTTACAACTTTGTCGCTGACAGTTTTCACACAAAGAAACTTTGTAGCAGACTTTCTTCAAGTGAAGTGCGATTTTAGACGGAAAACGACCGTTTTGCGTTTTGAGCCCCCCTTTGGGGCTTAGTGCGATGATCATCTTAGGCTCATTGGAAAGCGCATAGTGGACTTTCTATTAGCGTTAACTGAACTATTTCCGATAGGTGTTATTGCTAAGGCGCTACGAGCGAATATCGGTTCAGAATCGGCGATCTCTCCAACGGGGGCCGGTTGACCTAAATTTCAGGTAAAAATGGTCGTCTCACACCAACTATTCTTCTTCGCAGAAAATTAGGCAAAATGATCTTTCGTATGGTATAAGAATCTGGACAGATCTTTCTTCTGATTTGTCACAATGCACGCGTTTGACAGACAGACGGTCAGCTTTCTCCAGACTAGACCCCCTGCATTCAATGCAGCGCTGTAAAAACTGACATACATGTACACTGTGTCTCAAAAACATTTCCGACATTTTTAGCCGTAACTCGAGATAGCACTGTTGGATTTTCATAATGTTATGCACATGTGTTACCGAGAAAGTAAGCAATCAGTAGATGCTATAGTTTCCCACCACACCTAACTAGTGCTTCTGCACTACCCGAGAAAATGCAGTAGTTCAGAAAATAGCATCATTTCACTCAAATGCTGTATCAGTGCTTTGCCAGTTTTAAGCAGTCGTCGCTAGATTTCTTTAAACTTGTTGACTCGCGACTCATGCTCATGCTATTGTATGACTCTCTGAATCTTATGCTCAGTGGGGTTCACCAATCACATTTGGGCTGTTGGGTCATAAGTCAGAAAAAGTGAAGTTGAGAGGTTTGGACAATGTTACGCGCAAGATGTGCCAGTGCACTGTCTTACTGAAAGACAAACTTATTATTCGCAATGTGTTTGATAGCTATTAACATATTGTTAAGATGGCAGAACACCTTATTAATGGTATCCATTGACATGCAATTCATGACTGATGAAGAAAACCTTCAATCTTGACATGGTGCCCAAGCGGCCTGACACCATGACAGATATGGTGATCGCTAAGTGCGTGTGAAACGGGTAGCTGAATGCCTTTTTCCCTTTCTTGGTCTTGTTTGGTGCACACATCCTATCGTTTTGTAAATAATGAGTAGTGTAACAATAATTAGGTGATAATTGCGATGTGATGTGTGTGTCTATTGGCAAATCAACATGAAATATTTACATGAAAAGATACATTTTCCGTGTTTTCAGTTTTGCAAGGTAGTGCGGAAGCATTAATTAGGTGAGGTTGAAAAGTATAGCATCTTTTAATTGCTTGCTTTCTCGGTAAAATTTCTGCCAAATATTGTGAAAATCCGACAATGCTTTCGCGAGTAATAGCTAAGAACATCGGGGATGTTTTTTGAGACACAGTGTATATGCGCTGCAGACTCAGTCAGACAAGTCTGTCCTTAACAGATGCCTGAAATGCGCCAACTTCTTTTTCAGCACTTGACCGTCACTGTCGCACAAGACACAGCCGTGCACTATTGTTATTGTCATATGAAAAGGCTCAGCTATCGCTGAGCTGAAAAAAAACGCGTGATGCTCCATATAGTTTATTTTTTTATGTATGGCATTGTTGATGACGATTTTTCTGTAGAATTATCGTAATTGTCGTCCCGTTTAAACGCGATATAAGATTACCGGAAAGTTACCCTTATTTTGAGAGATCCCAATTATCATACAAGACAATGTGTGGCACTTTCCACGTCACAATTTTTGACAGTGTTAATAAGTTATAATTCATTAACAGTATGTTTTATTTTGTCTAGATTCGAATGCAGCAAAACACGAATTCAAAACAAATTGTTTATCTTATTCCACCAAGGCAAATGACAGCTGTGTGACTTAACTCGAAAGCTGCTCGTGTCACGAACACACAACAAACTTGGCGACAGGAGTTTCTCGGCAGCCGGTCCTCGACTGTGGAACGATCTTCCACCCGGACTGCAGCGGCCGGGACTTTCCTTCGATTCCTTCAGATGATCTTTAAAAACAAACCTCTTTGGCGACTGAAGCGCCTAATGACTCTTTCGACTTATAGGCGCTATATAAATAAACGTATCTATCTATCTAACTCATAGCCAGACCTGCAATAGCGAGCGGATTGATGACAGAAGTGACGATCAGATCGGACGAAGCAAGATTAGCGATGAAACCTCGCCCGACGTCGTTGCTGGTGGTCCGTCGACTGCGAGTGTGCTTGACGGTCACCGTTATAATGACGGACAGGTTGCCTACAGTTCCCACGGCGGCTGCGGAACCAAGCACCCCGGCATACAGCGAAGCCACCACAGGCATCCGACTGTACAACGACCCAGACTGGCCGGCCGCAACCTCGGAGTTGTTCGTCTCAATCACCCCGATTATCGGAAACTCCATGTCCATGTTCTCCGATTCGCCGCTTTTCTGCTTTAACTATTGTCATTCACGGACTGATGTGGAACTGAGATTGTGGTATTTGTATAGGTCTCGCCCGCTGTTTAGTCACGCAGCACGTCCCCAACGCGATATGAATTTATCATTATTATAATACGTGTGTTATAACGTTTGCTAGCGGTAGTCCATAGCTGTTGTTAATTTCACGGCTTCGAATACGCAGACCACTAAGTACTAAACGAACGTAATTACGTAACGACGTCAGAAGTCGGCGTTGTACTGCGGCGATCGAGACACGATTAAGAGCAGGTGCCAACGAGCAGCTGCAGCAACGTGCACTGCACGCGCACGTTAGCCTCAAGCCACAGCGGTCACGGCGTAAACACAGTCCAGGAAAATTGCAGAAACAAGATTGCCTTCTAATCTATAAGACCGACCACCCGCGAATGCGTGCATTCAGTTACGCGTGGTCACTTTCGGTCACGTGACAAAGATGGCGGTCACACCAGTCGATCCGCCATAACTGAAAACCCCATGCTACACGCAAACTTCATGCCTCTGTGTTTTTATAGAAAAATGTTGTGGCCGATCGAAGTTTTACATTGCGGGAATAGGGATTTTCGACCTTTTTGCTCCTGTGACCTTGACTTTGATCCGATGACCTTCATATACGAACTTGACCCGTATTCTCTGGAGATTCTCTGGAGATATACCAGATGTGCAGATATGAACTTTTTACGTCTAGGCTTTCGAAAGTTATCGTCTGACAGACAGACAGACAGACACACACGACCGAAATTAGGCCTATATGATACCACGCCGCTTCGCGGGTTATCAAATAGGACACTGTTTGCCAGCGTTTCGGAGATCAATCAACCAATCAAATACTAGCTTGTGCCTGTATATCGAACCGTGCCGCTGACAATACAAAGTCAACAAAATACGGCGACATTTCAATGAACTAATCGAAACTAAACTTAAAATTGTATATTGTAAAGCGCAAATTCAAGATGGCGTTCAAAAGTAGTTGTATAGAGATGTTACATTTATTCCATTGTTTGTGAATTAACTACTTGCGAGACCATAAATTACTTTAAACAGTACTTCAGTTCGGATACGAGGTCAACAGTAGAAAACTAGAAAACGTGGCAATTGCGAATGCATTTCATCTTGAGGCCGCCCGACGCCACGCCACGCCAGTCCTTTTCTGCTTAATTATTACGACGCCATGCCAAGTTTGAAGTCGCTGAACCTATATTGCCGCATATTATAGCGTTTTTGCTGCTGATACATTTACGTTACGCTATGACCTTGACCTTTGACCTTTGACCTTGAACATTTGCAGTGTATCGCCTGTGACGTGATGAAACTCTGTACCAAATTTGAACGCAATCGAGCTACCGCGGCGGAGTTATTGCGATTTCAATAAATAACCTAATGACTTTGAATATGTGTTACGTGTTGCGCTCGGCTCTGGGATAATTTTCGCCAAGTTCGACCTTCGACAACTTATCCGTGCCTAAATTATAGCGTTTTGGATGCTGATACGTTATGTCACGCTGTGACCTTGACCTTTGACCCGATAACTTGAAAGTTCGTGATATATCAAGCGTCACGTGATCAAAGTCTGTACGAAATTTGAGCGAAATCGAGCAATCCCCGGTTGAATTATTGATAATTTTGCGATTTTTTGCACACGTTATGTCACGCTGTGACCTTGACCTTTGACCTCTTGATCTTGAACTTTTACAGCACTTCGGGTGTCATGCGTTTAAATTCTGTACAAAATTTGAGCGAAATAGAATAATCCACGGCTGAGTTATTGACAATTTAGCATGTTTTTGTCGTGCAAGTTTAGGGGGTGGGGCACCACTGACAGAGGGTTCTCAGGAAAGCGTGGACCCAACTTCACCAAACTTGGCGAGGACGTAGGACGATCATCGCTGCGTTCCTTTTTTTTCAGAGTTTGGATAACTTGCTGCATTTTCACACGCGGGCGGCTAAAGTTGAGTGATGTTAAAAACGATGCCAAGTTTGCACTTTTTGACCCCTATGAAAATTAGGGGAGGGGTAAGCGAGATCTCTGGATCAGTTGTCGAAGCTTTACCTACGACCGAACCTCCGAAATACATTTGATGGCCGTCCACTTCGAGGCGGCCGAGCACGGTGGATTGATATAAAAGAAAGAAGAAAGAAAGAAAGTTCACGGGTAAAACTTAAAACCTTCCGACATACCTGTCGGGCGGCCTAACAACTGAGCCAAGTCTTCAGGTCAGAATGCAGTGGCATCGCTAGGGTTCAGAGGCCGGGGGCAAAGATGATCACTAGGGTTCCCTCTGCCTCCCCTTTCCCCTTTCCCTTTCCCCTTCCTACCGTTTTCCGTCCTTCCCCCCAATTAGCCCCTATTTTTGTCCTTTATTCCCTCCCCTTTCTGTCATTTCCTCTCCTTCCTTTCTTTTCCCATCTTCCCTCATCTAAAATCCAGTTGGGGAGTGCTATAAGCTCCCCCAGCAGGGTCCCAGGCACAGCCTGACTGCCAAAGCCTTTTTGGTACATTTTGAGACTAGAAAACCTTTTGTAGGCAATGATTTTCGTTTTTTGCGCAGACCAAAATCCATCTAAATCAAGAAAACGATCATGCCGAGTTCTCTTTTTTTGTGAAAATTTGCTGTCTGTCACAAATTTGCCGCCTTAGAGGGAGCTCCTTAGTTTGACTGAGGCTGGTCCCGCCACTGGCTGTCAGCCGGATTAGCGCCGTTAAATTCGCAGCAGTCGCATTGACAGCCAATTTCAACAGTTAGTGTGAATGAAGTATATTTAATCACTAGGCCTATTATACGTTAAATATGACCTATTCTTACAGACTACAACAATGCGAATGACTGTATAGCAGAAACGAAATGATACTAGGCTACCGGCTAATTTCATTTAAATTTTATTTACTAGAACCTTCTTGACTCTGCCACTGTATGGTAAAGAAAGATGCATTACGATGCATTTGGTGTATTCTATGGCTGCATTGAAAACAAACGAATATACTTACAGACAGACGTGCACAATTTAATACATCTTTCTAACGGTAATTACGTTACCTATTGCAGGGGACTATCATCATCATCACCATCATCATCATCATCACCATCATCACCATCATCTTCTTCTTCTTCTTCTTCTTCTTCTCATCGCCCACCTGTATTCAACTCAGTACAGCAAGCCGAGCCGAGCCGAATGAGAAAATACGGCTTGCAATTTTGAATTATTATAATGACGGCAATTTTGAGTCGCGCCAGTAAACGCAAGCGCGCGGCACGATGCTTGTAATTGCGTAGGCTACTGTACATCTGATGAATAGCTCAATTAGCCGTCACTGTTGCAAGGCATTAAACGCATAAACGAATAACACAAACTCTAGATATCATCATACTTATCTGAAGTTACATAGAAATATTGACGTGTCTATGATGTTATGACGAATGCCAGCACCGAGCAGTTTAATAACACAACAGTTATAATTACTGGCATTTAGATAAGTCGTTCAATCCTAAATTCCTAATTACGCCGTATGGCAAATATTCGCATTCTTATCATGCACAAACATAGGCGATTTAATCGATGCACAGTGATCGGCGAGTATTTAGAAGTTCAGTTATTGGAAACTTAGAGGCACGATCCATACTTAGTGCCAGGAAACCTAGCAATTGCCCTCAGATTCAGGTGTGCGTATCTTTGTGAACCGTGATCCATATGAGCCATCACCCGCGACTTCATATATGTCAACATGAAATATAATTTACAATGATCTCTATTTCAGTCTCCGTAAAATTAGGCTGAAAAGTTAATCGAAGGTATGAAAATCAGAATGATTTATTCAGGTTTTGAAATGTCACCGCGATATTGGCGCTCCTCATTTGAACATTTAGTACGCAGATGCGTACTGCGCGTACGGCCACGCCACTGAATAACAGAACATATCTGGTGGGATCGTCCCTGCAGACGATTTCCGAGACTGTTGTCGAGTACGAAGTTTTTTGTGCCCTGGTTGTGATGACTGTGAAATACGAAGCCAATTACAGCCACAGAGGTCACATTATATCAGTATTCATAACGCTGACGGTGACGTGGACGACGTCGTGGAGTCAGAAGTATGTATGGCATGCTCGTTGCAGCCGGCGCTACTAATAATTTATATATGTTACTATCACGTCGTCATAATGATGAGAAAAGACGTGTTTATGACGAGGGATGTCGAACGTGTTGCAGCGGACATTTCAGCGCAGCGGCGGCAGCAACCTGCTGACTTCATTGCAGTAGCCTCTCTGCGAGGGTGTTAGCCGTTGGCAGTGGCCCTGGTAGTGAGTGTTATTTTATAGAAACGCGAAAGTAACGAAGGAAAAAGTTACTCAAGTAAAAAAGTAAAAAGTAACTTTTGCGAACAAAAAACTTTTTCTTTCAACTAAAATCTACAAAAAGTACAAAAACTACTGAGAATAAGAAATAAACGTATCTTCGAACTCTATGGCGCTATACAAATGCTGTTGTTATTCTTATTATAATTATTATTATTATTATTAACATAAACGGCAACTTCAGCGAAACTGGACACAGGTAGTATATAGACCATCATGATGCTTATATGGCTAAGAGATGAAAATACGTGCACATGCACAGTACATCGCGATACTAAATCTCACGACAGAAGTATCACCGAAGAGTCGCCGAATACGTGGCTTGTTGGAAAAAGCTACTTGTTACGCTCGACGTATTTTACATAGTAACGAAGTACAAGATGCTCAGCAATCGCAGAGAGACCGCGCTGCAGGGTGCGTTATAGTTTTTGCCAAAAGTGGAAGACTGGAACTGGGAGACAATATTTTACAGACACTATAGGTCTATCTTCAACCACTGTGATATAATCGGCCTGAAAATCTGTCGAATTAGGTGAAAAAATGCAAAATAAGGGCCATTACGGCGTTCAAGGTCATTCAAGGTCATCGAGGTCGGTACCAATCGAAAGCCCGTATGCGACTTCCTATTAGTTATTAATAGTAACTGACATCTTATCTCGTACCGTTTCGGAGTTATCGCAGCTTATTGTTCAAATTTCGGACACTTTGCGTTTTCGAGCCACCCTTTGGGGGCTTAGGGACAACGTACGATGTTCATATTGGGCTCATTGGAAAGCGCGTAGTAGACTTCCTATTAATGTTCATTGAACATTTTTCGCTAGGTGTTACGGCTGAGTCGCTACAAGCGAAAAGAGATTGAAAATCGGCGATTTCGCTCCAACGAGGTCACTTTGATCCAATTTTCAGGTAGAAGGGATCGCCCCCACCAATCATTTTTGCACGCACGGTTAGTTAGGCCAATTGTTAGGCCAGTTGTTAGGCATTACAACTTTGCTGCTAACAGTTTGCGATTTTTTACGGAAATCGGCCGTTTTGCGTTTTTGAGACCCCCTTTGGGGGACTTAGGGGCAACGTACGATGATCATCTTAGGCTCATTGGAAAGCGCGTAGTGACTTCCTATTAGCGTTAATTGAACTTTTTTCGCTAGGTGTTACGGCTGAGGCGCTACGAGCGATTATCGGTTCAAAATCGGCAATTTTGCTCCAACGGGGGCTGATTGACTCAAAATTTTTAGGTAGAAGGGGTCGCCCCCACCAACCATTCTTTTTCTCGGTAAACTAGGCTGAATTATCGTTCGTATAATATAAAAATGTGGACAGATCTTTCTTCCGTTTTGTCACAATTCACCCGTGTGACAGACGGACAGAATGACGGACGGACAGGATTCTCATCGCTATACCGCGTCTGCATTACATGCAGCGCGGTAAAAAGTACTAATAACTGGAAAAAGTTACTTCGTTACAAGTAAAAAATATTGTTGCGTTGGAGTACTTTGTTATTTTACTCCATCGCACAACGATGTACGCAGCTGTGTCGTTGATATGTCATGCGGCTCTTGTGTGTTTTCGTCAGTGATGCCGAGTCTTTGTTTTTTTGTGGGACTCCGACTCCAGAGTTTGAAAATTTAGGACTCCAGACTCCGACTCCCGCATTAAAAAATTTGGACCCTGACTCCAGGTCATAAATCAGACTCGAAGTCCGACTGTAGAACTTACTGTGTGACATAATGATCGTATACTTAAGGATGACTAGAGAATCAAAGGTGTACAGTGTACAAAAAAGTTTTAGTTGTAAAATCCCGGTATCAATTAATGGTCAATCTGACCATGCTAGAATTGCAGACGTATTTGCTGAACACTTCAGCAAAGTTTGTGATAAACCCAGCTCTCACGAAGCTGGCAATCTACATAGGCAGTACATGAGCCAACGTTTGACGTATATCGGCACACTTTATGACAAGTCTTACCATCTGGACGTTGAGTTGGTCGAAAATATGCTGTCCAAGATGAAGCGAGGTAAAGCCGCAGGTCTCGATGGGCTGACTGTTGAACATTTGACTCACAGTCATCC